>Ga0206103_100825_pt1 | contig 12891 bp, 9 predicted proteins | sample 1B5Ametagenome_FD_148638 | JGI IMG/M metagenome (GOLD analysis project Ga0206103, IMG submission 148638) | Enriched microbial communities from leaf-cutter ant dump, University of Wisconsin, Madison, United States - 1B5A | ecosystem: Environmental > Terrestrial > Nest > Insects nest > Nest dump... | reverse complement strand
ACCGTGTTGACAAGGAAGGTGTGAGCAAAGCAGGCACCCCACGCGAGGCCGAGCAGGCCCGCCAACGACCAGAACTTTGCGCCGCGGTTGTCGCTTGCGGCTACCACCTCAGCGGTGAGGGCGACGATCGCGTACGGCGTGAGCTTGATGACGTAGCTGACGGCCTTGAAGGTGACAAGCTTGAGAGCATCGATGCCAGTGCGGAAGGGGCGCACTCGATCGCCCTTGCGCTCCTTCAGTTGTAGGTAGGCAACGCCCACGGCAACGGCAACGATGATGAGCGGAATGATGCGGTTGGCGCCAAAGTCGCCCGCGAGGTTCACCGGGAAGAAGTCGATGACAACCTGATCGATGTTCGCTACGGAGTTCTCGACCATGGCGACTTGGGCATCGCCGAGCTGGGCGTTGACTTCCGAGCCGATGCCCACGGAGAGGGCCAGACCGAGTGCGAGCACCACACCGAGGGCGTTGCTCAGGAGCAACCAGCCGGAGGAGCGCAGTCCAATGGTGCGGAGCTTCTGGATCGAACCGAGCGAGACGATGGCGGAAATGATGGAGATGACAATGAGCGGGGCGACGCAGGCCATGAGCAAGTTGAGGTAAATGCGGCCAATGGGTTCGATGTAGTCCGAGTGGCCCTGACCCAGCAGGCCGATCGGCACGCCGAGCGTCAGTGCGCCCAGGGCAAGGATCGAGAAGTTCGCGCCACGCTTGCTTGCGGTGTAGATGCCCATGGCGGCGGCGACAACGGCAAAGAGAACAACAAGGTTCGATACATCCATGAGGACGTCCTTTCGCGTTGGCCCGCCATGGGCTGGAAGAGGGGTGGCCGACAGCAGACGTTGATGGGGCCGAACGCGAACGTACCAGAATATCTATCTGATCTGCAACTCCTATCGAAGTGGTAGGAATTACCCCCACCCGTTAGTGGTAGACCACCTCTTCGGTTCCGCGCTGCTTCGCGCGCTAGTGGTAACTGGCCTCTTCAGCCCGGCCCAGCCCGGCCCAGCCCTAGCCCAGCCCTAGCCCGGCCCGCTACGCGAGGTACTCGTCAACCAACTTCTCGGCAAGGCCCACGTACGAGGCGGGGGTGAGCGCAATCAACCGAGCCGTAGCGTCGTCCGGGAGACCGAGGCCTGCGACAAACTCACGTACAGCGTCGGCCCCTACACGGCGCCCGCGCGTGAGGTCGCGCAATGTCTCGTAGGGGTTGTCCATGCCGGGCACGCCAGCGATGGCGGCGGCGCGCATGGCGGACTGGATGGGCTCGGCGAGCACCTCCCAGTTCGCGTCGAGATCAGCCTCGAGCGCAGCTGGGTTCACGTCGAGACCGGCGAGGCCGCGGCGCACATTGTCAATCGCAAGCAACGAGTGGCCAAAAGCGACGCCGATGTTGCGCTGACTTGTTGAGTCGGTGAGGTCGCGCTGCATGCGACTCGTGACGAGGGTGGCGCCAAGGGTATCGAACAGCGCGGCCGAGATTTCGAGGTTCGCCTCGGCGTTCTCAAAGCGGATGGGGTTGACCTTGTGCGGCATCGCGGATGAGCCGATGGTGCCCTGGCCACGGACCTGCGCAAAGAAGCCGAGCGAGATGTATGTCCATACGTCAGTGGCAAGGTTGTGGAGAATGCGACCAAAACGGGCGACGTCTGCATACAGTTCGGCCTGCCAGTCGTGGCTTTCGATCTGCGTGGTGAGCGGGTTCCACGTGAGCCCGAGGCCTTCCACAAACGTGCGCGACACGTCAATCCAGTCGGTGCCCGGCGTGGCGGCGGAGTGCGCGCCAAAGGTGCCGGTGGCGCCGTTGATTTTGCCAAGGAAGTCGGTGCGCTCGATGCGTGTGAGCTGGCGGCGCAGACGGTGGGCAAGGACGGCGAGCTCCTTGCCGAGCGTGGTCGGGGTCGCGGGCTGGCCATGCGTTCGCGACAGCATCGGCTGCGACTTGTGCTCCCTCGCCATCTGCGCAAGATCATCCACAAGCGCGTGTGCCGCAGGTAGCCACACATGCCGCACGGCACCCTGAATCATGAGCGCGTACGAGAGGTTGTTGATGTCCTCGGAGGTACAGGCGAAGTGGACAAGTTCGCGTAGCGGCTCCAGCGTCGTGCCTGCGATGCGGGCTTTGATGACGTACTCGATGGCCTTGACATCGTGGACGGTTTCACGCTCGAAGGCGGCGTGTTCGGCGATGCCTGCCTTGTCAAAGTTCGCGGGGATCGCGCGGAGCAGGGCGATCTCATCGCTGGTCAGCGCGCGCACACCCGGCACGGCCGACGTGGCGCACAGGTGGATGAACCACTCGACCTCAACGTGCAGGCGCATCCGGTTGAGAGCAGGCTCCGAGAGGTGGTCGACGAGCGGCGCCACGGCACCCCGGTAGCGGCCATCGAGCGGCCCCAGCGCGATGGCCGGCTCGAGGCTCGCAAAGGAAACGGTGGGGGTGAGCGGGTGGGCGGCGGAAAGCGTTGCGTCGGTCACGCGCCCATTGTTCCACGCGGGGATGCGGCCGACGCTGGCGCGGCTTGGCGGGGGACGGTTGCCTTGGGTGTGGGCGCGGGGCTGCGGGACCCGTGGGTGCGGGAGGCGTGGTTCGCGCAATAACTCACCGCAAACGGCTCTGGAAGGTGCCGAAACCTCCAACAACTCACCGCAAGCGCGGGAGCGGAGCGGAGCGGGGAGCGGCGGCGCGCGGGGAGCGGAGCGGCGCGGGGGGCTAGCGGCGGTCCCGCTCCTTTGCCGCCGGGATGATCGCCTCGAGCACAGCAATCACGAGCGTCACCACAATCGCCGCGAAGAGCGTCTTCCAGAACCCGCCCACATCAAGAGTCGCGATGCTGAAGAAGTCACGCGAGGTGATCCACGAGGTGAGCCACAGAATGAACCACGTGATGATGAGGCCAAACAGGCCCAACGTGAGGATCCGCACCGGCAAGGTGAGGAGCTTGATGAGCGGCTTGAGGCTCATGTTGAGAGCCACCAGCACCGCGCCGATGAGCAAGAACACGAGCGGGCGTCCCCACCACTCGCCGTTCTCTCCGCCGGTGACGGTGAGGTCGAAGGGCAGATTGGTCACAAACCAGATCGCCACGGCAGCAATAGCGGACTTCACCACAAATCTCATACGGCGATTCAATCATGCGCTGGCATGCTTGGCCTATGGCACAACCACAGCCCGTCCCCCAGATTGAGGCCTTACCCCCGTACGTGCCGGGTGCACGGGGAGAGGTGGGTGCGCGCGCGCCGGTCAAGGTGTCGTCGAATGAGAATCCTGCGAGCCCGCTGCCCTCGGTGGTGGCGGCGCTGCACCGCGCCGGCGAAACCATCAACCGCTACCCGGACATGTTTGCGGTCGAACTCACTGAGCGCCTCGCCGCGCGTCATGGAGTGCTGGCGGAGAGCGTCGTGACGGGTGGAGGTTCGGTGGGCGTGCTCGCTCACGTGCTTCAGGCCTTCGCTGGGCCGGGTGATGAGGTGCTCTTCGCGTGGCGCAGTTTCGAGGCGTACCCGATTCTCACGTCACTTGCGGGGGCCACTCCGGTGACAGTTCCGCTAGACGCCGACGCTCGGCATGACCTTTCGGCGCTCGCGGCGGCGATCACGGGGCGCACCAAGGTGGTGATGGTCTGCTCGCCAAACAATCCGACGGGTCCGGCGGTGGGCGCGGTCGAGTTCGAGGAGTTCATGGCGCGCGTTCCGGAACACGTTCTGGTTGTCCTCGATGAGGCGTATGTCGAGTACGTGACGGATCCTGCCGCGGTGCAGGGTCAGGCGTTGCTCGGCCGGTACGCGAACCTCCTGGTCCTCAGGACGTTCTCCAAGGCTTACGGCCTTGCTGGCCTCCGCGTCGGCTACGCGATTGGTCCCGCTCCGATCATCTCCGCTGTGCGCAAGGCAGTGACCCCGTTCTCTGTGTCAACGGTGGCGCAGGCTGCCGCGATCGCCTCGCTCGATGCGGAGGACGAGCTGCGCGAGCGCGTGCGGTCGACCATCGCCGAGCGCGAGCGGGTGATCGCGGCGCTCGCGAACCAAGGCTGGTCGGTGCCGGAGGCGCAGGGCAACTTTGTGTGGATCCCAGCCGGTGACAGGGCGCTTGAACTCGCACAAAATCTGGCCGCGCTGGACCCGCATGTACTCGTCAGGCCATTCGCGGGAGATGGCGTTCGCATCTCGATTGGATCGGCGGAGGACAACAACGCAGTTCTCGTTGCCCTCGCGAACCTTGCGTGGCGCGTGTAGAACGGAATCATCCGCGCTGGGGCCAACGTTCCCCTAGTGGCCAGGGTGACCGTTCTATGAAAGGAGCCCGCCGTGGTGACGAGTACTGATGTGATCGGGATTGATCCTGAGGCAGCGGGCGAGAGTGTGACCGACTTCCTCGAGTCAGCGGGCATGGTCGCCGTGTGGAGCGTGGCGGCTGTGTGGCTCTTGGTGCTGCTCCTTGCGGTGATCGTTGTCCGCAAGGCCGGTTACTCCGCATGGTGGGCGGTACTCGGCGTGTTGTTGCCGCCCGTGGGCCTGTTGCTCTTGGTCCTCTTTGCGGCGGTGAAGTGGCCCGCGCTCAAGGAACGCGATGAGGCGCTGGGGCTCGTCACGGAGAACGACCTCATTCTCCCCAGCCATGCTGCCCGTGCGCAGCGGGAGGCGGAGCGCGCGCGCCACTATGAGGAGGAGGCGCGCGCCCGCATGGAGCGTGCACAGGCGGAGCGGGAGCGCGCCGACGCTGAGCACGCCCGAATCCAGGCCGCACAGGCTGCGCGTGAGGCACAGCGCGTTCAGGGCGCCACTCCCGCGGTCCAACCAGCGGGCACGTCCCCGGCCGACGCTGGGGTGGAGTCGGGTGACGAGGATGCTGCCGATGCTGGGGCGGGGTCAGACGGCGCGCCGTCGCCTGCGGTCGCGACGAAGTAGCGGCGCGCGCTGAGTGAGGTGTGGTTGTCCCGCAGCGGTGGGGGGTGCGGGTTTTGTGGGGTGTGAGTGTCCCGAACGTGGGGGGAGGGGGGAGGACGGAGACAGGAGGGGGGCAGGAGGGCACAGGAGGGGACGTGGGCGCGAACACTTGCGAACCTACGGTGGCGTAGCCTACGCTGGCGTAGGTTCGTCCGCGGAGACCGCGCACGCCACACGTCCACCCCATCCCTGACACGCACTTAGGGGGTCGCATGGCCGGCATCGGGCCTTTGTCCGAAGAAGGACTCGTCCGTCTTCTCGATCATCATGGCAATCGAGTTCCGGATGCCACGTATGACCCATACGTGGCCCACCTCACCATGGATGATGTGCGCGCGTACTGGCGCGACATGACGCTGACGCGGGCCTTCGATCTGGAGTCGACCAGCCTCCAGCGTCAAGGTGAGCTCGGACTCTGGGTGCCCGCCATTGGCCAAGAGGCAGCGCAGATCGGCTCTGCCCGCGCCACCCGCGACCCTGATCACATCTTCCCCAGTTACCGCGAGCACGGGGTGCTCTTTGTCAAGGGCGTCGACTTGCCGCAAACGATGGGCATGTGGCGCGGCATGGAGCATTCGTCGTGGGACCCAACGGCACACGGCGTCCACACGTACACGCTCGTCATCGGCGCCCACGCCCTCCACGCCGTGGGCTACGCCCAGGCTCTCAACTGGGATGGGCACGTGGGCAGCGGTGACCCTGACCGTGACGGCGCCGTGGTCTGCTACTTCGGGGACGGCGCCACGAGTCAGGGTGACGTGAACGAGGCCCTTGTCTTCGCCGCGGTGAATGACGCGCCGGTGGTCTTCTTCATCCAGAACAACCAGTTCGCCATCTCCGAGCCCACCACTCGCCAGTCAAAGGTGCCGCTCGCTCAACGCGCCCAGGGCGTCGGCATCCCCGGCGTGAGGGTTGATGGCAACGACGTTGTGGCCGTCCACGCGGTGACGCGGTGGGCTCTTGAGTACGCGCGTTCGGGCAACGGCCCTGTCGTGGTCGAGGCGCTCACGTACCGCATGGGGGCGCACACCACCTCTGATGACCCCACGCGCTACCGTGCGGCCGCAGATGAGCAGTACTGGCAGGAGCGCGACCCGATCGCGCGCGTCGAGACCTTCCTCCGCAACGCCGGCGAGTTGCCCGCGGAGTTCGAGGCACAGGTGCGGGACGAGGGCAAGGAACTCGCTCGCCGCACCCGCGAGGCAGTCAAGGGGTGGCAGCGCGGGCCGGTGCTGTCGATGTTCGATCACGTGTACGCGGAGCGACACCCGCTCGTCGAGGAAGAGCGCACGTGGTTTGCCCGCTACGAGTCCTCCTTCACTGACACGGAGGTGACGTCATGACAACCGACGCAATTGAGACGGTCCGCACCCTCACCCTCGGCGGTGCGATCAATGCCGGTCTGCGTGCCGCGCTTGAGCGGGATCCCAAAGTGGTGCTCATGGGCGAAGACATCGGCCAGCTTGGTGGCGTCTTCCGCGTCACCGATGGCCTGTGGAAGGACTTTGGCGATCACCGCGTCATTGACACACCTCTCGCCGAGTCCGGCATCGTTGGCACGGCGATCGGGATGGCGATGCGCGGGTACCGCCCCGTTGTTGAGATCCAGTTCGACGGCTTCATCTTCCCGGCCTTCAACCAGATCACCACTCAGCTCGCCAAGCTCCACTACCGCACGCAGGGCCGCATCTCGGTTCCCGTGGTGATCAGGGTCCCCTTTGCTGGCGGGATCGGAGCAGTCGAGCACCACTCGGAGTCGATCGAGGCGCTGTTCGCCCACACTGCTGGCCTGCGCATCGTGTCCCCCGCTACCCCGCAGGACGCCTTCGACCTCATCCAGCAGGCAATCGCCAGCCCCGATCCGGTCCTCTACCTCGAACCCAAGGCCCGCTACTGGGACAAGGGCGAGGTTGACACCGCACGCGTGGCGACGCAGCTTGATGCCGTCAATGGAGCGTCGGCCGCGACCGCCGAGATGTCGCACGCCCGCATCGCCAAGCCGGGCACCGATGTCACCGTGCTTGCTTATGGCCCGGCCGTGCGTACCGCGCTGCAGTCCGCACAAATCGCCGAGGCCGAGGACGTCTCAGTGGAGGTGGTTGACCTGCGCTCCATCTCTCCCTTTGACATGGACACGATCATGACGTCGGTCACCAAGACCGGCCGCGTGGTGGTGGTCCACGAGGCCCCCACGGCCTTTGGTGTGGGCGGCGAGCTGGCCGCGCGCATCTCGGAGAGGGCGTTCTTCCACCTCAACGCGCCTGTGCTCCGCGTTGGCGGATTCCACACGCCGTACCCTGGCTCCAAGTTCGAGCACGATTACCTCCCCTCGGTGGACCGCATCCTTGATGCAGTTGACCGCGTAATGGCCCACTAGGAGTTTCGATGCCCCAGTTCATGACGTTCCCGTTGCCCGACGCGGGTGAAGGCCTCACCGAGGCCGACATCGTCACGTGGCGCGTGGCGGTGGGTGACCGCGTGGAGGTCAACCAGCCGCTCGTTGAGATCGAGACGGCCAAGTCCCTCGTTGAGTTGCCGTGCCCCGTCGATGGCGTGGTGGTGGAGCTGCTCGTCAAGGAGGGTGACACCGTCGAGACCCACTCGCCCATCTGCGTTTTTGATACCGATCCGGACGGCCCTCCCGCGCCGGAGGGCGAGCCGGGCGTGGGCGAGGCGGTGCCCGACGCTGTGGCGGAGGTTCCCGCGAACGCCCCGGCAGTAGCGTCGGCCGATGTCTCGACTAGCCCCGCAGCGTCTTCCACCCCTGCGGCCGACGCTGGCGACAGCGGCGCGGTCCTCGTTGGCTATGGCGTGAAGGCAGGCGCAACGCAGCGTCGGCCCCGTAAGGAAGGTGCACTCGAGCCGATCGGTGGTGTGGGGACGTACCCAGTGCTCGCGAAGCCCCCGGTGCGCAAGCTGGCCAAGGAGCTCGGTGTGGACCTCACCACGGTGACGCCCTCGGGTCCGGGCGGCCTTGTCACCCGTGAGGACGTCGAGCAGCGCGCCCGCAACAACACGGCGCAAACGCTCGCAACGTACCCAAGCGACGACCAACCGTGGCTCGAGTCCGGCTACTCGGTGGACGGCGGCCGTGCGACGCGCGTGCCGGTGAAGTCGGTGCGTAAGCGCACTGCCGAAGCCGTGGCAACGTCGGCCTTCACGGCCCCACACGTCACCGTGTTCCACACGGTGGATGTGACGGCCACGATGGACCTTGTCGCCAAACTGAAGAGCGACCGTGACTTCGCTGATGTGCGCGTCACGCCGTTGCTCATCGTTGCGAAGGCGCTCCTGCTTGCCGCGCGCCGCCACCCCGAGATCAACGCCTCGTGGGATGAGGCGAACCGCGAGATCGTCTACAAGCACTACGTGAACTTGGGCATTGCCGCTTCTACTCCGCGCGGCCTCATTGTGCCCAACATCAAGGACGCCCACCGCTTGCCGCTCCATGCGCTCGCGGTGGAATTGCAGAACCTCACCACAGCCGCGCGTGCTGGCACCACCACTCCCAGCGCATTCGCGGATGGCACCATCACGATCACCAATGTGGGCGCGCTCGGTATTGATACCGGAACGCCCATCTTGAATCCTGGTGAGGCCGCGATCCTCGCATTTGGCGCGATCCGCCAGATGCCGTGGGTTCACGAAGGTGAGATTCAGGTGCGTTGGGTTACCCAGTTGGCCCTCAGCTTCGACCACCGCTTGGTCGACGGCGAACTGGGTGCCCGCGTACTTGCGGACGTCGCACGGGTGATGAATGACCCCGCGCACGGCTTGGTCTGGGCTTAACCGACGAGCGTCTCGCCGTCGAGCACGGCGTGGTCCGGCACGTGATTGCGGACGTCGTTGTCGTCCTGCAACACCACTGTGCCGCGTACCACCACGCCCTCGCCAAAGGTCCAGTCGCCTCGCACTGTGAGGCTGCGCGCCTGGGCGAGTGACGGTGCGCCGTGGGGGAAGCGACGCTCAAAGTCGGCGATGGTGCGAAAGTACTCCGGGTCGAGATCAACATACGGTGCGTGCTCGACTGCGAGCTGTGGTGCGCCGTCTTTACCAAGCCGGTACGCATCCGAGCGCAGCACCAGCAGGTCATTCGTGGTCTTCACCGGGGCAAAGCGATCGCGCCCCACCTCAATGGCTTGCGCTCCCGCAAACACTTCAACCGCCGCGGCCATCGCCGTCTCGATCTGGTAGACCCGGGGTGAGCGTGGATCGGTGGGGTCCACCGTCTTCTCATTGCGGATGAGCGGCAGGCCCAGCACCGCGCCGCGCTCGCGAAGTGCGTCTCGCACCGCGAGCAGGTCCCACCACAGGTTGTTCGTGTTGACGTAAGCGTGGACGTCCGCGTTCATGAAGTGGGGCATGTCCACAGGCGCGGTCTGTGCGGTTTCGCGGAGGATCAGTTGGCCGTCTGCGCGGCGCACGGCAAGGTGGCCGCCCTTGCGGTCAGCATCGGTCTTGCGGCAAATCTCCGCTGCGAAGGGCGCCCCCGTTGCGGCGAACCAGCCGGCGAGCCGAGCGTCGGGCACTGCACCCAGGTTGTCGGAGTTCGACACCAGGGCGTAACGCATGCCCGCGTCGATCAAGGCATCGAGCACGCCCGAATCGAGAATGGCGGTGTAGATGTCGCCATGCCCCGGCGGGCACCATTCGAGGTCTGGGTTCGCTGGCCACTCAACCGGGGTGAGGCCGTCGACGAGCAGCTTGGGCTCCATGTTCTGGACAAACTCGAGTGGCACGTTGGCTACTGGGAGGTCGGCGTGTTTGGCGAGGGCCGCCATCGAGTCGGCCGACGTCCGGAACGAGTTCATGAGAACGAGTGGCAGGGGGGCGCCCGTCGCGGCTCGTGCCGCCCGGACCTGCGCCACGATGAGGTCGAGGAAGGTCTGGCCGTCGCGCACCGTGAGCAGGGACTTCGCGTGGTCCATGCCCATCGACGTGCCAAGCCCGCCATTGAGCTTGATCACCGCCGTCTGCGCCAAAGCCGCTGCAGCGTCGGCGTCACTGATGTCAACGTCGGCAAGGTGCGGCGGGCTCACCAGGGGCTCAATGGAAGCCTCCGAGATGAGTCCCGTCGCACCTGCCTCAAGTTCGCCGTAATAGTGGCTGAAGACGTCGATCGCGGCCTGGCTCACGCCAGCGGCCCGCATCTTGGCTTGGGCTGCGTCGAGGCCAGTGGAGCTCATGCCTCCAGCCTAGGCACGTCAGTGCATGGGCGGCACAAACTGCGGCTCATCCTCAGCCGCTTCTTGCTCGTCACGCATTGTCTCGAGGCCGGACTTCTCCCGTAGCGGCACGTGCGGCACCAAGAAGGCGAAGATCATGCCGATGAGGGCGATGAGGCCGGACACGAACAGCACGCGGGTGATCGCCACGGCGAAGCCCTCACGGAACGGCTCGGCAAGAACCGGGTCGAGCGACTCGAGGAACGAGGTGTCGTCGATCGAAACGCCCGCGTCACCAGCGGCGTCGAGAGAGCCGGAGAGGATGACGTCAACAATCGCGGCGTTGGTTGGGTCCTCCACCGTGGCCGGGTCCTCAAGGACCTGCTGGAACTGCGGGGTCTCGGCTGCCTGAGCGAGCTCGTTCGAGATGTCTGCCGTCACGTTGCTGAACAGGATCGACAAGAAGATCGCGGTACCGAGCGAACCACCGATCTGGCGGAAGAACATGACGGCCGCAGAGCCGCTGCCCATGTCGCGGGGCTCGACGGCGTTCTGCACGGCGAGCATGTTCGGTTGCATGACGCCACCCAGGCCGAGGCCAAAGATCGCGGCGCCAACGAACAGGTGCCACAGCGGGCTGTCAGCGTGGAGGGTGGACAGGAGCAGTGCGGCGGCCACCAAGAAGCCGATGCCCACGATCGGGAAGATGCGGTAGCGGCCAGTCTTGTTGATGACGCGTGCGGACAGGCCCGCCATGATCATGATGCCGAACGTGGTGGGCAGCATTGCAAGGCCCGACGCGGTGGGCGACATGCCCTTGGCGAGCTGCGTGTACAGGGGCAGCCCGGCCATGCCGCCAAACATCGCAAAGCCCATGATGAAGTTGAGGCCCGTGGACACCGCCACCGTGCGCTCCTTGAAGATGCGCGGTGGGAGGAGGGCGTCGTCGCCTGCAACGAACTCAGACTTCACAAACGCCGCGATGCCAATGAGGGTGAGACCGCTGAGCGCGAGCGTGAGCGGCGAGGTCCAACCCCACGTGCGGCCCTGCTCCACCACAAGGAGCAGCGGTGCGATCGCTACCACGAGGGTGCCAACGCCCCACCAGTCGATCTTGGTGGTGCGGTGCAGATGCGGCAGGTGGAGCACCTTGATGATGATCGCCATCGCGATCGCGCCAAGCGGCACGTTGAGAAGGAAGATCCAGCGCCAGCCTGCGATGCCAAGGAGGTCGCTCGCGTCGGCGAAGAAGCCACCGAGCACGGGGCCAAGCACCGAGGCGACACCAAAAACGATGAAGAAGAACGCCTGGTACTTGGTGCGTTCGCGGGGCGACAACATGTCTCCCAAGATGATGAGGGCAAGCGCCATGAGGCCACCGGCGCCAAGGCCCTGGATGCCACGGAAGGCGGCGAGTTCGTACATCGACGTGGCGAAGCCGCACAGGAGCGAACCCAGCACAAAGGTGCCGATCGAGAACATGTACAGCGGCTTGCGGCCAAAGATGTCGGAGAGCTTGCCGTACAGGGGCGTTGAGATCGTCGACGCAACAAGGTAGGCAGTGGTCACCCAGGCCTGTGCTGACAGGCCATTGAGGTCGTCACCAATGGTGCGGATGGCAGTGGAGACGATCATCTGGTCAAGGGCGGCGAGGAACATGCCGACCATGAGCCCGCCAACGATGAGGTTGATCTGGCGGCGGCTCAGTAATGGGGTTGACGTGGTGGTCAAGAGTGGGTCCTTTCCCGGGCCTGGGACAGCACGGTGCTCGGTCGCACCAGTGCGGCTAGGGATTGTTGAAGAGGTCGCGGCGAGGGTTGCTCGCAACGCGACTACAGAAGTATACGCATAAGAGACACTGTGTATTCCAGCGAATTTTAAATTTCTGCGCTCAGCAGGCCTGACGGAGCGGGGTTCGCCTGTCTGAACACGGTCGTAGGCTGGGCCCATGTCCACCCTCGTCACCCTCGCTGCCGTGGTGCGGGACCTCGCGGTCGCGGGCACGGTGGGTGGCCTCCTTGTGGTGATGACGGTGGTGACGGCCGACGCCACCACACGGGCGCTCGCCCTCGCACGGGCGTCGGCAATCACCTGGGTCGTTGCCGCGGTGACGTACCTCGTAGCGGCCTACGCGGACATCGCCCGGGTAAGCCCCGCCGACGCTGACTTTGGAACCCAGCTGTGGCGCTTCATGGCGGACATCGACCTGGGCAAGGCATACGCACTCAACGTGGCAGCCGCGCTCATCACGTCCCTTGCGGTGACCCTCGCCCGCAAGCCGAGCGGCTGCGCATGGGCGCTCATCCCCGTCGCCTACGGCATCGGCACCCAGGCCCTTACTGGCCACGCCGCCGGCGCAGCCAACCACCACCTCGCGGTGAGCGCGCTGTATCTCCATATTGCAGCGTCGGCCGTATGGCTTGGCGTTCTCATGGCGGTGGCCGTGTCGCGCACGCTCATTGGGCTTGGCGCGAAGGACGCGGTGAGGCGGATATCCCGCCTCGCGTTGTGGGCCGCGATCACGCTTACCGTGTCCGGCGTGGCGAATGCGACGCTGCGCATCGGGAAGTTCACGGACCTCTTCACCACGGGGTACGGGCGCCTGCTTGCGGTCAAGCTCGTTCTCATGGCGGTGGCGATCGCGCTCGCGGCCTGGCATCGCACGGTGACGATGCCACGACTCGATGAGGCCGAGGTGCGCGATCGCTTTTGGCGCGTCCTGTCGCTCGATGTGCTCGCACTCGTGGCGGTGGCCGGCATTGGGGGGCTCATGTCCCGC
>Ga0206103_100823_pt1 | contig 12941 bp, 12 predicted proteins | sample 1B5Ametagenome_FD_148638 | JGI IMG/M metagenome (GOLD analysis project Ga0206103, IMG submission 148638) | Enriched microbial communities from leaf-cutter ant dump, University of Wisconsin, Madison, United States - 1B5A | ecosystem: Environmental > Terrestrial > Nest > Insects nest > Nest dump... | reverse complement strand
CGCATCCCAGCACGCGGCGAACGGGGAGGAGTCGCGGTGGTCGTCATTGCAAGGTGTCCAGCCGAAGCTCGACGTGACAGTCGACCCGCCCCGTGGTGCGGGTGACCATGTACGGGGGCGGTAGCGACTGCGCCCGACCCCACGCTTCGGAGAATCCTGTACTTGTCGCCTTATACTCGGTGGGCTCCCCTTCGTGACTAACCACAGGTAATCTTCGTGCGACAACGGCTTCGAGGAAACCGGGCATTGCGTCTGATCCGGTTCCTGCCTTACCTCCTTTCGTACGAGCTGTGGTGTCTTCTTCGACCCGTGAAGCGTGGGCGGGTGTTGTTTCTCTCTGACTCGCATCTCGGGTTCGTGGGCAACATGGCCTTCCTGCGAGATGCCATGGAGCGCCGCTTCCCCGATGTTGAGTTCCGTGGCCTGTTCAAGAAGAGCTTGGCGACACGTCGTTCTCTTCGTGACGCTGTGCGCCTGCCCTATCTGATGGCCACGAGTTCGATCATTATCCTCGACGACTTCTATCCCGTCATTTATCCGATGCGCATTCGTACGGGTGTGCGCGTCGTGCAGTTGTGGCATGCGGCCGGTGCGTTCAAACGGGTTGGCCACAGCCGCGCGGGGTTGCCGGGCGGCCCCACTACTGGGAGCGAGATTCACCGGAACTACACGGATGCGGTGGTGAGCTCTGCGCAGATCGTTGATGATTACGCCGAGGCGTTCGCGCTCCCGCGTGAGCGCGTGCACGCGTGGGGGATGCCTCGCTCAGATGCCTTCTTCGACGCCGCGAGGGTGTCAGCAACGCGTTCGCGAGTCCGCAGGGACCTCGGTGTCGCCGATGATGAGCGGTTGGTGGTGTACGCCCCGACCTTCCGGGGGAAGGGGCAGACGAGTGCTTACGGCGCCCCGGAGACGGGGTGGGACGATATTGCCGAACAACTCGGCGCGGGGTGGCGGGTCGCGGTGCGGCCGCACCCGTTCGTTGCCCAGAGGTCGCTGCCCAGGGGCGTGATGGACGCGTCGGCGATCCCCGAGATGAATGACTTGCTGATGGCTACGGACATTCTGGTCACCGACTATTCGTCGGCAATTTTCGAGTTTGCGTTACTGCAGCGGCCGATGGTGTTCTTCGTACCTGACTTAGTGGAGTACTCGGAATCTCGTTCATTTTATCGACCGTTCGACCACTACGCGGTTGGTCCTGTTGTGGAGCACGCGGCTGAACTGGCCTCAGCAATTCGCTCTGCCGCGGTCGATCGGGTACGCCTCGATGCGTTCGTGAACGAGTTCTGTGGGGCATTGGATGGTGCCTCAAGTGATCGAATCGCGGGTCAGCTTCTTGGGGGCGTTGGATACCCATGAGCCGCTGGGTCGGAGTTGAGGTTACTACCGCATACGTTGCACGTGCCGCGCTCGTATCGGTTGGATTCCTGCTGAGAGTGCTACCGCGTCGGAACAAGGTGACGATGCTGACGCGCCAGAGCGCAACTCCGTCGGACGACTTCCTACGGTTGCGAGATGCGATTTTACGTGCCGATCCGACTCTCGAGGTTGTGGTTATTGCGCGGATGGTCCCGCCGGGGGTGCTGCGAAAGTTCGGGTATGTGTTCCATCTCCTGGCGCAGATGTATCACGCGGAGACGTCGAGAGTTCTGATCGTCGATGGATACTCGCTTATCGCGAGTGCCGTCGGCCGTTCGCATGGCCTGCGGGTCGTGCAGACATGGCACGCTTTGGGATCGCTCAAGAAGTTTGGGTTGAGCATTCTGGGGCAGGCCGGAGGTCGTGACCCGCGGTTGGCCCGCGCGATGCGAATGCACACGAGGTATGACCTTGTTGTCGCGAGTGCCGAGCGGTGTCGGGTTCCGTTCGCCGAGGCGCTCGGGGTCGATGTGGCGAAGGTAGTTGTGGCGCCATTGCCGCGAGTAGACCGGCTCCGCGATACAGGCGAACGCGCTCGGGCAAGGGCAGCTTTCGATGCGAATTATCCATCTCTGGCGAGTGAGCGGATCGCACTGTTTGCGCCTACGTTCCGTAGCGGCGGGGAGCATGCGGAGACGGATCCCGTCGAGTTGACGCGTGCGTTGCGTCGCGCAGGTTACGCACTCATCACGAAACTGCATCCGCTGGTGGCACCACCTGATCACCCCGAAGTTCATACGGCGCCGGGGATGTCGACGCAGCAACTCCTCCTGGTGGCGGATGTGTTCATCACCGACTACTCCTCGGCGATCTTTGAGGCCGCGGTTGCGGGAGTGCCTTCGTATCTCCTCGCGCCTGATCTGGATGAGTATGCGGTGAGCCGCGACTTCTATGCGAAGTACCCGGGCGAGTTGGGGATCCCGTTCGCCGTGACCGTCAACGAAGTCGTGATGCAGATCGCGGCGGGGCTGTCGACAAAGGAGGATGCCCGCCGATTGCGAGAGGCCTGGGTCGAGGTGCCGGATGGTGAGCTCGCGGCCGATCGACTTGCACGAATAGTGCTTGGCGGCAGTGACGAGAACCCACCGGAGGTGAAGCGGCCCCCCGGTCTGGACCAGTAAGCTTGGTCTGGTGCTGGTAGCCAGTGGCAGCGTCGCATGCCTACCTTCCCCCGTCGGAGCGGACGTCATGGTATGCGGCGCACACGGGTAGACGGCAGAGGTCGGGGACGGGACCCAACTTAGTTCGGGGAGTCCTCAGTTGAGTGGTTCGGCCTGAGCCCATAGGAACGCATACTAGGCTTGGCGAACAAGCGAATTCGTGCGTCGCAGAAGAGCTGGTGTTCAGGTTTGTCAGGCAGTCACCCTGCCGAAAGGAGACCAGGTGGTAGTCGCGGAGAGGCTTCTCGAATTGCGGCGTTCCGTGTGCGACGCGAACCTTGCGCTTCAAGCGCACGGCCTTGTGATTTTTACGTGGGGCAATGTCTCTGCGATCGAGCGCAGCAGCGGACTTGTCGTCATCAAGCCGTCAGGCGTGGGATACGACGAGTTGTCGCCCGAGAAGATGGTGGTTGTCGATCTCAACGGGCAAGTGGTCGAGGGGGACCTGAATCCGTCGTCGGACACTCCGACGCACGTAGAGATATACAAGAAGCTTGAGGTTGAAGCGATCGCCCATACTCACTCAACTTGGGCGACTACCTTCGCGCAGTTGGGGATGGACATTCCTGCGCTCGGCACGACTCATGCGGACCACTTCTACGGGCCGATCCCGTGCACCCGGGAAATGACGAGCGACGAGATCGCCGACAAGTACGAAGAGAACACGGGACGTGTCATCAACGAACTGTTCGAAGATCGTGACCCGAGCCAGATGCCGGGAGTCTTGGTTCGCGGTCATGGGCCATTTGTTTGGGGCAAATCGCTGTCCGCAGTTATCTACAACTCGGTCGTCCTCGAGTATGTCGCGCGGATGGCGCACAACGTGCTGTCGGTGAACCCCAGCGCGTCCCCCCTGCCTCAGGAACTCCTAGACCGACATTTCCTAAGGAAGAATGGGGCTGGGCGGTACTACGGACAAGTTGAGGGCTGAGAGGCACAATGAGAACCGAAAAGAACGTCGCCTTGATTATGGCGGGCGGTGTCGGCGCACGAATGAACAGTGCAGTGCCGAAGCAGTTCCACATCATCAAGGATAAGCCTGTGATCGTGTATGCGGTCGAGGCATTTCAGCACAGTACCGCGATAGATGAGATCGTCATTGTGGTGCTCGAAGAGTGGCGCGAGATCCTGGTGAAGTATATCGAAAAGTATGAACTCGATAAGGTTGCCAAGGTTGTCGTGGGTGGAAGTACGGGATTCGAGTCGATCCAGAACGGCGTCAAGTATCTCGAGGATACGTACGGTGACGACGATATCATTTTGATCCACGATGCAGTTCGACCGCTTCTAAGCGAAGAGGTAATCAACAACAACATTGCTGGTGTCCAGAAGCATGGAAATGCGATTACATGCATCCCGACAACCGAGGCCTTGTTGTATAGCGAAGATGGGGAGACCAGCGGGCGGATTGTCAACCGCGATCATATTCTCCGGACGCAGACCCCTCAGAGTTTGCGGCTAAAGGACTTAGTTGACGTTCACCGGGAAGCGCGCGAGCGAGGCCTAGTGGATACGGTTGCGACGTGCACGCTCCTCGTTGAGATGGGTAGGCAAGTCCATGCGGTTCTGGGGGATAACTCGAACTTTAAGATAACGATGCCGGAGGATGTGGCGCTCTTCGAAGCATATCTTGATGCAAAGGCCAGGGGCTGAAGCTCCGATGGGGGATGAAAAGCTGGCCGCCGAGGTCAGAATCCTCGCGGAGCGTCACGCGGTAGTTTGGAAGAGCTTCAGCGACAAGGACGTATTTCTTACTGGCGCCACGGGCTTCATTGGCTCGTTCATTGCGCACTTCTTCTCGGTGCTGGCGAATGAACATGGAATCGACGTAAGAGTAACCATGATAGTTCGTGACATCGAGTCGGCACGCCAACGCTTCGGGAGACTCTTCCCTGCTCGCGCGCTCACCCTCATTGAGGGTGATGTGCGCGACATACCTGTTGAACTGGAGCGTGCGGATTACGTCATCCATGCTGCGAGCAACGCCAACCCGATTGCGTACATGGATGATCCTGTTGGCACAATTCAAACAAGTGTTGCGGGCACCGCCAACGTCCTCGAGGCGGCTGCCCGGGCCGGCGCCGGCAGATTTCTCTACCTCTCGACGGTAGAAGCGTATGGTCTTCACGGACTGCAGGGTCCAGTCGACGAGAGTGTCGTAGGGTCGATCGATCCAACCAATATTCGTAACTGCTATCCGCTTGGCAAGGTGTGTGCGGAGAATCTCAGCTTCGCCTTTGGGGAGCAGCATGGGATGGATGTCGTGGTCGCGCGACTTGCATACATCTACGGACCTGGGGATAACATCCTGGACCCTAAAGTTGTCACGTCGTTCCTGAACGAACTGATGAACGGCAGGAGCGTTCGCCTCAAGAGTGTCGGCTCGCAAGAGCGCAGTTACTGCTATATCCGTGACGCGGCATGCGGCGTGCTGTTTGCCCTGCTCAAGGGGGAGCCAGGGGAGATCTACAATGTCGCGTCGAGCGAGCGTGGTATCACGATCCGCGGGATCGCCGAGCTGGCCACTGAACTTTTCGGGGTCCGTTCGCAGAAGGTAGAGCTTGAACTCCCGTCTGAAGCGGACAGAAGACGTTTCTCCTTGGCTCAAAACAACGTCCTAGACAATCGCAAGATCAAGAGCCTCGGTTTTGAGGACGAGGTGGACTTCCGGTCAGGCTTGATAGAGACAGGACGCTATTTTGGGCTGGAGCCGAGGTTGACGCAGTGACTGAGCCCGTTGGCTACTACCTAGGCGATGAGATATCTCATCACGATAAGCGCTTCAGCAAGCTTGCTAATCGATTCGATGAGATCGTGGTGCTCAATACGCACCAAGCTGGCGCAGGGTTGCTGGCGCAAGCCCTGGCGCAGGGCGCGTGGCGGCGAGCTACTGTGGAGGAGCCCGTTAAGAATGACCTTTCGGTCGCTCTCATCTCGCCTGTCCCGTTCGAGCAGGAGGCTAGTTCCTTCTCCGAGCAACAGCTCATGCGTCCCCTGGATCTGCGGATTTTGCAGTCAGTCGTGGCATACGAGAGACATACGTCCGAATCAACGCTATTCGTGCTGTGGGTAGACCGAACCACCGGCATTCGTGAGTTCATTGGGCAGCTCGAGCATCTGGTCAGCGCAGGAAAAATATCCTCGTCGGATCGGGTGCTGGTCATCTCTGAGTGGAGGCTGGGTGGTGCTCCGTTCCCGAGATACTATGAGGTCTCAGAGAACGATTACTTTGCGCTCGCACAGAACCAGCCCGCGGGCTCGTTGGCCCGCGATGAGCTCCTGCTAGAGGAAGAGTGCTCAAGGCTATTCGCCGAGGGTATTCCTCTGACAGTGATTCGGTATCACAATCTCTTTGGGCCTACTGTTCGCAGTGGCAATGCGATATCCCGAACCTGCGAGACTGCAGCCGCCGAGAGCCGCATCACGTTCACAAGCGAAGACAAATCGACGCTTCGGTCGTACACTTTTGTCTGCGACCTGCTTGATTGCATTCGAAAGTTTTCAACGATCGTGCCGCGTCAGCTCTACTATAATCTGACGAGTTACGTGCTTACTGAGTACCAGATTAAGACATCATTGTCGCTGGCGTCCTCAAACTTCCGTCTCGAGTTCCCTCAGCATATTCATCCCGCAGGCACGTCGAGCCTCGTTATGCAGAGACTCCACATTAGGCAGTACTATCGTCGGCAGGTTCCACTGTTCAGTTCTGCAGTGGCGAGAACCTACATGTCGCTGTTGTCCAACGACGCCGTTGATGAGGCACATAATGACCGTGTCCACCGGCGCTACCATGGCAAGCTTGAGACAATCCGTCAGCTGGAACTCGAGGTTCTTGATGAGATTGACGCTATTTGCCGTCGTCATGGCATTAGGTACTTCTTGGCTGGTGGTTCGCTGTTAGGTGCCGTGAGGCACAAGGGATTTATCCCATGGGATGACGATCTCGATGTGGCGATGCTGCGCGAAGATTACGAACGGTTCCGTCGGATCGCGCCAGCGGAGTTGAGCAACAGGTTCTATTACCAGAGCCATGAGCTTGAGGCTCCGTCGCACTATGTTTTTGATAAGATTCGTGTACGAGGAACAACTTTCTCGACCGCGTGGTCTGCAAAATTTGACATAGAGGACGGTGTTTTTGTCGACGTCCTCGTCTACGACAAGACATCGAATGCGGAGTGGATCCGCCGTGCGCATATTAAGTTGATACTGATGATGCGACGCGCGATTAACATAAAATGGATCAATATTCCAAGGCGTCGGATTCACTATCGTCTGTCGAAGGTGGCGCTTCCCGTAATGCGTCTTGTCCCTTGGAAGGTGTTCCACTGGGGCTTCGAGCGTGTTGCTCGTCTCTTTGAGCGTTCAAAGCGCTCCCGGTTCGTTGTTGACGGAGTTGGGCTGAACGTGAAGCGGGTGGGCGGTGTCCCCGTCGAGTGGTTCGAAGATGTGCAGATGGTCGAGTTCGAAGGGCGCTCAGTCCCAGCGCCGAAGGGCGCGGACGACTACTTGCGTCTCTGGTACGGCGAGTCATACATGGAGATACTTCCTCCGGCTCGTCGGCGTGCTCACCGGATTGCTGCAGTTGATTTGGGTGAGTACGCCGAGCCGGTCTTTGACAGCCGAAGCATTTCGCATGAGTAGCTTCTGCTAACTCGCTTGGCGTTGGGGCTTGCTGGGATCCGGCGTTCGTAGGAGTTCATCTGGAAGCCGTCTTACTCCGTTCGTAAGGACGACGAGTGGACGCCAGGTGAATAGGTAGGAGAGTCCGATTCCGAGCGCAATGTTAGCGGCGAGGACGACCGAGCCGGGGAGGCTTACGAGGTGCGGGACGATCCACCAGTCGAACGCAAGCACAGCGAACACGTGTCCAATGAAGATGGCGAGGGTTCGTTCTCCCAGCCAGATGGCGCTTCGAGCTCTTGAGGGCATGAGTGCGAGGAATGCGAAGGTGCCGAGGGCGCCGACCAATGTCACGATGCTTCGGAGAAGCATCCCGTTCAGGGGCTCAACCCCGAGCTGCTCGAATGTCCAGTTTTGAAACAGCCAGTGTGGATTGGGGTTTCGGAGATACAGCACGAGTACGGCGCCCGCGAACGAAAGTAGGGCGAGTATTTTGATGACGATATGGCACGACCGTGCGAAATCGAGAATCTTCCGACCCCACGCACAGCCCGCGACGAAGAACGGCGCGAACGTGAAGACCCGTTGATAGGCGAACCAGTTGCCATGCCACTGCGCTAGGCCAATCAACAGTACCCCCACGCATGAGAGGGTGAACATCTGGACCGGCCACCTTCGGATCGCTGGAACCAGGAACTGCCAGACGATGAGTGCCATGACATACCAGAGCACCCAGTAGGGCCAGTACCACTCCTTCAAGGGGTGGCCAGTCGCCGTGAGAAACGTGATGTAGATCGACTGGAAAACTATGAGCACGGAGGCCAGTCCAAGTGTCTTTCTCACAAGTTCGCCTGGCTTCGCAAGCAGGCCGGTCAGAAAGACGAATGCGGGCATATGCATCGCGTAGAGGCCGGTGAGGGCGAGACGTTGTACTCCGCCCTCCCAGTCGCTACTTCTCTCAATCAGATGACCGACGACAACGCCTGCGATCAGTAGCCCTCGTGCTACATCGATCCGTTCATCTCGCATCACTGCATCTTGGCAGCTATTTGAGAGCCCGAAGCATGACCCGCGGAGGTGCCGAGATAGTGGAGCCCCGCATTGTGGTGTGGTTGTCTCGCGTCAAGACGTTCATCGGGCTGCTTCGATTGCGAAGTTGGCGATGTTCGTGCATGCCAGTCCGGCGTGGACGTCGGCGAGTCGCTTCCAGGTGATTGTTTCGTGAGGTCGGAGGTCGCGGTAGTCGGCCCGGTAGGCGTTGATGTGACCGACGAGTTGGAGGGTGTGGCCGATCTCTTCACGGAACAGCCATTCGTCCTTTGTCGCCCCGAACCCGCGTTCGCGCGACCCGTTCTGGCCAGGCATGCGCGCCCGTGCGCACGCCCGTGAGCTTCGGGCGCCCGGTGATGAACGTCTCGAATACGAACGGCCTGAACGTGCCGCCGTTGTCGTAGACGATCGTCACGACGGTCGCGATCTCACCCGTCGCGGGATTCTCGGTCGCGCCGTCGATCAGCGGGTGCCCCAGCAGTTGCTCGGTCTTGGAGAGAGCCTCCTGCACGGCTTAGGCGGCGTCGTGCTCGTTCGCCGTGGCAGACACGTCCGCGTCGACCTCGCAGGTGAACCAGCAGTCCCGGGACGCCGCGATGCGCCGCGTCCCGCCTTGCGGGGCCTCACACTCGGAGGATTCAGCTGCGGCACTTGGTTCGGACCGGTCGGATCCTTCGCGAACGCGGCCTTGCTTCTCTGGGCGAGCTTGCGGCGCTCCCGCTGATACTCGGCGGGCAGGACAGCCCCTTGTCACGCAGCAGACGTAGCATGGTCGCCTGCGAGACGAGATGCCCGTCGCGACGGGTCATCGCCCATACCTTCCGATGCCCCGCGCCGGATGCGCCGATGCGCGCGTGACTACGACGTCGCGGGCCGCGGCCGGCACCGGCTGCGGCCACGGCCCTCTCGGCGGGCGGCCCAGTCTCGCATTGGCCTGCCAATGCCGGTATGACCGCTCGGGCATGCCGACCAGACCCCCGAACCTCGCGGTTGACGGCGCTCAGTGAGAATCCTCGGAGTCGCCCAGTCGCCTCGCCAGCGAGGATGCTCAACGCGATCTGCGTCGTCCTCTCCGCCGGGATCGCTGGCGGTCTTCCCATGTCGGATTCTGCGTTCAGGGCCCAAATAGCGGCCCTGCCACTACGCCTGACGCGCGACACGAGGCCGAGCATCCGCCCAACGAGCGCAAGATTCCTCGCTGATCGCCCCTGCTTGAGTCACCCCAGGGGGCGTCGACTGGGCGGCGCAGGCACCGCCACTCCGCGCCTCGCGCAGCGCAAGGGCGAGCGGGCTACGCGCCCGGTATGCACGGGGCGTGGCTCCGCACGACACGGCCGAGTGAGCTGAACCGGAGTTGCGGCCCGCCTACTTGCCGGTCGGCACATAGGCGGCGAGGGTGCCGGCCTTCATGGCCGCACCGATCTCGGCGAGGCCGTCCCAGTCGGGCTTCACGATCGACTGGCCGGCGGCGGTGCCCGTGCCGAGCGTCGGCGAGGTGAAGAATCGCACATCGGATGCGCGAAGGCTCGTGGCAGACATCGCCATGCCCAGCACGTAGGGCGCGTCAAGGCCGGCATCCATCGCCAGGAACGGCGACACCTCGTCGACGACCTCCTTCACGCGCACCGGATTGCTGAGGGTCTCGGCACTCAACAGCTTCGAGATCATGCCCTTCACCAGCAGCTGCTGGTTGGCGGCCCGCTGGTAGTCGCCCGTCGCGAACGCTCGGCGCTCGCGGGCGAACGCCAACGCATCCGCCCCCTCGAGGGTGATCGTGCCCTGCTCGAAACGCTGGCCAGAGATGGCGGTGAACGTCTTCGGATTGTCGATCGTCACCCCGCCGAGCGCCGTGGTGAGGCCCTTGAAGCTCTCGAAGTCGATCATCGCCACGTGGTCGATGCGCGCATCGAGGATGCCCTCGATGGTCTCGACCATGAGCGGCACCCCGCCCCACGCCATCGCCGCGTTGATCTTCGCCTCGCCGTGCCCCGGGATCGGCACCCAGTTGTCGCGCATGATCGACATCACCTGCACCGTCTGTCGGTCGGCCGGGATGTGCACCACCATGATCGAGTCGGCGCGGGCCGATGCGGCGGCATCCGGATCGCGGGAGTCGGAACCCAGCAGCAGGATCGTCTGCGCCCCCTCGATGGCGGCGGGCCGATTCTCCTCCTCGGGGAAGGGGTCGGCGATGGTCTCCGACTGGTTGAACGAGTTCAGCAGCATGACCGCGTAGACGCCGATCGCGAGCAGCACGGCGAGCAGCACCCCCAGCACGACGAAGAACGCGATCTTCACCCTGTCGCGTTTGCGCTTCGGCTTCTGCGGCCGGCGCGCGTCGCGGCGCGCGTCGCGGCGGGTGCGCGGGGCCTCACCGGATGCCGTGGGCGGCGTCGGCTGCAGTTGTGCAGGCAGCACGCGGGTGCGGGCGTCGCCGGGCGCGTTGAAGGCATCGGGTTCACGGGTCACCCGCTCATTCTGCTGAGTGCAACTGGGGTGCACCTGATGAAACGCGGGGCGGATGCTGGGGTGCCGTGGACCGCCGCCGTCACCTCCCGTGCGGGCCCCAGTTGTCGGCGAGCTTGCCGAGCAGGCGCGCGAGCTCGTGCCGCTCTGCGTCGCTGAAGTCGGCGAGGGCCCGGATGAGGGCGTCGCGGCGGGCGCTGTGGCTGCGGTGCGCGACGCTGCGCCCCTCTTCGGTGAGTGCGATCCGGGTGCGGCGGGCGTCATCCGGGTCTGCCTCGCGACGCACCAGGCCGCGCTCGACCCCCTGCTGCACGAGGCGGGACGCGCGGGGCTGGTCGACGCCGATCGTCTCGCCGAGCTCGCTCACGGTGAGCGGGGTGGGTGCCGTGACGAGCGCTTCGAGCATCCGCATCGCGGCGGCCGCGCCGAAGCGCGGGCCGGGGGCGGAGGTGGGTTCGGGTGCGGGTGCGGGTGCGGCGTCGGGGGAGTTGCCGTTGCGGTGGGGTGCGCCGCGGTGCGCGCGGTCGTGGCCCGGATGCGGTCCGCCCCGGTGGCCACGGCGCCCCCGGATGCGCGCGAGCGCGGCCGCGATGGCCTCGGCGGGGTCGACGGCGTCGGGCGAGCTCATGCACTCATTTTACATGCGACTTGACATGCATCGAGATTGCATGTCATACTGCATGCACATGCAAAGTGACAAGTAAGGAACACCCCATGACCACGCAGAACATGCAGGACACCCCCATCGACCAGACCCGCCCCCTCGGGTACTGGCTGCACGCCACCCGCGGCATGCGCACGCGCGCCCTGCGCGACGCCTTCCGCAACGAGGGCGTCACGCGCCGCGACTGGCGCGCCCTCACCGTGCTCGCCGGATACCGCGAGGCCGCGCATCCGCTCGACGAGCGCCGACTCCACCGCCTGATCGGCCGTGGCTGGGCTGCCCCCGACGGAGCCGGATGGGCGCTCACCGACAACGGGCGCGCGGCGGCCGAACGCATCCGCGCCACGCTCGACGGCATCCGCTCGCTCGCGAAGAACGCCGTGACGCCCGAGGAGTACGCCACCACCGTCGCCACGCTCGAGAAGATCGCGCGGGCGTACGGCTGGCACGAGAACGCCCGGATGCGCGGCGGGCGCGGGCGGGCGCGGTGCGGCGGCGAGCGGCACGGGCGCTTCGGCGGCCACGGGCACAGCTACGGAGGTGGCGAGCGCGAGCACCGCGGTCACGGCCGCGACCGCTTCGCCGCGATCAGACTCGCCCAGCGAGCCTTCGAGCGCGGCTACGAGGCCGGCCGCACCCGCGCGGGTCAGCCCAGCTGATCTCCCGACACCGCATCCCGGGGGCGACGCGCGCCACGTGCGCCGTCCCCCTCGGCGCGTCCGGGGGCGGATGCGGTGCCGGCCTCTGCGGCCGCACCCTCCTCGAGCACGAGCCGCAGCCGTGGGTGCGAGGCGAAGATCGCGAGCACCGTGTCGAAGTAGCTCGGACCGGTGCCCGCCTCGAGCTCCGCGAGCTGCCGCGTGAAGCGGGCGGTGTCGAAGGTCTGCGGATGCGCGAGCTTCTCCCGGTAGTACGCACGCGTCGCCTCCAGGCCGAGCGCGGCGCGGCTGTGCGCCGCATCCGTCCACACGATCGTGACGGGGCCGTCGCCGGACGCCGCGCCGTAACCCCCGTAGAGCATGTCGTCGAGCGCGTCGAGGCTCGCGCCCAGATCCCAGCTCTCGTCGGCCATGAACACGCGGTTGATCTCGTCGAAGAACGAGTGGATGCCGTGCACGCGCGCGCCGTCGATCACGAGGGTGCGCGGGTCGACCGCGGCATCGCCGGACTCGTCGCGCATCCCCGACCTCCTCGACGCTGCACAGTGGGCCCGGTGGGGCTCGAACCCACGACCCGCGGATTAAAAGTCCGATGCTCTACCGACTGAGCTACAGGCCCGACGATCTCTAGGGTAGTCGGCCAGCGGGCCGCGCCGCGCCGGGGGAGAATGGATGCGATGGCCGACGACTTCCACAAGCCCGCGCTCTTCGGAGGTCGCGAGTTCGAGGCGTTCGCGGGCGGCTTCCCCGACCCGGCGGTCTCGCGGCGCATCGCGCACGACACGGCGCGCGGACTCGTCACGCGCGTGCGCGACTCTGGCGACCCCGACATTCTGGACCGCGTCGTGCGCTTCACCGACGAGCACGGGCTGGATGCGGTGGCCGAGCTGTGGGCGATGT
>Ga0206103_100821_pt1 | contig 12953 bp, 12 predicted proteins | sample 1B5Ametagenome_FD_148638 | JGI IMG/M metagenome (GOLD analysis project Ga0206103, IMG submission 148638) | Enriched microbial communities from leaf-cutter ant dump, University of Wisconsin, Madison, United States - 1B5A | ecosystem: Environmental > Terrestrial > Nest > Insects nest > Nest dump... | reverse complement strand
GCCGCGCGAGGAGGACGTCAAGTTCACGCGCCTGTGCGAGGGACGCGGCTACCCGTTGCTGCGCATCGGCGTGACCGACACCGAGCCGACGCTCGAGGTGCAGGGGCTCTTCACGGCATCCGTCGACGAACTCGCCGAGACCTTCCGCGAACCGCTGCGCGCCCGCTTCGCCTGAACCCGCGGCGAGCAGCACAACACCCCAGCACGCCAACACGGGCCGACGAGGCTGTCACGCGAGCAGCGGGCCGCCGGTCACTCGGGTGCGCCTCCCGCGTTGGCGATGCGTTCGTGGTGATGGATGACCTCGGCAACCACGAACGTGAACCACTTCTCGGCGAACTCGGGGTCGAGGTGCGACTCCTCGGCGAGTGCTCGTAAGCGCGCCACCTGGCGGCGCTCCCGTTCCGGATCCGACGGCGGCATCCCGCTCGCCGCCTTCAGCCGACCGACGGCCTGGGTCGCCTTGAACCGCTCGGCCAGCAGGTGGATGAGCGCGGCGTCGATATTGTCGATGCTCTGCCGGTGGCGCGCCAATTCGTCGCGCGGGTCGTCAGGTGCTGCGGCGTCGACCGTCATACGCCGAGACTACCGGGCGTAGGCTCGGGGCCCGTGACGGATCCCGCCCCCGACGGTCGACGCTGGCTCGGCCTCCTCGTGATCTCGATCGCGGTCGCGCTCATCATCGTCGACTCGACGATCGTGAACGTCGCGATCCCATCGGTGGTCGACGAGCTCGACATCTCGTCCACCCAGGTGCAGTGGGTGCAGGAGTCGTACACGCTCGTCTTCGCAGCGCTCCTGCTGGTCTTCGGCACCCTCGCCGACCGCTTTGGTCGACGCCGGATGCTGCTGATCGGCGTGGCACTGTTCGCCGCGTCGAGCGTCGTGGCCGCGCTCGCCCCGAGCGGCGACGCCCTCATCCTGGCGCGCGTGGTGCAGGGGTTCGGCGGCGCGATGATCCTGCCGTCGACGCTCTCGCTGCTGAACGCATCCTTCACGGGCCGCGAGCGCGGCATCGCCTTCGCGGTGTGGGGCTCGACGATCGGCGGCATGGCGGCGGTCGGCCCCCTGCTCGGGGGCTGGCTCACCGCCGACTTCTCCTGGCGCTGGGCGTTCGGCATCAACCTGCCGCTCGGCATCCTGATCATCGTCGGCGCACTGCTCGTGGTGCGCGAGTCGCGCGCGGACGTGCAGCAGGGCGTGGACCTCGTTGGCGCGGCGCTCTCGGTGGTGCTCTTCACCAGTCTCGTCTTCGGGCTCATCGAGGGACGCAGCTACGGCTGGTGGACGACGGATCGCGGGGCGCCGGAGTTCTGGACGCTGGGCGTCTCGCCCATCCCGTTCGCGTTCGGGCTCGCACTGCTCGCACTCGTGGCCTTCATCGGATGGGGTGTGCACCGCGAGCGTGCGGGCCGCTCGACGATGATCGCATTCGGGCTGTTCCGGCTCGGCTCGTTCCGCAACGGCAACATCGCGGCGCTCATCGTGGCGCTCGGCGAGTTCGGCATCATCCTGTCGCTGCCGCTCTGGCTGCAGAATGTGCTCGGCTACGACGCCCTGCAGACCGGTCTCGTGCTGCTCGCGCTCGCGGGCGGCTCGTTCGTGGCGTCGGGCTTCGCGGGGGCGAGCGCGGGCAGGCTGCCCGCGGTGTGGGTCGTGCGGGTCGGTATCGCGGCCGAGATCGTGGGGCTCGTGACCATCGCGCTCGTGATCGCGGTCGACACCCCGTGGTGGCAGATCGCGCTGGGGCTCGTCGTCTACGGGTTCGGCGTGGGCCTCGCGACGGCGCAGCTCACCGGGGTCGTGCTGGTGGATGTGCCGGTCGCGCAGAGCGGGCAGGCATCCGGAACCCAGTCCACCTCGCGGCAGATCGGCTCCGCGCTCGGCATCGCGATCCTCGGCACGGTGCTCTTCGCCTCGCTCACCGCCCAACTCGACGACCGGCTGCCAGACGAGCTCACGGGAGACCTGCGGCAGCAGGTGATCGACGTCGTGGTGGATTCGGCGGGCTCCGCGATCCCGGGACTCGACGCCCGCTCACCGGAGGGGGCGGATGCGGCGCGGGCCGCGTTCAGCGAGGCGACCCGGGCATCCGCGTACACGGCCGCGGGCTTCCTCGGGCTGGGCCTGCTGGCGACGCTGAGCCTCGGCTCGGGGCGGCGCGAGGATCAGGATGCGGTGGAACCCGCCTGAGGGAATGAGGTCAGGATTGCAGCTCCTCGGGGGACAGAGCGAACACTTGCGGGTCGGGCTCAGCTGACCCGTGTCGCTGCCATGAGCTGACGCGGCGAGGGAGTGCCGACAGCACCTCCCTGCCAAAGATCACTTCCGTGACCATCCCCATATGCAGGATGTCGATGAGTCGGCAGAGATACGACTTCCCCTTTCCCCACCATGTGTCGAACGCGTCGACGATTACCAGGTGCTCGACATCCACACCTGTGCCCCGTTGCAATTCGAGTCGCTCGTACCCGTCGAGGCTGGAGATGTAGACCGCGTCCGAGATCTTGGACCCGAACGACGTTGTGTGGTAGTACTCCTTGATCTCCCACATCGCAATGGGGTTCACACTCGATGGGTAGGCCCCATCCATGCGTCGAGATAACGCAGCGAAGAGGACTCCCTCATGGTCGACAACCGGGATGCGGGAGGGATCTGCTTCGAACCTGTCCTGGCCGAGATGATGAGCCATCAATAGGTTGACGGTACCCGTCAGATATGCCGGGGTGCGAAGAGATCCCCGCTGCTTGTTCATCGGCACGGGGACGAGCCGCGGGTGCCCGGGAACGTAGAAATTCCGCCTGACGAGGACGCCATCTCTGTTGACATCGGGATCAGACTCACGCGCGTGGGTGGAGCTGACAACGGCATCGAACATTGCCGCAGCGTCACCGACTCTGAGGAGGTCGGTGCGCACCTGCACATTGAGGACCTCGGCACGAAACTGAAAGTAGTCGACCAGATCCGCACCCAATCTCGTCGGCCGATGCGACGATCCGAGGACGTCACTGTCCCGACCCAGCATCTCGAGCGCATCCACCAGGTCAGCATGGCTGGCACCCCGGATGGAGTCCTGGCCTCGAACCGCTGCGCCCCTCGCCTCAGTGAGGACGCGCACGTAAGCCCAGAAGCTCAGCGGCATGCGCTCGAACCGTTCGTCTGCCTTCATTACGCCCCCCTGCCAGACTCGGTAAGCCCGGTTTCCGCATCACCGTCTGACGTCACGGCTAGTCTCGAAGGGTGCCTACCGTTCACCTCGACACCCTCCCGGTAGCACCATTCTCCCAGCAGCTCCTCAAGTGGGTGGGCAACAAGCAACGCGTCGCACACCTCATTGCCAACCACTTTCCCGCAGATGTTGGCACCTACTACGAGCCGTTCCTCGGCAGCGGTGCCGTACTTGCAACTTATGCACCGTCGAGAGCCGTCGCGTCCGATGTTCTTCTGCCCCTCATGGAGATCTGGGGGGCGCTCGCGGCCGAACCGCATTCGCTCATAGATTGGTACGCCACGCGACGCGAAGACCTCATGACGCAGGACGAGGTCCGTCACCGATATGAGCTTGTTCGGCAGTCGTTCAATCACTCCCCGAACGGACCGGATCTCCTTTTTCTCTCCCGCACCTGTTACGGGGGAGTCGTACGCTTCCGCGCTGCTGACGGGTATATGAGCACGCCGTGCGGAGCACACCGGCCGATGTCGGTCGATTCCTTCGCGACCCGAGTGCATGAGTGGGCGCGACGCACTCAAGGCACCATGTTCGTCTGTCAAGACTTTCGGGCGACCATGCGGATGGCGACAGAAGGTGACCTGATCTACTGCGATCCGCCTTACAGCGATTCACAATCGATCCTCTACGGCGCACAAGGCTTCGCCTTGGCGGACCTCCTCTCTGAGATCGAGGCAGCAAAAGCACGAGGTGTCCGAGTGGCGCTCTCCATTGATGGCACCAAGCACTCGGGGGCCCGAGCGGTCCACATCAATGCTCCCGAGGGCTTGTTCGAATCAGACATCCCTGTGCACCTCGGGGGTTCAATGCTGCGTCGCTTTCAGCTGGCTGGTGGAACAACGGCGAACGATCACGTCTCGGATCGACTACTTCTGACCTACCCGTCAACCCCCGCGACCGAGCGGTAGAGCACGGGGCGGCCACCCCATCCGTCCAGCCGCGTCTCGAGCGCGGCACGCACGGCGGGCCACTCGTCGACGAGGATCGAGTACACGGCTGTGTCGCGCCAGCCGCCGTCGGCGAGCGGCTGCTCGCGGCGGATGATGCCCTCGAAGGTCGCCCCGAGCTTGAGAATCGCCGCACGCGAGTGGGAGTTCGTCGAGCCCGTCTGGATCTTGACCCGCCCGTAGCCGTGCGCGAACGCGAGGCCGAGCAGCAGCAGCTTCGCCTCGGGGTTCACCTGGGTGCCCCAGACGCGCGGGTCGTACCCGGTCCAGCCGAGGTGGGCCGACTCCCTGCGCTCGTCGAAGTCGGCGAGGCTCGTGGCGCCCACCACCTCGCCCGTGTGGGGTCCGGATGCGACGCGCACCACGTAGGTGTTGCCCGCCTTGTGCGGCCAGTGGTTCCAGGCCCATACGGCGTAGGCATCGGTATCCGCGGGCCGGGCGGCGGGGCCGCCACCGTATCCGCTCGCGAACACCTCTGGCCCGCCGATCGCGTGCCACAGCGCGGCGAGATCACCGTGCTTGAGCGGGTCGAGCCGAATGTAGCGACCGACGAGCGGGGTGCGGTCGGGGCGGGTGGCGGTCACGCCTCGATCCTGCCACCGGATCCCGCACGTCACCCCGGGGGCCTACGATGCCTCTACGGACGGCGGTGGTCGCCGCCCGGGAGGGAGCAGATCATGAGCGCATTCGACGAGCTGGCCAAGAAGGCGGGCGACTTCATCGAAGACAACAAGGAGCAGATCGACGCGGCCCTCAAGAGCGAGCAGGCCGAGGACATCAGCGACAAGGTACTCGACGGCGTCGCGGGCGTCGCCGACAAGGTGACGGGCGGCAAGTTCGGGGACCAGATCGCGGGTCTGCGCGACGCGGCAGACGGGGCGATCGGCAACGAGTGACGCATGGGGTGGTGCGTCCGGTCACGCACCACCCCTCGCGCGGCGGCGCCGAGCGGATGCGGCGCGGACGTCGTGCGGATGCGGCGCGGACGTCGGCGCCGCGTCGTTCCGGCGGTGACAACCGGGTTTCGATACGCCGCCTCTGGCGGGCTACTCAACCGTCGGGGGTGGGCCGCCCCGCGGCGGCCGACGCACGACCCACCGGTTCCGGCACTCGTTCGGCCGGGCGTTCGCGCACGGCCTGCCGAACGACCGGTGCCGCGGATTATCGCGGACGCCGACGTAACACCTCGCGGTGTGCGCACCCGTGAGGCGGTGCGACCGCGCTCGTACCGCCTTACGGCGCCGCGCGGCGGATTATCGCCGCGCCAAAAGACTCAGCCCAGCAGGTCGTGCCGCACGACGATCGCATCGCGCGCGGGGCCGACGCCGATGGCCGACATCCGCGATCCGGACATCTGCTCGAGGGCGAGCACGTAATCCTGGGCGTTTTTCGGGAGGTCCGAGAAGGTGCGCGCCCCCGTGATGTCCTCCGACCAGCCGGGCAGCTCCTCGTAGATCGGGGTGGCGTGGTGGAAGTCGGACTGGTTGACCGGCACCTCGTCGAAGCGCGTGCCGTCTACGTCGTAGGCGACACACACCGGGATCCGCTCGAGGCCGGTCAGCACGTCGAGCTTGGTGAGCACGAAGTCGGTGACGCCGTTGATGCGCGCCGAGTAGCGCGCGATGGGCGCGTCGTACCAACCGGTGCGGCGGGGCCGGCCCGTCGTGGTGCCGAACTCGTGACCGGCCGCGCGCAGGAACTCACCGGACGCATCGAACAGCTCCGTGGGGAACGGCCCCGCCCCGACGCGCGTCGTGTAGGCCTTGATGACCGCGATGACCCGATCGAAGCGATTGGGGGCGACACCGGACCCGGTGGCGGCTCCGCCGCTCGTGGCGTTCGAGGAGGTGACGAAGGGGTAGGTGCCGTGGTCGACATCCAGCATGGTGGCCTGGCCGCCCTCGAAGAGCACGGTCTTGCCTGCGTCGAGGGCTTTGTTGAGTTCAAGGCTCGTGTCGGCGACCATGGGCCGCAGCCGCTCGACGTAGCCGAGCAGGTCGTCGACGACCTCGTCGACCTCGATCGCGCGGCGGTTGTAGACCTTCAGCAGCAGATGGTTCTTCTGGTCGAGGGCGCCCTCGACCTTCTGGCGCAGGATGTTCTCGTCGAAGAGGTCCTGGATCCGGATGCCGACCCGGTTGATCTTGTCGGCGTACGTCGGTCCGATGCCGCGGCCGGTAGTGCCGATCTGGCGCTTGCCGAGGAAGCGCTCGGTGACCTTGTCGATCGTGCGGTGGTAGTGGGTGATGACGTGCGCGTTGGCCGACACGAGCAGGCGCGAGACGTCGACGCCGCGCGCGGTGAGCGCATCCAGCTCCTCGAAGAGCACCTCGATGTCGACGACGACGCCGTTCGCGATGACGGGCACGACGCCGGGGCTCAGGATGCCGGATGGCAGCAGGTGCAGCGCGTACTTCTGGTCGCCGACGACGACGGTGTGGCCGGCGTTGTTGCCGCCGTTAAACTTGACGACGTAGTCGACGCGGTCACCGAGCAGGTCGGTGGCCTTGCCCTTGCCTTCGTCGCCCCACTGGGCGCCGATGAGCACGATCGCGGGCATGGTTCTTCTCCCTTGGTCGATGGGGGATTACACCCCAGCCTATCCGGCCCGCCCGAGTCCGCGAGAGTACGTGCTTTTGGGCCCGACACGCCGTCGCGCGCCCCCAAAGTGCGTACTTTCACGGACTGAGGGGCGCGTGCTGGCGGATCCACTCGTGCATGACGATCGCCGCGGCCGCGGCCGCGTTGATGGAGCGGGTCGAACCGAACTGGCGAATCTCTACCTGGGAATCCGCGGCGGCGAGCGCCGCATCCGTCAGTCCCGGGCCCTCCTGGCCAAAGAGAAGCACGCAGCGCTCGGGCATCCGGGCTCCGTCGACCGCGACAGCACCCCCGGTGTTGTCGACGGCCACGATCGGCAGCTCCCGCTCGCGCGCCCACGCGACGAGACCCGCGACATCCGGATGCTGCACGATGTGCTGGTAGCGGTCGGTCACCATCGCGCCGCGCCGGTTCCAGCGGCGGTTGCCGACGATGTGCACGGCCTCGGCCGCGAAGGCATTGGCAGTGCGCACGATGGAGCCGATGTTGAGGTCATGCTGCCAGTTCTCGATCGCGACATGGAAGGGGTGGCGCCTCATGTCGAGCTCGGCGACGATCGCCTCCAGCCGCCAGTAGCGAAACCTGTCGACGACGTTGCGTCGGTCGCCGTGCTCCAGCAGCTCGGGGTCGTAGCGTGCGTCCGTCGGCCACGCCGCCCGGCCGCCCGGCCACGGGCCCACGCCGACGCTCGCGCGATCCGTGTTGTCCGCATCCACCATCCCACGATCCTCTCGCAGCCGAGCTGACGGCGGGGGTGTCTGCGGCACGGCATCCCGCCTGTTAACCTCTGGCCATGGTCGAGGGGAGCTGGAGCGCCGACGCCTGGAACGCCGACGCCCCCGACACCGTCGTGCTCGGCGACAACCTCGACGTCGCCCGCACGCTGCCCGACGGCAGCTTCCGCCTCGTCTACCTCGACCCGCCCTTCAACACCGGGCGCGCCCAGCGGCACCGGGCGATGCAGGCGGTACGCGACCCCGAGGGCGACCGCGCGGGCTTCGGCGGCGAGCGCTATCGCACCGTCATCCGCACCCTCTACGGCTACGACGACCGCTTCGAGGACTACTGGGGTTTCCTCGAGCCGCGCCTGGCAGAGGCGTGGCGGCTGCTCGACGACCGCGGCACCCTCTACCTGCACCTCGACTACCGCGAGGCGCACTACGCCAAGGTCGCGCTCGACGCGCTTTTCGGGCGCGACAGCTTCCTCAACGAGCTCATCTGGGCCTACGACTACGGCGGCAAGACCAACCGCCGCTGGCCGGCCAAGCACGACACGATCCTCGTCTACGTGAAGAACCCGGCCAGCTACTACTTCGACAACGCGACCGTCGACCGCGAGCCCTACATGGCGCCGGGCCTCGTCACCCCCGAGAAGGCCGAGCGCGGCAAGCTGCCGACGGATGTGTGGTGGCACACGATCGTGCAGGTCGGCGGCGCCGAGCGCACCGGCTACCCCACGCAGAAGCCGGAGGGCATCCTGCGCCGCATCGTGCAGGCCTCGAGCGCGCCGGGCGACGCGGTGCTCGACCTGTTCGCGGGGTCCGGCACGACGGGGGCCGTCGCATCCGCTCTCGGCCGCCGATTCCTGCTCGTCGACGCGAATCCGGATGCCGTGGCCGTCATGCGCACCCGCCTGCCTCACGTGCGCACCCTGGCCGTCGCCTCTGGTGTACCGCTATAGCTCTCGCCGCTCCGCGCAAGGGATCACTGCCGCGCGACGTCGGTACCTGCAGCGCGTCCTGCAGCGCGTTCTGCAGCGCGGCGCCCACGTTCGAGCGATTGACCAATAGCCTGGAGCCATGACCGCGCGCGACACCCGAGGACAGATCGAGAGCTGGCTCACCGACATGGACGGCGTGCTCGTCCACGAGAACAACCCGCTGCCCGGCGCCCCCGAGCTGATCCGGCACTGGGTCGAGACCGAGACGCCGTTCCTCGTGCTCACCAACAACTCGATCTTCACACCGCGCGACCTCGCGGCGCGGCTGCGCGCATCCGGGCTCGACGTGCCAGAGGAACGCATCTGGACGAGTGCCCTCGCGACCGCTGAGTTCTGCAAGGGCCAAGCCCCCGGCGGCTCGGCGTTCGTGATCGGTGAGGCCGGGCTCACGACCGCCCTGCACGAGGCCGGCTTCGTGATGACCGAGACGAGTCCCGACTTCGTGGTGGTCGGCGAGACCCGCAACTACTCCTTCGAAGCGATCACGAAGGCGATCCGCCTCATCAACGGTGGCGCCCGCTTCATCGCCACGAACCCGGATGCCACGGGGCCATCGGCGGACGGCGTGCTGCCTGCCACGGGCGCCATCTCGGCGCTCATCACGAAGGCGACCGGCATGGACCCCTACGTGGTCGGCAAGCCAAACCCCATGATGTTCCGCTCGGCGATGAACAAGCTCGGGGCGCACTCCGAGACGACCGCCATGATCGGCGACCGGATGGATACGGATGTCGTGGCCGGAATCGAGGCCGGCCTGCACACGATCCTCGTGCTCACCGGCATCAGCGATGACGCCGAGATCGCCCGCTACCCCTTCCGCCCGTCCGAGATCCTCGCGGGCGTGCACGAGCTGCTGCCGTAGCGCGCGACCTCAGTCCGCGTCAGTGGCGGGCGTCGCCGGAGCAACCGAACCGACGAGCGGCGCACCCGAGGCGCGCGTTACGAAGCAGTAATAGTCGCGCACGCCTGCATCCCACTGCTCCGAGGTGGCCGGGTAGCTCACGGACATCTGCACATCGGTGTACAACCCGGCTGCCGCGAGGTCGATGGCCCCGGGGGCGGAGCAGAGCAACAGCAATTGCGACTGCAATGTTTCGGTACCCGGGAATGGCAGTGAGGCGTGATCGACCGGATCCGGGGAGGGCCCGGTCCCTGGCTCGGCGAGCGCGGGGCCCGGCAGCGGGACCCGTCCGCGGAACACCAGCTGCGCCGCGTGCGGCTCGGCACAGTTGACGACGGTGAACTCCTCGGCCCAGATGTCGTCGAGCGGCTCGAGGCATTCACCCCCCTGCAGCTCATCCCACTTCCAGACGCCGGGGGCGACGGGGCCTTCGGCGATTTCGACGGCAGACGGGCTGGGGCTGGGGCGGGGTTCCGTCGACTCCGTCGGGGCTGGCTCCGCGGGCGAGCCAAGCAGCGCGGGCAGCCGCGTGCCGAGCAGGAAGAGCGCGACGAGCGCGAGGACCGCCACGAGACCGCCCGCGACACTGAGCAGCACCTTCTGTGCGCGCGGCAGCGGGGCACGTTCGACCCGCGACACCGCGGTCGGCGACGACACGAGGATCGACGACGGCTCGGCAGCACGGGCGACCGGCGACTGCGAGGCACCGGGCTCTGACGTGTAGTCGCGGAAGTTCTCGTCGGCGAACAGCGCCTCGAGCGCCGACGTGGTTGCGGCATCCTGAGCGACCGCGGCGGTACCGAGCAGCTCCGTCGCGGCGAGATCCGCTTCGGTCGGGGAAGGTGCCGCGGCTGCCACCGGCTCGACGGGCGCGTGAACCGGGGCCGGGGTGGCATCCGACGGCTCCACAATGTCCATCATCTGAGTCGGCTGGTCCCACGATCCGCCCGCCGCCGGGCCGGGGGTCGCCTCCACGAGGGGCGGCTCAACGAGCGCCGGCGGTACGGGCGGGGCGGATGTCGGCGGCGCCGAATCCGCGGCGGGTGCCGTGTCCTGCTCCTGTCTCGCGCCGAGCGACGCGCCGAACTGCGCAGCGAGCCAGTCACTCGCCGACTGCTCCTCGTCGGGGTTCCGGTCGTTCATCGGCATCGTGCTACTGCGGGGCGAGCCCGAGGTCGTCGAGGCGGATGGCCGCCAGATACCGGTAGCCCGCCGCCTCGATGCGGGCCTGCGCCTCGGTGGCACGGTCAACCACGACCGCGACGGCCGCGATCTCGGCGCCCACCTTCGTCAGCGCCTCGATCGCCTTCAGTGGTGAGCCGCCGGTCGTGGAGGTGTCTTCGAGCACGACGACCCGCTTGCCCGCCAGGTCCGGTCCCTCCACCTGACGGCCACGGCCATGGTCCTTGGGCTCCTTGCGCACGACGAACGCGTCGTAGGCGAGACCGCGCGCTGCAGCCTGGTGCAGCACAGCGGAGGCCACCGGATCGGCGCCCATCGTCAGTCCACCGACGGCCGCAACATCCGGAACGTCTGCGATCAGGTCGACCATGACCTGCCCGATGAGCGGTGCGACGCGATGGTCGAGGCTCAGCCTGCGCAGATCGATGTAGTAGGTGGCCTTCTTGCCGCTCGTGAGCGTGAAGTCCCCATGGAAGACGGCTTCCGTCGATATGTGCTCGATGAGCTGGGTGCGGGCGTCGGTCACGCGGTACAGCCTAGGCCGCGCGAACCGGTGCATCACGCTGTAGCGCGACGCCCACCGCTGCAGCGATCCCCACCGCGCACGAGCTACAGCGACAGCGTGATGCGCCGCGCCGGGGCCAGTAGCGTTGCCGCATGCGCATCGCCACCTGGAACATCAACTCGATCCGCACCCGCCACGCCCGTGCCGTCGACTGGATGCTGCGCGAAGACGTCGACGTGGTCGCCTTCCAGGAGATCAAGTGCAAGCCCGAACAGTTCCCCTACGCGCCTTTCGAGCAGGCGGGCTATGAGGTCGTGCTGCACGGCCTCAACCAGTGGAACGGGGTGGCGATCGCCTCCCGTCTGCCGATCGACGGTGTCGAGATCGGCTTCCCCGGCCAGCCCGGCTTCCTCAAGGGGCACGATGGCCCGGATGCACCGCTCGAGGCACGTGCGATCGGTGCCACGGTCGGGGGCGTGCGACTGTGGAGCCTCTACGTTCCGAACGGGCGCGCGCTCGACGACCCGCACTACAGCTACAAGCTCGACTGGCTTGCGAACCTCACCGCCGCCGTGCGCTCCTGGCTTGCGGGCGAGCCGGAGCTGCCCCTCGCACTGATGGGCGACTTCAACATCGCGCCCCTCGACTCCGACGCGGGCGACCCGAGCCTCGTGCCGGGCATCTCGACCCACATCTCGCCGCCCGAGCGCGCGGCGTTCGCAGCGCTCGAGGCGGCCGGCCTCACGGATGTCGTGCGCCCCATCCGCCCCGAGGGCTTCACCTACTGGGACTACAAGCAGCTGCGTTTCCCGCGCAACCAGGGGATGCGGATCGACTTCGTGTTGGGCTCGCGCGCCTTCGCCGAGCGCGTCGTCGACGCATCCATTCACCGCGACGAGCGCAAGGGCGACGGCCCGAGCGACCACGTGCCCGTCGTCGTCGACCTCGAGCCCGACCTCGACGCGGATGACGACGACCGCCCGATGGTCTTCTGAGTGCACCGAGACGGCAGTTCCGACCCTGAATCGGATGCCGGAGGGGTCGAAACTGCCGTCTCGGCGCACGCGGGCTGACGGGCCACGGACGGGGTTCCCGCCTGCCGCTCGAGGGTACGAGCAAGCGAACCGCGTGGATTGTTGCACGGACGCAACATTCGCGCGTCGCACGCAGACCTCTGCACAACGATCGTGCCTAGGCTCGAGAGGTGAAAGGAGGCGCACCATGACCACGCTCGCCCACACCCCATCCATCATCGGAGAACCGGAGGTCGTCGAGCGAGCCTCCGACGCTGAGAAGAGCGCCGCGTGGCAGCAGCTCAAGCAGGCCGCCACCGCCATCCAGGCCCTCCAAGACAAGGACGGGTCGATTCCGGATGCGGCACAGCACCCCGAAGCAAGCCGTCTGGTCGCCGAAATGGTCGCCAGCATCCGCGCCCTCGCCCCCGCGTTCCCGCACGACGCCGACTACCTCGCAGCACTCCCCGGCGACTTCGCACGTTGGGAGGAGAGCGGCTTCGGAGTGCCCGACTTTCTCGACTCGCTCGTGGCCTTCGCGCCCGCCGACCACCGCGTCGACGGCCTGCGGCACCTCGTGGTGTTCCCGATGTACACCCAGAACGGGTCGCCAGATCGGCGCATCGAGGCGCTCATCGTCGAGGTGATCTGGCCCGAGTTCATCGCACGGCTCGAAGAGAGCTACACGAACAAGCTGTTCGTCTCGCTGCGACTGATCGACTTCACCCCCGGCTACGACACCAACTCGGCGGTGCTGTTCCCCGAGACGGTCGCGATGCGCGAGATTCCGCCCTTCACCTGGGGCGCGATCTTCCAGGATCGCGAGGCGGCGAGGTTCCGGCGCGTGGTGGCCGC
>Ga0206103_100820_pt1 | contig 12987 bp, 10 predicted proteins | sample 1B5Ametagenome_FD_148638 | JGI IMG/M metagenome (GOLD analysis project Ga0206103, IMG submission 148638) | Enriched microbial communities from leaf-cutter ant dump, University of Wisconsin, Madison, United States - 1B5A | ecosystem: Environmental > Terrestrial > Nest > Insects nest > Nest dump... | reverse complement strand
TGTGACCGCGATCGCGGTGCGGTGCGAACCGGGCGCCGAGCCGACCCTCCGCTCCGCGCGCGAGCTGCGGGTCATCACGATCGGCATGCTGCACGACCTCGGGCACCTCATGGCGCGGGGGGCGGCGTCGTGAGCATCGCGGGGACGCCGGGGACGCCACGGGTGACGGAAGAGGCGTGGTGGGGCATCGGGGCGGTCGTCGCCTCGGCCCTGATCGCGACCGCCGCCGCGTATCCGATCTACGCGCACCCGCGGGTGTGGCTGGTCGCGGCCGTCGCGGTGCCGCTCGGCGTCGGTTCGGTCGTGATCGCCCGGATGCTGCGCCTGCACGCGGTATGGACGGCGTCCGTCGTCGTCGTCGGCTATCTGATCGCGGTGGTGCCGGTCGCGGTTCCGTCTGCGCTCGGTGCGCCCGGTCGCATCCTCCGGGGCGTCGTCGACGGCATCGTCGGTGTCGTGCTCGGCTGGAAGCAGTTGCTCACCGTGAGCCTGCCTGCCGCTGAGTATCAGGCCGTTCTCGTGCCGCTGCTGCTCGTGCTGCTTGTCGGCTCGCTCGCCGCCAGCGCCCTCGTCGTCGCGGGCGGACGGTGGGCGCCGGTCGCCGTCGTCCCGATGCTCGGGATGACGGTTTTCGGTGCCGCGTTCGGCTCGCCAGAGGTCGGCCCGGATGTCGTGCTCGGTCCGGTCAGCATCCCCGCCCCCCTGCACGTGCTGCTCGGGCTGCTCGCGGTCGCGGTCTGCCTCGTCTGGCTTGTCAGCCGCATGCGTCTCGCGCGGAACCGGGCACTGCGTGCCGCACGCGATCGTGCCGCGACCGTGCGTCAGCGCGGGGAGTCGCGCGTCGGGGCACTGCGGCGACAGGCGCTCGCGGCCGGGATCGTGCTCGTCGCCGTCGCGGCCGGCCTGCTCGCGGCACCGCTCGCGCGGGATCTCGGCCCGCGTGAGGCACTGCGCGAGGGCATCGACCCTCTGCTCCTGCTCGAGAGGCAACCGAGTCTGCTCGCGACCTATCGTGGCTGGTTCGCCGGGAACGCCTTCGACGAGGAGCTCTTCCGTGTGCGGGGGGCAGCCGGGGTCGAGCGCCTGCGCATCGCGACGCTCGACAGTTACGACGGCCACACGTTCCGGGTGTCGAGCTCTGCGGATGCGGCGGGTGTGCGATTCACCCGAGTGCCGCGCACCGATGACCGTGCCGCCGAGCTCACCGTCACGATCGGACCGGGCTATTCGGGGGCATGGGTCCCGCTCGCCGAGGCTGGCGACTCGGCACCGATCTTCACGGGTCCGCGAGCCGAGGAGTTGGCCGCGGCGTACTACGCCTCGGTCGCGCTCGATGCCGGGATCGTGGTGACGGATGGTGACGACGTCGGTCTGCGGGCAGGCGACAGCTATCGCATCCCCGCGGCGTCGGCGCGAGACGAGGTGTTCCTCGCGAGCGTCGGCGGCGACGAACTGCTTGATCAGGATGCCTACCCCGCCCTCGCGGCGTGGGTCGAGGAGCAGGAGGTGGGGCGCAGCGGCGCCGACCTGCTCGAGCTGGTCGAGCGGCTGCGTTCGCGTGGCTACCTCAGCCATGCGCTCCGTTTCGACGAGGACGCGGCCGGATGGGTCGAGGCGCTTCAGGCCCGCGCCGATTACGAGTTCACCGCGAGTCGTGCCGGCCACTCGACGGCCCGCATCGAGGAGCTGTTCCGTTCCCTCGTCGAGCAGCAGCGCCGTGCCGGTGCCGGCGCCTCCGATGAGCTGCTCATCGCGGGCATCGGCGATGACGAGCAGTTCGCGACGGCGGCTGCGCTCCTCGCGCGCCAGCTCGGCTTCGACTCGCGCGTCGTCGTGGGGGTGCGTATGGGGGATGCGGGTGCTGACGACGGCGTCCCCCCGTGCACCGAGGTGTGCACGGGGGCCAACGTGACGGTGTGGGCCGAGGCGCGCGCGGCATCCGGGGACTGGGCGGTGCTCGACGCAACCCCGCAGTTCGTGCAGGTTCCCTCGACGATCAGCCCGAGCGAGGTGCCGCCCGAGAATCCCACCGCGCCGCGCGAGCCCGTGGTGGGCGTGCTCGACCCGCCCGCCGCGGTGAGCGACGAGACGGCATCGAATCACGAGAGCGAGGCAACCGACGACGTGTGGGCTGACTCGCTGTTTCCGGCCCTGGTGACCGTGGGGGTGTCGGCGCTCGCTCTCGCCCTGCTTCTGCTGCCGCTGTTCGTGTTCCCTGTGCTGAAATCGCTGCGGCGGCGGTGGCGCCGCCGTGCGCGTGCATCCGAGGTCGCGATCGTCGGAGCGTGGCACGAACTCATCGACCACTACGTGGACTACCGTCAGACGGTGCCAGAGGGACTGACCCGCGTCGAGACCGCGGATGCCATGGACCGCCCGATGGCCCTCGCGCTCGCCGAACTCGTGGACCAGGCCGTGTTCGCCGACCAGCCGCCGACCGCCGAGGATGGTGCGCAGAGCTGGCGCCTCGTCGACGAGGAGACGCGTCAGCTGTCGGCGCAGCTCGGCATCCGGGCACGCCTGCGTGCCTTCTTCACTCCCACCTCGTTGATGCGTCGCATTCCCGTCGCATCCGCTCGTCCACCCCACGGAAGGAAGTCAGATGTCTCTCCTGGATAACCTTGTCGATCCCGCGGTCGGAGGAGCCGTCGTGGCCGTCTACGCGGTGATCGTGATCGGCGTGTACCTCTGGTACGCCATCGCCCTGTCGAAGCTGTTTCCAAAGATCGGTGCCGCGGGATGGAAGGGCTGGGTTCCGGTGCTGAACGACGCCGAGGTCCTGGTGCGCGGTGGTGTGCCCGGATGGTCGATCGTGTTCGCGTTCCTCCCGGTGGTGTCGCTGTATTACATCTATCTGCGCGCACAGGCGGCGCACCGCATCGGGGCGCAGTTCGGCCGTGGCGCGGGGACGACGGTGCTCGCGGTGCTGCTGCCCCCCGTGTGGGCGAGCGTGCTCGCGGCGGCCAGGACCCCGGCGGGGGCCCCGTTGGATCAGCGTGTTGCCGGATACGCGCCGTCCGCTGCGATGACGCCCGCGGGGCTGTCGACGCCGCCTGCGCCGCCCGCGCCGCCCGCGCCTCCCGCTCCGGCGGGATCGCCTGCCGCGTCCGCCCCCACGATAGTGTCGGCCCCGCCTGCGCCGCCTGCGCCTCCCGTGGTGACCGCGCCGCCGCCTGCGCCTCCCGTGGTCGCTGCGCCGCCAGTGCCCCCTGTGGTGGTTGCTCCGCCTGCCCCGCCTGCTCCGCCTGCCCCGCCTGCCCCGCCTGCTCCGCCTGCTCCGCCTGCCGCGGCGGCGAGCCCGGCGTCGCCCGTGACCGCCGCGCCGGTCGGCCCGGAGCCGAGCATTCCGGCGCCGCCCGCGCCGCCGTCGCTCGTCGAGCCCGAGAAGCTGAGCCCGTGGGCACCACCGGCGACGGTGGCGTCGCCGCCTGCGCCGCCTGCGCCGCCCGCGCCACCAGCGCCACCAGCGCCGCCCGCCGCGATCGAGCCGCCGCCCGCGCCGCCCGCCATCAGCGCGCCCGCCGTGGCCGACCCGGTCATCGCTCCGGTCCCGGTCATCGACCTCCCCCCGGCTCCCGCGGAGTCGTCGTCTGCGCCGGTGTCGGCCGCGGACGACGCCCCGGTCGGCGTCGTGGACGATGACCTGGATGACGACCCGATCGGCGAGACGATCGTCGTCGACCGGCGCCCCCGCATCCGCTTCCGCCTCGAGATCGACGGCGCGCCGAGTGTGGCGCTGACGGCTGACACCGTGGTGCTCGGCCGCAAGCCCACGACCCGTGCCGCCGGAACCCAGGACGTCGCCGTGCCCGACACCACTCGCACCCTCTCGAAGGTGCACGCCCGGCTTCAGCACACCGACGATGGATGGAGCATCACCGACCTCGAGTCGACCAACGGGGTGATCGTGATCGATGCGGACGGTGCCGAGACGCTGCTCGACCGCGGCGCGACCGCGCCCGTGACCGGCAGGTTCGTGCTGGGGGAGGTCGGCATGGCGATCGTCGAGGAGGGCTCCTCGTCATGACGGCGTTGACCGTCGGATCCGTGCACCTGAACGTCGCGGCCGTCACCGACCGCGGCCTCGTGCGGCAGGTCAACGAGGACTCGTTCCTCGCCGACGGTCCTGCGTTCGTCGTTGCAGACGGCATGGGAGGGTACGAGTCGGGCGACAGGGCCAGCGCCGCCGTGGTTGCCGCGTTCCGCGACCGCTTCTCGGGGGTGACGGTGGCGGAGTTCACGGAGGTCAGCGCGGCGTTGCTCGATGCGGATGACCGGGTCGCGCAGGTGGCGGCGCAGACCACGCGTGGCGCCGGGAGCACGGCGACCGGTGTGGTGTTGGTGGAGCACGACGGCTACCCGTTCTGGCTCGTGTTCAACGTGGGGGACTCCCGGGTCTACCGGCAGGCAGCGGGGGTGCTCGAGCAGCTGACCACCGATCATTCGCTCGGCCGGGAGTTGGTGATGCGCGGCGAGCTGCGCGAGGAGGATCTCGCGACCTTCCCGGAGCGCAACGTCATCACCCGCGCGATCGGCGCCGTCGACAGTCTGGCCGACAGCCTCCTGGTGCCCGTTCTCGACGGTGACCGGCTGTTGCTGTGCTCCGACGGGCTGCATGGCGAGGTCGACGACGAGAGCATCCGCGCCATCCTCACGATGAACGGTCAGCCGGAGGCTGCCGGGCTGGTGCTGGTCGACCGAGCGAAGGCGAACGGCGGCCGTGACAACATCACGGTCGTCGTGATCGACGTCGTGGCCGGCGGCGCGACCGCACCGTTGGATGACACGACGGGGTCGATCTCGACGGTGCTCGACGACACGGTTCCGGTGAGGTGACCGTGGCCGAATCGTTCACGGATCCGGCACTCGACGATGAGGCGACGGTCGTCGCCGCTCGGTCGTCACGGTCGTCCGATGTGCCGGAGTCGCCGGAGTCACCGGCCGGATCGGGGGTGGACGGCGATCTCGAGCGGACGGTCGTGGTCGACCGTTCTGCGGCTCACGATGGTGTCGCGCAGGAGGACGATCTCGAACGCACGGTCGTGGTGGCAGGTCGGGAATCAGCGCCCGGGGAGCCCGACGACGACTCAGAGCGCACGGTCGTGGTGCAGCGCGGTGACGACTCGGAGCAAACCGTTGTGGTGCAGCGCGGTGACGACTCAGAGCGCACCGTTGTGGTGCAGCGCGGTGACGACTCCGAGCAAACCGTCGTGGTCGGGCGGCGCGCGGTGCCGCTGCTGGGCGAGGAGGACGACGAGCACGACACGGATCGCACGGTGGCGCGCCCGCGCCCCGACCTTGACGGGGTGGACGGGCCCGACGCGCCCGACGGGGTGGATGCGCCTGACGGGCGGGCAGCGTCGCCCCGCCATCTTCCGCCGGTCCCGAGCTTGCGCCGCCGTGGTTCCGATCGTCGGCGGGGTCTGGCGGCCCCTCCGGTTCCTGTCGGGTTCGTGCCGCCCGCCCGGGTCGCGGTGGGCCCGGGGGCCGTCGAGCACTACGCGCCGCGGGAGCTGCCTCCTCCTCCGGGCGACCGGATCGAGTGGGGCGCGATGGGGGGGTCCACCCGTGGTCGGGATGCCTCGCTGCCGTCGGTGGCACGCCGTGCCGGGCGCACTCGCGTGGTCGCGATCGTCGCCTTCGTGACGAGCTGTGTCGTGTCGGTGTGCGGGCTGGCCGTGATCCTGCTCTGGGCGTTCTGACGTCACGAGGGTGCGTGCATCGCGTGTGGGGCTGTCGGCGCGGTGGGGGCGCCGCACGACCACGCACCCCCCGGACGAGGGGGTCGTCGCGTCCGCACGTCGCGGGTTAGCCTGACCCTCTCAGGGATGTGGGGTCTCTGGGGCGCGCCGTCCGGGGGGTTCGACGGCGTCGCGCAATACCGTGCAGACACCGAGGGGGTGCCATGGCCTCCCTGTCCGAGATTCTCATCATTCGCGGTCAGCTGCCGATCACGTCGATCGACACGGCGGTCTCCGACGACGAGACCCAGATCCGCGATCTCGTCGCGCAGGGCATGCTGAGCGAGAGCCAGGTGGCATCGGCCCGCGCCGCGCAGCTCAACCTCCCCTTCGTCGATCTCACCGAGTATCCGGTCGACCCGTCCGCTGTCGCGCTCATCCCCGGTGGTCTGCTGCGCCGCCACAACATGCTGCCGATCGGCCGCGACGGCGACCGCCTGCTGCTCGCGATGGCCGACCCTCAGAACGTGCTGGCGCTGGATGACGTGCGTGCCGCCGTGCGCGTGCAGGTGCGTCCGGTGGTCGCCGAGCGCCAGGACCTCATGAACGCCATCAACCGCTTCGTGCGGGCCGACGGCGAGCTCAACGACCTGACCTCCGCAATCCAGGAGGATGCCGACCCGACGCCGGGCAGCGACGTCGCGGTGCAGGAGGTCGAGGATGACGCCCCGATCGTGCGCTTCGTCAACCTGCTTATCAGCCAGGCGATCAGCGACCACGCATCCGACATCCACATCGAGCCCGCAGAGCACGACCTGCACGTGCGCTACCGCATCGACGGCGTGCTGCATGAGATGCAGCGGGCGCCCAAGAACATCCAGAACGGCGTCATCAGCCGACTCAAGATCATGAGCGACATCGACATCGCCGAGCGTCGCAAGCCGCAGGACGGCCGCCTCTCGGTGGTGCACGCGGGCCGCAAGATCGACCTCCGCGTCGCGACGCTGCCGACGGTGTACGGCGAGAAGGTCGTCATGCGCATCCTCGACAACTCGGCCACCCAGCTGGGCATCCAGCAGATGGCGATGCTCGAGCGCAACGCGGCCGCGTTCAAGAAGTCCTACACGAAGCCGTACGGCATGATCCTGGTCACCGGCCCGACCGGTTCCGGTAAGTCGACGACGCTCTACACGACCCTCAACGAGGTTGCGAAGCCCGAGATCAACGTCATCACGGTCGAGGACCCCGTCGAGTACCGCATCGCCGGCATCAACCAGGTGCAGGTGAACGTGAAGGCGGGGTTGACGTTTGCGTCCGCGCTGCGCAGCATCCTGCGCTCCGACCCGGATGTCGTGCTGATCGGTGAGATCCGCGACCAGGAGACGGCGCAGATCGCGATCGAGGCCTCGCTCACCGGTCACCTCGTGCTGAGCACCCTGCACACGAACGACGCCCCGAGCGCCGTGACGCGTCTGATCGAGATGGACATCGAGCCGTTCCTCGTGGGCTCGGCGCTCGACTGCGTGGTGGCGCAACGTCTGGCCAGGCGCCTGTGCGACAGGTGCAAGCAGCCCTACCATCACCCCGCCGAGGAGCTCGAGGCGCTGAAGTTCGGCTTCGATCCGCGGATGGGGATGCCGACGCTGTATCGCCCGGTCGGCTGCCAGCACTGCTCGAACACCGGATACCGTGGTCGGCTCGCCCTGCACGAGGTGATGACCGTGACCGAGGAGATCGAGCGGATGGCGGTGTCGCGCGCGTCGAGCGCCGACATCGGGCGCGTCGCGGTCGAGCAGGGCATGGCTACCCTGAGACAGGACGGCTGGGCCAAGGTGCTGCTCGGCATGACGAGCATCGAGGAGATCCTGCGCGTCGTCGCATGAGCGTCGTCCGGCAGCGCGAGTTCCGATGGAGGGGGAGGGCCAGCGCGTGAACAACATCTACGAGATCCCGTTGACGGATCCCGCGGCACCGCCGTTCGGGGTTCCGGGGGCGGGGGGCGCGCTCCCCGCCCCGCACGGCCAGCTGCCGCCCCACGCGGCGGCGGGCACCGACTTCTCGCAGCTGCCGCCGCCGGGTGCCTCCCCCGTGGTGCCGCAGGTGCCTGACGGCTTCACGGTCGCCCCCGCCGCCCCCGTGGCCGGTTACCCTGCGCCCGGCACCGCGGCCCCCATGGCGATGCAGGGGACGCAGGGTGTGCAGGGTGTGCCCGGTGCCCCCGCCTTCCCGTCACCCGCGGCGGCGCCGCACATCGCCGCCCCGGCGCAGTCGGCATCCGCCGAACTCATCGACGACGACTTCGCGCGGGCCGCCCGGGCGAACGCCGACACCGACCTGCTGAACTGCCTGCAGGAGGTGCTGCGTGCGAGGGCGTCCGACCTCCACGTGTCGGTCGGCACCCCGCCGTTGCTGCGCATCGACGGAACGCTCACGCCCGTGCTCGACCAGCCATACTGGGACCGCGAGAAGACGGCGACGGCGCTCTACAGCATCCTGAACCCGCAGCAGCGCGCGAAGTTCGACGAGGAGCTCGAGCTGGACTTCGCCTTCACCCTCTCGGCGAATGCCCGCTTCCGCGTGAACTTCTACCAGCAGCGCGGGGCGATCGGCGGGGCGTTCCGCATCATCCCGACCGAGATCAAGCAGTTGAACCAGCTGGGGATTCCCGAGCAGGTAGGCGAGTTCGCGAAGCTGCCGCGCGGGCTGGTGCTGGTGACGGGCCCGACAGGGTCGGGTAAGTCGACGACGCTCGCGGCGCTCGTCGACCTCGTGAACAAGACACGCGCCGACCACATCGTGACCGTCGAGGACCCGATCGAGTTCCTGCACACGAACAAGAAGGCGCTCGTCAATCAGCGCGAGGTGGGGGCGGACACCCACAGCTTCGCGAACGCCCTCAAGCACGTGCTGCGTCAGGACCCGGATGTGATCCTGATCGGTGAGCTCCGCGATCTGGAGACGATCTCGGTGGCGCTGACCGCCGCCGAGACGGGCCACCTCGTCTTCGCGACCCTGCACACGCAGGACGCCGGTTCGACGATCGACCGTGTGATCGACGTTTTCCCGCCGCACCAGCAGGACCAGATCCGCATCCAGCTCGCGGCCACGTTGCAGGGCGTCGTGTGTCAGACGCTCGTGAAGCGCGCGTCGGGCGACGGTCGTGCCGTGGCGACGGAGATCATGGTGACGACACCGGCGATCTCGAACCTCATCCGCGAGGGCAAGACGCACCAGGTGCGCTCTGCCCTGCAGGCGGGGCGCCAGTACGGGATGCACACCATGGACCAGCACCTCGCCGAGCTGGTGAACGAGGGCATCGCCTCGTTCGGCGCGGCGTCCGAGAAGGCGCAGGACATGGAGGACTTCACGCGCCTCGTGCACCGCAGCGACGTCGTGGGCGGTCTGCAGTGACGATGCTCAGCTACGCCTACAAGGGGCGTGACGCGGGCGGCAAGCTCGTCAAGGGCAAGCTCGACGCCCCGAGTGAGGCGGCGGCGGTTGCGCGCCTCAAGACGATGGGCGTCATGCCGATCGAGCTCAGCCAGAGCGCGGCGGGCACGGGTCTTCAGATGGAGATCAACATCGGCTTCCTCGAGAAGAAGGTGGGCCTCAAGGATCTGGCGATCATGAGCCGTCAGATGGCCACCATGGTCTCGTCGGGCCTCTCGCTCTTGCGCACCCTGACGATCCTGGCCGAGCAGACCGAGAACAAGAAGCTCGGCAAGACCCTCGACTCCGTGCGGCTGCAGGTCGAGACGGGGTCGTCGCTCTCCGCCGCCTTCGCGAAGTTCCCGGATGATTTCCCGCCGCTGATGATCCACCTGATCCGGGCGGGCGAGACGGGCGGGTTCCTCGACCGCTCGCTCGAGTCGGTGGCAGAGACCTTCGAGAAGGAGGTGAAGCTCACCCAGACGATCAAGTCGGCGCTCACCTACCCGATCGTCGTGTTCTGCATGGCCATCGTCGCCACGATCGCCATGCTCATCTTCATCGTGCCCGTGTTCGAGAACATGTTCGAGGGGCTCGGCGCCGAGCTGCCGTTGCCGACGCAGATCCTTGTCGCCCTGTCGAAGAACATGGTGTGGATCGTGCCGGTGCTGATCGTCGTCATCGTCGCGTTCGTCTTCTGGTGGCGCGCGCACAAGAACGACGAGAACATCCGCAAGCGGGTCGACACGCTCAAGCTCAAGCTGCCCGTGTTCGGCCTGCTCTTCAAGAAGGTCGCCGTGGCTCGCTTCGCACGGAACTTCTCGACGATGACCTCGTCGGGGGTTCCGATTCTGCAGGCCCTCTCGATCGTGGGTGAGACCTCGGGCAACTGGGTGCTCGCGAACGCCATGCACCGCGTGCAGGATTCGGTGCGTGCCGGTAAGTCGATCGCGGGACCGCTCGCGGAGGAGCCGATCTTTCCGCAGATGGTCGTGCAGATGATCGCCGTGGGTGAGGACTCCGGCGCCCTCGACACCATGCTCGGCAAGGTGGCCGACTTCTACGACGAGGAGGTTCAGGCGACGACGGAGGCGCTCACCTCGCTCATCGAGCCGCTCATGATCGCGGTCATCGGTGTCATCGTCGGGGGCATGATCGTGGCGCTGTATCTGCCGATGTTCTCGGTCTTCAGCGCGATCACCGATCAGTCGTGAGGGGGTGCGGCGCGCTGGGCGCCCCCCGCACTGGGGAGTCGCGGTGCTTAGACGAGCAGACAAGATGGTCGCGGGGGGTCATTCACTTGGGGGACCGCCCGTCCATTGTTCGAATCACCAAGACAGGATGGGAAGCATGAACACTGCAATCCACCGCGCGCTCATCGCGAAGCGTGACGCGCTCAAGGCGAACGAGGAGAAGGGCTTCACGCTCATCGAGCTCCTCGTCGTCGTCCTCATCATCGGCATCCTCGCGGCGATCGCCGTGCCGGTGTACCTGGGCATCCAGGACAACGCGCGCGAGAGCGCCGTTAAGTCCGATCTCGCGGCCATCAAGACCGCGATCGTCGCCTACATCGTGGCGGAGGATGAAGTTCCGTCGATCGACAAGCTCGCCGTGAACATCGACGGGGGCAACTACAACGTAACCCCAGATTTCCGGCTCGTCTCGACTACTGACACTACGGCCCCGTGGCGTGTTTCGGCCGAGGCGTCGAACGGCAAGTTCTACGCCGTGACCGACGAGGATGCGCCCTACGAGGCGACTGCCATCGACGGCGCAACTAAGAAGTAGATTCGCGCACGCGCGTTTACATGCGGGGCGGCGCCGGGTCGGTGCCGCCCCGCATACCGCATTCACCGAGACGAAGGGAGGTCGCGACGGTGAACCACATGAGGCGCAGGCTGCGCCTCGTCGACGATGAGGGCATGGGCCTCATCGAGGTCGTCGTCGCGATGTTCCTGCTGGCGATCATCGCGATCTCCCTCCTGCCTCTTCTCGTCAACGGCCTCCGCTCGGCCGTCACCAACACCACGATTGCCGCAGCCACCCAGCTTGCGAACGACCGCATCCGCCTCGCGCAGGCCGCGAGCCCGGGATGCAGTGCCGTCACGGCCGCCGTCGACGGGGACTTCGACACCGTCGACAAGCGCGGTGTTCCGCTGCGGGCGACGACCACCGTCGTGGGCATCTGCCCCGAGGATGCCACGGCGACGACGCTGCGGGTATCGACCACCGTCACGCGCACCGACACGGGCGACGAGCTCGCCTCGGCGACGACCCTCGTGCTCGTCACGGGAGACGCAACATGACGGTCGTGGGCGCCGCCCCAGAGATGCGCCGCGACGACCGCGGCGTGACGATGGCCGAGATGCTCGTGGTCATGCTGATCACGGGCATGATCCTCATCGCGGTCGGCGCCATGTACATCAGCACGCTGCAGGTGCAGAAGACGGTCGTCGCGCTGACGGGCTCCACCAACTCCGCCCAGCTCGTGGCGAGCTCGGTCGACAAGGGGGTGCGTAACGGCGTGCAGCTCCTGCCCATCGAGACGGGCACCGACGGCGGCCAGTTGCTCGTGGTCTGCACCGCGGGGGGAACCGAGCCCATCACCTACCGCTGGCAGGCCTGGTATTACTCCCCGCTCGGCACGGGAACGCTGCGCACCACGACATTCGGCCAGGGCCTTCCCCCCGTCGTGCCCGATGCGGAGGCGCTGGCGACGTGGACCCTGCTGCTCGCGGATATCGAGCCGCGCGGCGCAGGCGGTACGGTGTTCTCCGTGGATGCGGACGATGCCGAACGGATCGACATCCAGTTCTCGACCTTCGGCGACGACACCGACTCGACGACGATCGACTTCGCCACGCATCTGGCACCACATCCCGAGTACGCACCTGGATCGGAGCCCTGCTCATGAGCATCGCGCGCATCTCCCGTCGGCTCGCCATTGCTCGCGACGACGAGCGCGGCGTCGCGCTGCCGACCGTCATCATCTTCATGTTCGCGGGGGTGCTGCTCTCGCTGGTGGTCGCGAGCACCGTGCTCTACTCGCTCTCGTTCAGCTCGGGCGTCAAGGCGAGTGTGCAGTCCCAGGCCTCCGCCGAGGCGGGCATCGCAGCGGCTCGCGCGGGCCTGCTCAACGGCGTCTGCCCTGACGGCGGGCTCTACACGAACGACGACCCCTTCTACGAGGTGCAGGTCTACAAGCCGGACGGCACGGGCGGATGGATCGAGGGCTGCCCCGAGATCACCGACGACGCCCGCATCGTCTCGATGGGCGACGCCACAAACAAGGGGGTTGGTGGCAACTCGATCGGCGACAGGGCGAACGTCGAGGCGATCCTCGGCAGCATCACCTCCGAGGTCACCCTCACGGCCAGCGGCCCCGCCATCTTCGCCTACAGCGCGAGCGGTGCCGGTGCAGGCGGACGGCTCGTCTCGCTCGACGGCACCAACGTCGACGTGATGCTGCGCACCGGACTGGTGACGTGTGACGGCGGCTTCCAGGGCGCCGCCAACGTCGTGGTCAAGTCGGGCACCTTCAAGGCCGTCGGCGGCTGCAACCTCGCCGGAAACGTCTGGGTCAATGGACCCGTCTACATCGACGGCGGGGCGATCATCGGCGGCAGCGTCACCGGCACGACCGTCGAGATGTCGAACGGTGCTGTCAACGGCAACGTCTGGGCGGATGAGACGTTCACGTCCACGGGTGGCGGCGTGAACGTCGGCGGCTGGGTCAGCGCCGCGTCGATCAGCATCGGGCAGGGCTCGATCGGCGACGCGTGGGCGCGCACGGGCGATATCACCCAGACCGGTGGCACGATCCGCGGCACCGTCATGGCGGCGGGCAGCCTCACCGCCTCGAACGGCAACCTCCAGT
>Ga0206103_100819_pt1 | contig 13006 bp, 17 predicted proteins | sample 1B5Ametagenome_FD_148638 | JGI IMG/M metagenome (GOLD analysis project Ga0206103, IMG submission 148638) | Enriched microbial communities from leaf-cutter ant dump, University of Wisconsin, Madison, United States - 1B5A | ecosystem: Environmental > Terrestrial > Nest > Insects nest > Nest dump... | reverse complement strand
GGCGCGGCGTAGGCTTCGGCGCGGACTTCTCCGCCACCGGCGCCTTCTTGTCGCCCTGCTGGACACGGCTCACCTGCTCGACCGGCACGATGTCGACCGGAAACGCCTCGACGTCTGCCACCTGCAGCGGCGGCGGTGCCGACAGCGCCAGCAGCCCGTAGCCGAGCAGCGCGGCATGGAGCGCGGTCGAGATGACCAGGCCGGCTCGCATGGCTCTCCTACTTGCCCTCTTCCTGCAGCGTCACGAGGCCGAGATTGCGGAATCCGGCCGACGAGATGCGGGCCATCACGCGCATGACCGTGCCGTAGTCGGCGGTCTTGTCGCCGCGCACGTAGATGCGCTCGTCATAGCCGGTCTTGGCGATCGCCTGCAGCTTCGGCACCACCTCGTCGACCGGCACCTCGGTCTCCTGCAGGAACACCTGGCCCTTGTCGTTGATCGAGACGGTGATCGGCTGCGTCTCCGAGTTGAGCGCCTTGGCCTGCGTCTCCGGCAGGTCGATCGGCACGCCGACGGTCAGCAGCGGTGCGGCCACCATGAAGATGATGAGCAGCACCAGCATGACGTCGACGAACGGCGTCACGTTGATCTCCGACATCAGGCCGTGCTTGCGGCCCCGGCGCCCGTGGCCGCGGGAGCCCTTGCCGCCCGCCTGCCGCATCGACATCGCCATGCTGCGTCTCCCTAGGCTGCCGCTCGCGGCGCGACCTTCTCATCGATCTGTCGCGACAGTATGGCGGAGAACTCGTCGGCGAAGCCTTCCATCCTGAGCCCGAGCTTGCCGGCGTCCGACGACAGCTTGTTGTAGGCGATGACGGCGGGGATGGCCGCGAGCAGGCCCATCGCGGTGGCGAGCAGCGCTTCCGCGATGCCGGGTGCCACGACCGCGAGGTTGGTCGATTTCGACCCGGCGATCGCCTGGAACGAGGTCATGATGCCGACCACCGTGCCGAACAGGCCGATGAAGGGCGCCGACGAGCCGATCGAGGCGAGGAAGCCGAGCCGGCCCTCCAGCTTCTCCATCTCGCGCGTCAGTGCCAGGTCCATCGCCTTGTCGATGCGCGTCTGCAGGCCGAGCGGCATGCGCGCGCCCTTCTCGAAGCTCTTCTTCCACTCGCGCATGGCGGCCACGAAGATCGAGCCCATGCCGGTGGTCTTGCGCTCCGACAGCGAGCGGTAGAGGTCCTCCAGCGATTGGCCGGACCAGAACACCTGCTCGAAGCGGTCGAGCGCGGCGCGCATGCGGCTGAACGAGATGACCTTGTCGATGATGATCGCCCAGCTCCAGACCGAGGCCGCGAGCAGGCCGATCATGACCAGCTTGACGACCCAGCCCGCCTGCCAGAACAGCGCCCAGATGGAGAGTTCGCCGCCGGGGGCGGCCAGTGCGTTCACGTCCATGTCGTATGTCCCTGTGACCCGGCTCGAGGTCGCCGGTCCGTGCGCATCGTTCCGTTCCAGCCGGCCCGCGAACGGGTCGGACAACAGCCCCCTTTGCGCCGTTGCCGGCCTTTTCCGGGCCAAATTTGGTGAAAGGAAGGCGCAAATTGTACGCATTCCCCACCACGGTCTTCATGGACCGTTATGGTTAACGATCGGTTAGGAGATGCGGCGTTTCGGGACGCGATGCCTCGACCCGTGGGACGGGCTGCCCGTGGGCGGGCTATGCCGGGTCGGCGGCGTCCGCCGGCATGAAGGCGGCGATCCATTCCTTCGGGAAGCGGCGCGGCCGCCCGCCCTCGCCGATGATCGCGGCCTCGACCTTCGCCTCGACCAGCACCTCGTCGCCGCGGCGGATCTTCTGCGCCATGAAGATGCGCGCACCCGAAACACTCTCGGTGCGCGTGTCGATGGTCAGGATGTCGTCGATGCGGGCCGGCGCGCGAAAGTCGATCTCCATGCGCCGCACCACCCAGGCGAGCGCCTCGCCATGCTTGCCGGCCTGCAGCTCGGTGTGGTGGACGCCGGCCAGTCGCAGGAAGTCGGAGCGCCCGCGCTCGAAGAACTCGAGATAGCGCGCATGGTAGACCACGCCGGTGAAGTCGGTATCGGCGAAATAGACCCGCGCGATCAGCCGGTGCCCGGCCGGCGTCAGCTCGCCCGCGAGCGGAGCGTTGGGATTCCCGGTTCCCGGCATCATTCTTCCTGAAACAGATTGATCTGCTGCTGCGCGAGGTCGGCCGGCGCGTCGAGGCCGAGATGGCGCCAGGCATTGGCCGTCAGCACCCGCCCGCGCGGCGTGCGCTGGATGAAGCCCTGCTGGATCAGATAGGGCTCGATGATGTCCTCGATCGCGTCGCGCGGCTCCGACAGGCCCGCCGCGATCGTCTCGATGCCGACCGGCCCGCCGCCGAAATTGCGCGCGATCATGTTGAGATAGCGCCGGTCGAGCTGGTCGAGGCCGAGCGAATCCACCTCCAGCCGCGACAGCGCCTCGTCCGCCACCTTGCGGTTCACCTCCGGCGCGCCGGCCACCGTGGCGAAGTCGCGCACGCGCCGCAGCAGCCGGCCGGCGATGCGCGGCGTGCCGCGCGCGCGCCGCGCGATCTCGGTCGCGCCGTCGTCGGAAAGCGGCATGCCGAGGATGCGCGCGCCGCGCCGCACGATCAGCTCCAGCTCCTCGACCGTGTAGAAGTTGAGCCGCACCGGGATGCCGAAGCGGTCGCGCAGCGGGTTGGTGATGAGGCCGAGCCGGGTGGTCGCCGCCACCAGCGTGAAGCGGGCGAGGTCGATCTTGACCGAGCGCGCCGCCGGCCCCTCGCCGATGATCAGGTCGAGCTGGAAATCCTCCATCGCCGGGTAGAGGATCTCCTCCACCGCCGGGTTCAGCCGGTGGATCTCGTCGATGAACAGGACGTCGCGGTCCTCCAGATTGGTGAGCAGCGCCGCAAGGTCGCCGGCCTTGGCGATCACCGGGCCGGAGGTGGACTTGAAGTTGACGCCCATCTCGCGCGCCATGATCTGCGCCAGCGTCGTCTTGCCGAGTCCCGGCGGCCCGACGAACAGCACGTGGTCAAGCGCCTCGCCGCGTCCCTTCGCCGCCTCCACGAACACCTTCAGGTTCGCCCGCACGGCCCCCTGCCCGACGAACTCGTCGAGCGACTGCGGCCGCAGCGCCGCATCCGCATCCTCGCCGCGCTTCTCCGACGAGATCAGGCGTGGCGCGGCGCTCATGCGACCCCGCCCGCAGCCATTTTCACCGGCTCTCGGATCATCCCAGCCGCTCCATCAAAGGGATGCGCTTCGTGGCCTTGACATCGAGCGTCATCGTCCGGGAGCAGCCGAGCTCCCGCGAACGCTCGGCGATGAGCGCATCCGCGAAATCCGCCCCTCTGTCCTCGACATGCAGGAGCGAACGCACAACCGTGTCGTGCGATTCGACATCGACGCCCCTGATCCGCGTCAGCCTTCTGATCGCATCGATCGCTTCCCGCCGCGCAAATCCGAACTGGCTGCGCAGCGCCCAGTCGACTTCGAGCAGCGCGACGAGCGTTATCACGCCCCGAAACTCCCGATTCAATCTGGCGCCGAAATCGAGGACGATGCGCCGCTGCTCGTCGTCGTCATCCACGATGAGCCGCAACAGGATGTTGGTATCGATGCCGACCGAGATCATGCCGCGGACTTGTTTGCGCCGCGCGACAGGCCCTCGACCGCATTCTTCCCGGCGGCGCTGGAGACGGTATTGTCGATCTCCTCCAGCGAAGCCGGACCTTTCGGAGGCTTGCCCAGCAGCCCCGCCAGATCGTTGAAGTCGATGGACTTCGGCGTGACGACGAAACTGTCTCCAACCTCCGTGAATACCAGCACGTCGCCCTGCTGGATGCCCCAGGCGGCCCGCAGATCTTTCGGCAGCGTGAGCTGCCCCTTGTCCAGAACAGTGACTTCTCTCGGCATAATTCAATTATCTCCGAAAAAAGCAAAATATTCCGAAATTCGCTGCGTGGCAAGGAATCACCGCGCCAGCTCCTTCAGCCCCAGCCGGATCAGCTTCGCCGAATCCGCGCCCTCGCCGGCCGTCTTCAGCGCCGCGGCCACCGCGTTGGCGGCGATGTCGCGCGAATAGCCGAGATTGGTCAGCGCCGAGACCGCATCGGCCACCGGCGCCGGCGCCACGCCCTCGCCGAGTTCCTGCTTCAGCCCGATGTTGAGCGCCCCGTCGCCGGCGAAGGACGGCGCCTTGTTCTTCAGTTCGGTGACGATGCGCTCGGCCACCTTGCGGCCGACTCCGGGCGCGCGGGCCACCATGGCGATGTCGCGCAGCGCGATCGCGTTGGCGAGCTCGGCCGGCGACAGCGTCGACAGCACCGCCAGCGCCACCTTGGCCCCGACCCCCTGCACGTTGCTCTGCAGCAGCCGGAACCACTCGCGCTCCAGCGCGGACTGGAAGCCGTAGAGCCGGATCACGTCCTCGCGCACATAGGTCTCGATGAACAGCACCGCCGCCTCGCCCGGCCCCGGGAGACCCGACAGGGTGCGCGACGGGCAATACGCGACATAGCCGACGCCGTGCACGTCGATGACGCAATGGTCCTCGCCGATCTCGTCGACGGTGCCTTTCAGCTTGCCGATCATGGAAACGTTTCCGGCGAGAGGAGTTCCACCGAGGGGAAGTACCCACCGTAGCGGCTTGGATCGCGGGTGAGCAGGCGGTGACCGCCATGGGAGGCATGCGCTCCGATGAGAAAGTCCGGCAGCGTCCGCTCGCGTGCGCCGCCGGCACGGCGATACCGGGCATGCGCCAATCCGGCCGTATAAGCCGCCTCGAACGGCAGGTCTACTCTGTCTATATCCAGTTCGTCGGCATAGGCGGCAAGCAGGCGGGCATCCAGCGACGGGGCGATCTCGGACCAGACGATCGCATTGACCACCAGCGCTCCATCCATCCGGCATTGAACGAGGGCATCCCGGGACCAGCCGCTCCACGGTCTCGGCGAGCCCCAGATATCAATCAGGATATTCGTGTCAATCAAGGTCGAGGTCTTCACGCGGCCCTCTCAGCCAGTCGACAAATTCCTTGCCGTCCATTCCGCCGGAATCGATGGTCCCGGCCATGCGCTCCAGCGCGGCCCGAAAGCGCGTAAGGCGCTCTTCCGATGTTGCTTCATCGGCTGCGACCAGCCGCACCTTCTCTGCCTCGCGAACGAACGCGACCTCCGAGCCCGGCTTGATGCCGAGGTGGTCGCGGATGTCCTTGGGGATGGTCACTTGGCCCTTGGTCGTGACACGCATGGTAATACCTCCAAGGTATTACTTATCGCCCAACACGGAACAAGTCAAGAACAAACCGGAAGCTAGCCTATCCCGCGAGCAGCGCCGCCAGCCGGCTCGGCACGCTCTGGCGGTGGTGCGCGTGGCAGATGGCGATGGCGAGCGCGTCGGCGGCGTCGTGCGTGTCGAAACGCGCCTTGGGCAGCAGCACCTTCACCATCATGTGGATCTGCGTCTTGTCGCCGTGGCCGACGCCGATCACGGCCTTCTTCACGGCGTTGGGCGCGTATTCGGCGACCGCGAGGCCCGCGCGCGCCGGCACCAGCATGGCGATGCCGCGTGCCTGGCCGAGCTTCAGCGTGGCGGAAGCGTCCTTGTTGACGAAGGTCGCCTCGACCGCCGCCTCCTCCGGCTGGTAGCCGGAGATCACCTCGGTCAGCCCGTCATGGAGCTGGCACAGCCGCCGCGCCAGCTCGGCCGTCTGGTCCGACTGCACCGTGCCGGCCGCGACGAAGCGCAGCGTGTTGCCGGCCGCCTCGACCACGCCCCAGCCGGTGCGCCTGAGCCCCGGATCGATGCCGATGATGCGAATCGTCTCTGCCATGGCCGAACCCTACGCCTGCCGCCCATGGATGCCAGCCGAAAGTGAACGAACCGGAAACAAAACTGGCCCTGGTCCAATGGTTCGGGGTATCGCCGCCGTCGACGCTTGGTTATCGGGTGCTTTTCCGGGGGCCGACCTTGCCAGACATGCTCACCGAACCGCGCTTCCTGCTGCTTGCCTGCGTCATCGCGCTCGCCGGCGTCGCGCGCGGCCTGTCCGGCTTCGGCAGCGGCATGATCGTCGCACCGGTGGCGGGCGCGCTCTACGGTCCGAAGGCCGCGCTCGTCATCGTCTCCATCCTCGACGCGCTGCCGATGATCCCGCTCACCCTTCCGGCGCTGCGGCATGCGGTCTGGCGCGAGGTGATCCCGATCTCGATCGGCAGCTTCCTGTTCCTGCCGCTCGGCCTGTTCATCCTGCGCCACGGCGACCCGACGGTGCTGCGATGGGTGATCTCGGCGGCCATCCTCGCCTGCGTCGCCGTCCTGTGGTCCGGCTATCGCTACAGGGGGCCGCGCAGCCCGGCCGTCTCGATCGCCGCCGGCGCCGTGTCCGGCACGCTGTCGGGCATCGCCCAGATCCCCGGCCCGCCGGTCATCGCCTACTGGATGGCGTCCGGCCTGCCGGCGCTCATCGTGCGCGCCAACCTGCTCACCTACTTCATGATCGGCGAGTTCGTCACGCTGGGCAATCTGTGGGCGACCGACATGCTCATGCCCGAGCCGGTGACGATCGGCCTCGTGACGATGCCGCTCTATTTCGTCTTCCTGCTCGCCGGATGGCGAATGTTCGCCATCACCGGCGACCGCGGCTACCGCCTCGTCACCTTCTGGCTGATCATCGCGGCGGCGCTGCTGGCGCTGCCGCTGTGGGACGGCATGTCGGCGCGGCTCTCCGCCGCGTTCGCCTGAACGTCGTCTAGCCGCGACCGAAGGCGGTCCTGAGCAGCGTGATCTGGTCGGAGACCGGGTTGCCCTGCCGCGGCGCCAGCGACACCTCGTGCGAGGCGCCGTAGATCTGTTCGTCCATGCGACGCACCAGCGCCTGCAGCGACAGCGAGCGCGTGACGATGTCGCGGAAGGCGCCCGGCAGCTCGGCCCAGCCGGGCGCGGCCTCGTTGGCGGAGGCCGTGTCGAGCCGCACCTTGGTCTTCTCGGAGGCGACCTGGTCGCGCGTCATCTCGCCGGAATTGGCCGCCCGCTGCAGCAGCAGCCACGAGGCGACCTGCATCAGCCGCGTCGTCAGCCGCATGGATTCGGCCGCGTAGAGCGTCGCGGCCACGCGCGACAGCCGCTTGGCCTCGGCCCGGCCCTCGCCGTCGAGATACTCGGCGGCCTGTTCGACCAGCGCCATGCCCTCGTTGTAGAGAGGCTTGAACGAGCTCGAGAAGACCCTGCGCTCGGCGAGGCTCACGAGCTGCCCGGTTCCGATTTCCGCCTCACCCATCACGCGCATGCCTTCGATCCTCGCCGCTCTTCTCACAACGGCACGGGCGGCCGTCAATGCCCCTTGCACGGCAAGAACGGTGCCAGAGAGCGGCAAAACATGCGCAAACGGGGGCGTCCGCGCAAGACCATGTTTAACCGAAGGTTAACGCGCGCCGCCCGCGAAGCGGGCCGAACGCAAAAAAAGAGCCGCGGGAAGCGGCTCTCAGGAGTTTAACAGGGAGGCGTCAAACTGAGTGGCAAGGGCCACCCGGTCAGAATCCAGATCACTGGACGCACACAGTAAACGCCCGTAAAGCTTAACGACCGGTTAAGAGCCTGCAGATTTCTTTCCTAAAATCGCACGGACCTGTCCCGTCCGGGAACAGGATGCCGCCTTTTCCGGTCAGCCGGGCAGGCATCACCCGTCCCGATTCGCGCCGCTACGTCGCAATTCCGCCAATCCGTGTCGCCCTGCCTAACGTAACGGCAATCCGCACGTATAAAAGCGCGCATCCCGAAATTCGCAACCAAAACGAAACTTTCTGAAATCAATACGAAAGAAATGGCAGGGGAACCGAAATGGACTGGTACGCACTCACGAAATTCGCTCACGTCGTTTTCGCGATCGTCTGGGTCGGCGGCGGCTTCATGCTGGTGCTCAGCGGCATTCTCGCCGAGCGCGCCGACGACCGCGCCGCGATGGTCGCCAACCTCCGCAACACCGCCAAGCTCGGCAATCTGGTCTTCCTGCCCGCATCGCTGCTGACGCTCGTCTCCGGCCTCGTTATGTGCTGGTTCTGGGCGGGATTTTCCGATGCTTGGATCCTCGTGGGCCTCGCCGGCTACGCCTCGACCTTCGTCGTCGGCGCGGGCGTCATGAAGCCGACCTCCGACCGGCTGTTGGCCGCGATCGCTGCCGGGGGCCTCGACAACGCCGCGCTGGTCGCCGGGCGGCGCATGCTGCGGATCGCTCGCTTCGACTACACCGCGATGCTCGTCACCATCGCCGCGATGGTGCTGAAGCCGACGTCGCAGGATGTCGCGGTGCTGGCCGCGATGGCCGCTCTGTTCGTCGCCGGCGCGGTCCTGTTCCTCCTCCCGCGCGGCGGCGGGCGCCTCGCCTCGGCCTGATCCGTTCCAGGGGATGCGGCATCCCTGCGGGCCGGCCGGGCGAGATGCCCGGCCGGCCCGTCGTCGTTCAGGAGGCCTTCGCCATCTCGCGCAGGCGGAACTTCTGGATCTTGCCGGTCGAGGTCTTGGGGATCTCGGCGAACACCACCGCCTTGGGCACCTTGAAGCGGGCGAGCAGGCCCCGGCAATGCTCGATGATCTCGGCCTCCGTCGCGCTCCTGCCCGGCTTCAGCTCGACATAGGCGACCGGCACCTCGCCCCATCTGTCGTCCTGGCGCGCGACGACGCCGCAGCCCGCCACCGCCGGATGCTTGTAGAGCGCGTCCTCCACCTCGATCGAGGAGATGTTCTCGCCGCCGGAGATGATGATGTCCTTGGAACGGTCCTTGAGCTGGATGTAGCCGTCCGGGTGCATCACGCCGAGGTCGCCCGAATGGAACCAGCCGCCGGCGAAGGCTTCTTCCGTGGCCGCCTTGTTCTTCAGGTAGCCCTTCATCACGATGTTGCCGCGGAACATCACCTCGCCGATCGTCTCGCCGTCGGCCGGCACCGGCTCCATCGTCTCGGGGTCGAGCACGGTCAGCCCCTCCAGCGCCGCGTAGCGCACGCCCTGCCGCGCCTTCCGCGCCGCCCTTCCGGCCTTGTCGAGCCCGTCCCAGTCAGTGTGCCACTCGTTGACCACCGCCGGCCCGTAGGTCTCGGTCAGCCCGTAGAGATGCGTCACCGCGAAGCCGGCGTCGGCCATGCCCGACAACACGGCTTCCGGCGGCGGCGCGGCCGCCGTGTTGAAGGTCACCGTCTGCGGAAAATCGCGCTTGTCGGCCTCGGCCGCATTGATCAGCGTCGACATGACGATCGGCGCGCCGCACAGATGTGTCACGCCATGGTCGGCGATCGCGTCGTACATCGCCTTGGCCCGCACCCAGCGCAGACACACATGCGTGCCCGCCTGCACGGCGAGCGTCCACGGGAAGCACCAGCCGTTGCAATGGAACATCGGCAGCGTCCACAGATAGACCGGGAAGCGGCCCATGCCGGCATGGATCGTGTTGGTGTAGGCCATCAGCGCCGCGCCGCGATGATGGTAGACCACGCCCTTGGGGTTGCCGGTCGTGCCGGACGTGTAGTTGAGCGAGATCGCATCCCACTCGTCGTCGGGCATCGACCAGTCGAAGCCGGCGTCGCCCTCGGCCACCAGCGCCTCGTAGTCGAGGCTGCCGATGCGTCCGCCCTTCGGATAGGGTGCGTCGGCCGGATATTCCGGATCATTGTAGTCGACGACCAGCGGCTTCACCTTCGCCAGCTTCAGCGCCTCGGCCACGACGCCGGAGAACTCGCGGTCGACGATCAGCATCTTCGTGTCCGCATGGTCGAGCTGGAAGGCGATGATCGCCGCGTCGAGCCGCGTGTTGAGCGAATGCAGCACCGCCTTGACCATCGGCACGCCGTGATGCGCCTCCAGCATGGCCGGCGTGTTGGACAGCATCACCGTCACCGTGTCGCCCTTGCCGATGCCGCGCTTGGCCAGCGCCGAGGCGAGCCTCACCGAGCGGTCCCAGAACGCGCCGTAGCTGACGCGCAGGCCGCCATGGACGATCGCGACCCGGTCGGGGAACACCTTCGCCGCCCGTTCCAGATAGGTGATCGGCGTCAGCGGCTGGTGGTTGGCCTCGCGCCGGTCGAGGTCGCGCTCATATGGATTGGTCATCTTCCGCCCCCTCCTCGTCGTCCGGTCATGCTCCGCCGGCCAATCCTTCATGGATCAGCTTCAGGGAGATGACGAGCATCAACACATACATCACCGAATAGAATATCTCCGGCTTCATGCGCTTTACCATTTCGGCGCCCGCCAGCGTCGCCACGGCCGCCACCGGCAGGAGCACCGCCGACGCGGCCAGATTGGCGGTGTCGAGCTGGCCGAGCGCCATATAGGGGATCAGCTTCACCGCGTTGACGATGGCGAAGAAGATGACGCTCGTGCCGACATAGACGGCCGGGTCCTGCTTCAGCCCGAGCGCATAGATCTGGTAAGGCGGACCGCCGGCATGCGCGACGAAGCTCGTCAGGCCGGAAAGCGCGCCCCAGAAATTGCCGGCGACCGGGCTCTGCGCCCGCTGCGGCGGCCGGTAGCCAGCGAGCTGCGCGATCCAGCGCAGGACGAACAGGAGCGCAAGCACGCCGACGAGCAGCTTCACCTGCGAAACGGTGATCACCGAGGCCAGCGCCCAGCCGATGCCGATGCCGACCAGCGCGCCCGGCAGCATGTTGCGCAGGGTGACGGGGTCGCGGCGGCCCCGCCAGCTCCACAGCGACACCAGGTCCATGAGGACCAGGATCGGCAGCATGATCGCGGCCGCCTGCACCGGCGACATCACCAGCGCCATCAGCGGCACGCCGATCAGCGCCAAATTGCCCCCGAGGCCGCCTTTCGACAGGCCGATGAGCGCGACCGCGGGGATGGAGGTCGCGTAGAACCAGGGATTGGCGAGGAGGTCGGACATGCGGAAGGAATGCCTTTCGCGGAACGATTAGACGGATTGCGGGGCGCTGGCGAGAGAAGAAGTACTGGCCCTGCCGGCCACCTGTTCATCGCCGGCCTCTTCGTCTATGCCCAAATGCCACCATGATCGCGCCGCAAGCAGGCGGCGCCGCTCCACGGATCTTCCGATGCCCGCACAGACGCCAGACCGCTGCCGCCTCGTCCTGATCACGCCGCCCGGCATCGATCCCGCCGCGCTCGAGCGGAAGCTTTCCGCCGCGCTCGCCGCCGGCGACGTCGCCTCGCTGATCCTGCCCCGTTACGACCTCGACGATGCCGCCTTCCAGGCGCTGTGCGAGCGGCTCGTGCCGCTGGCGCAGGAACGCGGCGCGGCGGCGATCGTCGCCGGCGACACGCGCGTGGCCGGCCGCGTCGGCGCCGACGGCATCCATGTCGAGGAAGGCAAGGCCGGCCTGGCCGAAGCCGTCTCCCGCCACGGCGGCCGGATGATGGTCGGCACCGGCGGCGTCAAGACCCGCGACGACGCGCTGGAGCTCGGCGAGGAGCAGCCCGACTACATCTTCTTCGGCCGCTTCGGCTACGACACCAAGCCCGAGCCGCACTCCCGCAACCTGTCGCTCGGCCGCTGGTGGGCGGAGATGATCGAGATCCCCTGCATCGTGCTCGGCGGCAGCGACGTCGCCTCGGTGCGCGACGTCGCCGCGACCGGCGCCGAATTCGTCGCACTGTCGCAGGCCGTGTTCGGCGAGGGCGCCGACCCCGCCGCCGCGGTCGCGCAGACCAACGCGCTGCTCGACGCGCAGGCGCCGCGCTTCGAGGCGGCCGGATGAGCCGCGTGCCGAGGCTTGCGCCGCTCGCGGCGGCCCTCGTGCTGGCCGCCTGGCCGATGGCCGGCATGGCGGCCGAGACGGCGACGCCGACAACCGTCGACGGCGGGCGCGTGGTGCCGCCCGAGCCATCCGCGCCGGAGCCGGAAGTCGACCCGCAGCGCTTCGCCAGCCCGCCGGACGACGCCTTCGGCGCCTACCAGCGCGGCCTCTACATCACCGCCCTCAACCTCGCCCTGCCCCGGGCCGACGGCGGCGACGCCGCCGCCCAGACGCTGGTCGCCGAGATCTATTCGCGCGGCCTCGGCGTCCGGCGCGACGAGGAAAAGGCGGCGAAATGGTATCAGGCCGCCGCCGAGCAGAACGTGCCGGAGGCGCAGTTCCAGTACGCCCTGATGCTGCTCGACGGCCGCTTCGTGTCGAAGGACGAGGAGCAGGCCTTCGCGCTGATGGAGGACGCGGCCAACGCCGGCAACGCGATGGCGCAGTTCAACCTGGCGCAGATGATCGTCGGCCGCAATACGAGCGCCGACGCGCTTGCCCGCGCCGTCACCTACTACGAAAAGGCGGCCCGCGCCGGCGTGCCCGACGCGCAATATGCGATGGCGCAGGTCTATGCCAACGGCGCCGGCGGCCGGAAGGCCGACAAGGCCGAGGCGCGCAAATGGCTGGAGCGCGCCGCGCGGCACAATTTCGACACCGCCCAGCTCGACCTCGGCACCTGGATGGTCGAGGGCATCGGCGGAAGCCGCGACGAGCGTGGCGGCTTCGCTTGGCTGAAGATCGCCGCCGAGGGCGGCAACGTCGCCGCCCAGAACCGGCTGGCCAAGCTCTACCGGGCCGGCGTCGGCACCGAGGCCGACCCCATCGCGGCCGCCGCTTGGTACATCCTCGCCCGCCGCGCCGGGCTGACCGATTTCGAGATGGACGGCTTCCTCGAGGGGCTGACCGACGAGGAGCACAAACAGGCGATCCAGCAGGCCAACCGCCTGCGCTGAGAGCCCGCCTCCCTTGCTTCCGCGCCGGTTTTATGGTCTTGGAAGCGCCGAAACGCCCATCCGGCGCGAAATTCCCATTCCGGAACACGACAATGGCCAAGATCAACGGCAACGAAATCCGTCCCGGCAACGTCATCGAGCATGACGGCGGCCTGTGGGTGGCGGTGAAGACCAATGCGGTGAAGCCCGGCAAGGGCGGCGCCTACAACCAGGTCGAGCTGAAGAACCTCATCAACGGCACCAAGCTCAACGAGCGCTTCCGCGCCGCCGAGACGGTCGAGAAGGTCCGGCTCGAGCAGAAGGATTT
>Ga0206103_100813_pt1 | contig 13057 bp, 3 predicted proteins | sample 1B5Ametagenome_FD_148638 | JGI IMG/M metagenome (GOLD analysis project Ga0206103, IMG submission 148638) | Enriched microbial communities from leaf-cutter ant dump, University of Wisconsin, Madison, United States - 1B5A | ecosystem: Environmental > Terrestrial > Nest > Insects nest > Nest dump... | reverse complement strand
CGTCATGCCGCTGCCGGTCGCACCGGCCTGGACCGGATAGGTGCCGGCAGCCGCCGAGCGTGCCGAAGTGACCCGGAGCAACGTACCTGCGCTTGCACCCGGCGCGAGACGCAGGCTGTCGGCGTCATGGTGTCCGCTCCAGCCGGACGGCAGGCTTGCGGCAAGCCGGAATGTGGCCGCCGCACACGTCGCACCGTCGGTACTGGTGAGCGTCACCGGATAGACCAGCGTGGCGCCTGCCCGGCCGCTCGCCGGTGATGGCGTGCCGAGTCGCAGGCGTGGCACGCCGCGGCGACAGCCCTCTGCTGGCGGGGCCGCGACGCGATAGGTGCCGGTGACGCGACCGGCCAGGCCGTTGCTGCGGGCCTCGACCTCGAACGGATACGCGCCTGCTTGCGCGGACGATGCCGAGGTCACCTCGATCTGCGCCGTGGTGCTTGCCCCCGGGGCGAGATCGACGCCGGACTGCGACAGCCGCCCCGTCCATCCATCGGGCAGGCTGCGATCGAGCGTCACGTGCGCGGCCGGACAGGTGCTGCCATCACGACTGGTGACGGTGATCGCATAGGCCAGCGTCGATCCGGCGGCCACCGGCGCGGGGGTCGGGCCGATGCTCACCTGCGGGGCGCGGCGCTCGCACCCGGGCTGCTCCGGTGGCTGGCCGCTGCCGGGATCACTGCCGTACTCGATGGCACCGATATCCGGGCCCGCGCCGACCGGCCGTGGCGCGCCACGATGGTCGGTGGCGACGGTGATCGCCGGGTCGGCCCGGTCGACCAGCGGGCTGGATGCCTGCGGCATCGGATCGAAGCCCTGCAAGCCGGGGTCGGTGAAGCGGGGATCGCTGCACAGGCTGCCCGGCGGGCATTGCCCGGAGCGGACGCCAAAGAAGAGATTGCCGGTGAACTCGCGCCTCACCGCGGCGTTCTCGCCGTAATGTCCGCAGGTGAGCCGGCCGGCGCTGGCCACGCTGTTTCGTCCCAGCAGCGCGTTGTTCTGGAGGCGCAGCGTCGAGGTGGCGTCACCACCACCGTCGATGACCAGGCAATCGCCTTCCCCGGTGATCGAGTTGTAGCGCAGTGTCGCCTGCTTGCCCTTCACCAGCCCGGCGGAAATCGCATTGCCGAGGGCGCGGCAATGATCCCCGGGCACCATGCTGCCCATGCCCGCGAAGTAATTGCAGTTGCCGACCACCACCGAGTTCTCGACCAGTGCCGGACCATTCACCTTGATCTGGTTGCCGGCATTGCCCTCGGCATGGACGCGGCGGACGGTGATGCTGCCGCTTCCGTCCGCATAGAGAAGATCGAGGCCATCGGACGTGTTGTGATGGAACATCGAGTCCTCGATGACCCAGTCGCCACCGGTCCGCGCGGTGCCCAGGCCGTCACCGTAGCCACCGGCCTGCTGCGCCCAGCAGGCATGGATCTCATGCGCCGGATAATTCTCGGTGCAGCCATTCCAGGCGACTTCCACCTCGCGCATCAGGATCTGTCCCGAGTTGGAGCTGCCGTCGCCGATGTCGCCGTTCCAGCCGGCCCATCCGTTCGCACGGATCTTCACCCGTTCCAGGGTCCAGTCGACAAGGCCTCCGGCGAGGATGCCCTGGTTGGCGAGCCCGTGGATGTCCATGTCATGCAACCACACGTTGTGCGAGCGCGTGGCGTAGAGCCCGGTCGGCGCCCACGCCCCGAACGGCGCCGTGGAGCGCTGGCAGCGCGCACCACCATCGTGATGGCCTTCGATGCAGGCGCTGTGGTCGGTCACCTCGAGGCAGCCGACCTCGACATTGCTGCTCCCCGCGAGGTTCAACACCATGGAGGCGCGCTCGGTGCCCCACAGCTCCGGCGGCGCCGCGCAGCCGGACTCGTGGCCGCGCCCGAGCACGCGCGTCGGCTGGTCCGCCGAGGCACCACTGGGCAATGGCGGCATGTAGCAGTCCCACGGGGATCCGCTGCTGCAGCGTTCCGCGCCGGCGACCGCACCGACGCCCATCCGGTAGCTTCCGGAGCCGATGAGCAGGGTGTCGCCGCCGGCCATGCGCGGCGTGCCCCCCGGCGGCAATGCCACGAACGGATGGCTCCAGGCACACGCCTGCTGGGTGCCGGAACCGGGATAGGGCGCGTCGCTGCGACCGGTGCACTGGGTGGCGTTGCCACCATCCGCGCGAACGTACCAGGTCGTGCCGGCCCGGGTGGCCGCACTGGTGCCGAACACGGCTGCGGCCAGCAGCCATCCTGCCAGACGGACACGGCGGTGCCACGGCGCCGGATGCGGCGCGCGCGTATGCGATGAAACAGACAACATGTACTTCTGCTCCAGAGCGGCGCATGCCGCTCATTCATGAGGGGACGATGCGCGGCGGATGGAGCGGTCCGGCGGCACGCGGCTTCGGGACTCATCAACCCGCCGCGGCAGCCCCGTCGCCCAGCCACGAGCGAGGGTGGCAAGAAGGGGCGAGCGGGCGATCAGGGCTTGCCGAGAATGTCCGCAATCGGCAGGGAAAACAGCGCGCTACGTCACATCTCCGGACGAAGCCGGAACGGCAGGAATCCTCCCCCGGGGCGTCCGACGAGGCGACGGACCGCGTCGCCGCACAGGCCGCGGCAGCCGGTTCCGCTATTGCTCGAACTGCTCGTTGAGGATGCGTTCTTCGAGGTTGTGCTCGGGATCGAACAGCAGCGTCATGGTGTCCGTCGTGGATTCGCGGATGCGCACCTCGACCACGTCGCGCACCTCGTGCGAATCGGCGGTTGCGCTGACCGGCCGCTTGTACGGATCGAGGATGCGGAAGCAGACCTCGGTCACCGCCGGCAGGATCGCCCCACGCCAGCGCCGCGGCCGGAACGGGCTGATCGGCGTCAGCGCCAGCATCCGCGAACCGAGCGGCAGGATCGGCCCGAACGCCGACAGGTTGTACGCCGTCGACCCGGCGGGCGTGGCGACCAGGATGCCGTCGCAGATCAGCTCCTCGATCTTGACCACCCCGTTCAGCAGGACCTGGACATGCGCCGCCTGCTTGGTCTGGCGCAGCAGCGACACTTCGTTGAAAGCCAGTGCCGAGGACATGCCGCCGGACTCGGTGACCGCGTCCATCAGCAGCGGGCGCAGCACCGTGGGCTGGGCCCGCTCAAGGCGCTCGGGAAGATCCGCCACATGATGCTGGTTCATCAGGAAACCGACCGTGCCGAGCTTCATGCCGTACACCGGCAAGGCGCGCGCCATGTGGCGATGCAGGGTGCGCAGCATGAAACCATCGCCGCCGAGCGCGACGATCACTTCGGCCTCGTCCAGCGGCGCGTCGCCGTAGCGCGAAACCAGCGGCGCCAATGCGGCCCGGGCTTCCTCGGTGTGACTGGCAACGAAGGCGATACGCTCGGGCATGCAACGGGGCGACCGGAAACGGAATCCCGAGCTTACCGCACCATGCCCCGATTCCATGCGAACACCCCCGATGCGTGCGGAAGAAGCGTTTTGATGCCCGTCAGTCGGCCAGGCCAACCGCATCGCGGCTGAAGCCGCTCCCACAAAAGCAGTGCACGGCGTCGGGCGGGAGGGATTTCAGTCCCGATGCCCCGGTCTCGCGCACCGCGACCGGGCCGTCCGGCGCCAGGCCTGCCGGGGACGGCAGGCCTGGCGGTCCGGGTCACGTCGCCTTCGAGGCGGCCTGCACCAGCTGCGCGACGCGGCGGAGGGCGACCGAGGCGATGGGATAGTCGACCTTCTGCGAGCGGATCTCCTCCAGCATGCCCAGGGTGAAGCGCAGCACCGGATCGTCGCGATCCAGCCACGTCCTCACCGGGTCGGCATCGCCTTCCCGCGCCGTGGCAAGGATCTGGGTGGCCAGTGCCCGCTGCTGGGAGGCCAGCTCGTCACGCAACGAACCGCGTGCCTGCGCATGCCAGCGGCTTTCCACCGGCAGGTTCTCGATCTGGCGACGCAGGCCGTCGATATCGAGGGCATTGCCGAGTTCGAAGAACACCGTGGCGACACGCTCGATGGACACGCCCGTCTCCAGCGACAGGTCGACGATATCGAACACCGCGCCCAGCACCGGAATGGCGGCCAGGCGCAGCGCCAGTGCCTCCGGGACGCCCAGGCCCTGCCACTTCTCCACGTCGACCTCGTAATCCGCACGGCCGGATTCGGTCAGCGCTCCGGGCAGTCCCGCACGCAGGGCCGCCACGCCGGGGGCGTAGCGTTCCACGATGCCGGCAATGTCGAGATCGGCGCCCCGGTGGTTGAGCAGCCAGCGGGTCAGGCCGCGCTGCAGTTCCCAGATCTTGAGCAGCGCATCGATCTGCACCGCCTCGCTGATCCTGCCGTCCAGCGCCTCGATGTCCGCCCACAGCGCACGCGCGTCGAGGGATTCGCGCACCGCCGTGTAGGCCTTGGCGATGGCCGCGGGCGGCTGTCCGGTGTCCTCCTGCATGCGCAGGACGAAGGTCGCATCCATGCGGTTGACGATGGAGTTGGTGACCGCCGTGGCGATGATCTCGCGCTTCAGGCGATGGCGCTGCATGTTGTCGGCGTACTGCTCGCGCAGCGGCGCCGGGAAGTAGCGCGCCAGTTCCTTGGACAGGTACGGATCCTCGGGCACGTCCGAGTGCACCAGGTCGTCGAACAGCTTCAGCTTGGAATAGGACAGCAGCACCGAGAGCTCCGGGCGGGTGAAGCCCTGGTGGCGCGCCTTGCGCTCCTCGATCTCGGCATCGGACGGCAGGAACTCGATCTGCCGGTCCAGGTGTCCCTCGTGCTCGAGGGTACGGATGAAGTGCGCATTGGATCCGATGCGCTGCGCCGACATGTGCTCCATCACCGTGATGGCCTGGTTCTGCCGGTAGTTGTCCGCGATCACCAGCCGCGCGACCTCGTCGGTCATCGCCGCAAGCTGCGCGTTGCGCTCCTCGAGGGTCAGCTCGCCCCGCTGGATGGCGTCGTTGAAGAGGATCTTGATGTTCACCTCGTGATCGGAGGTGTCCACGCCGGCGGAGTTGTCGATGAAGTCGGTATTGAGCAACACGCCACGCTGGGCGGCCTCGATGCGGCCCCTCTGCGTGAAGCCGAGATTGCCGCCCTCGCCCACCACCTTGCAGCGCAGTTCGCCGCCGTTGATGCGCACGGCGTTGTTGGCACGATCCCCCACCTCGGCGTTGCTTTCCGACGCGCTCTTGACGTAGGTGCCGATGCCGCCGTTCCAGAGCAGATCCACCGGCGCGCGCAGCACCGCGCTGACCAGTTCGCTGGCCGACAGCGAGCCCACCGACGCATCGATGCCGAGCGCCTCGCGTGCTTCCGGCGAGAGCTCGATCGACTTGGCATCGCGCGGGTAGATGCCGCCGCCCTTCGAAATCAGCGAAGTGTCGAAATCCGCCCACGACGAACGCGGCAGCTTGAACAGCCGCTCGCGCTCCTGCCAGGTGCTCGCCGCATCCGGGTTCGGATCGATGAACACGTGGCGATGATCGAAGGCACCGACCAGGCGGATATGGCGCGACAGCAGCATGCCGTTGCCGAACACGTCGCCGGACATGTCGCCGATGCCGACCGCCGTGAAATCCTCGGACTGGGTGTCATGGCCGAGGGCGCGGAAATGGCGCTTGACCGATTCCCAGGCGCCACGCGCGGTGATGCCCATGCCCTTGTGGTCGTAGCCCACCGAGCCACCCGACGCGAACGCGTCGCCCAGCCAGTAGCCATACTCCGCGCTGCAGGCGTTGGCGATGTCCGAGAACTTCGCCGTGCCCTTGTCGGCGGCGACCACCAGGTACGGATCGTCGCCGTCCCGGCGCACCACGTCGACCGGATGCACCACCTTGCCGTCGACCAGGTTGTCGGTGATGTCCAGCATGCCGTTGATGAACATCCGGTAGCAGGCGATGCCTTCGGCCTGGAACGCCTCGCGATCGGCCGGCGGGCGCTTGACGATGAAGCCGCCCTTGGAGCCGACCGGGACGATGACCGTGTTCTTCACCATCTGCGCCTTCACCAGGCCCAGCACCTCGGTGCGGAAGTCCTCGCGCCGATCGGACCACCGCAGGCCGCCGCGCGCCACCGCGCCGAAACGCAGGTGCACCGCTTCCACCCGCGGGCCGACGACGAAGATCTCGCGATACGGGCGCGGCTTGGGCAGGTCCGGCATGCGTGCGCAGTCGAACTTGAAGCTGATGCAGTGCGCCGGCTCGCCGTCGCGGGTCTGGAAGAAGCTGGTGCGCAGCGTCGCCCCGATGGCGCCGAGATAGGCGCGCAGGATGCGATCCTCGTCGAGGCTGGCAACCGACTCCAGGAGCAGGCGGATCGCCGCCTGGATGGCCGCCACCTGCGCCTCGCGGGGCTTGCCCGGCAGGGCCGCCAGGTCGTCCACGAAGCGCGGGTGCCTGGCAATGACCGCATCCGGCACCAGCGCGCGGAGTTCGCGCTCCAGCCGGGCACCCGCCGCCGCCTGTGCCGCTGCGCCGGCACTCTCGCGGGCCGGGTCGAAGCTGGCTTCGAACAGCTCCACCAGCAGGCCGGTGATCGCCGGATAGCGGTTGAGGGTCGCCTCCATGTAGCTCTGGGAAAACGGCACGCCGGTCTGCAGCAGGAACTTGCAGTAGCCGCGCAGCATGCTCACCTGCCGCCAGTCCAGCTGCGCAGCGAGGATCAGCTTGTTGAACGCGTCGTTTTCCGCGTCGCCGCGCCACATGCGGGCGAAGGCTTCCTGGAAGGCCTCGCGCACCTGCTCGATGCCGAAACTGCACGGCACCGCCGGCCTCACCGCGATGTCCTGGATGTAGAGCACGCCGTCGGAGAGCTCGACCTCGTAGAGCTGCTCGGCCAGCACCTTGAGGCCCATGTTCTCCAGCAGCGGGATGATCTCCGACAGCACGATGTCGGTGCCGCGGCGGAAGATCTTGAAATGCAGGGTGTCCGGGCGGCTCACCGATGGATAGAGGTCGAGCCGCATGTCGTCGGCATCGGCCAGGCTGGCGGCCAGCTCCACGTCCACCACCGCGCGACGCGGCGTGACCTCCTCGATGTAGCCTACCGGCAGGGCGCGGCCGAGCCGCGACGCCAGGTGCAAGCCGCGCTCCTCGCCATGGCGCGCCACCAGCGCGTCACGCAGTTCATCGTGCCAGTCGCGCACCAGGTGCACGATGTGCCCTTCCAGCTCCGCGACGTCGTACTCGGCGCTCTCGCCCGGGCGCGGGCGCACCACCAGGTGCATGCTGGCCAGCGGCGAATCACCGACATGGATGGTCGAATCCACGCGCTCGCCGTGCAGGGCCTCCTTCAGCGTGGCCTCGACGCGCTCGCGTATGTCCGTGCTGAACCGGTCGCGAGGCATGTAGACCTGGCAGGAATAGAAGCGTCCGTACTTGTCGCCGCGCAGGAACAGGCGCGTGCGCGGGCGCTCGCGCAACGCCAGGATGCCGGTGGCCGCATCGTAGAGCTCGTCCACGCTGCACTGGAACAGCTCGTCGCGGGGCAGCAGTTCAAGCACGTGGCGCAGGGTCTTGCCGAGATGGGAATCGTTGCGCAGGCCGGAGCGCTCCATCACCGCCGCCACCTTGCGCCGCACCAGCGGCACATCCTGCGGGCGCGCCATGTAGGCGTTGGTGGTGAAAAGGCCGAGGAAGCGCTGCTCGCGCACCGGCACGCCATGCTCGTCGAATTCGAGCACGCCGATGTAGTCCATGTAGCCGGGCCGGTGCACGGTGGCGCGGGCATTGGTCTTGGTGATGATGATCGCGTCCATCGCGCCCGACTGCGGCAGGCTGGCAGCCACCAGCGTGCGCAGTGAACGCGGTGCGACGGAACGCTCGGAACCGCTCAGGATGCCGAGGCCGGAGCCGTCCACCGCCTTCAGCACCTCGTCGCCGCCCGTGGTGACGACCGCGTATTCCCGATAGCCGAGATAGGTGAAGTTGTCGTCCGCCGCCCAGCGCAGGAAGGCCTGCGCCTCGGCCGCGCCCTCGGCACCGACAGGCAGCGTGCGTCCCTCCAGCTCGTCGGCGATGGCGAGCATGCGGTTGCGCATCGGCTGCCAGTCTCCGACGCTGGAGCGCACATCGTCGAGCGCCGCGGACACGGTCGCGGCAAGCCGCTCCAGATCGGCCGCGTCGGGCGTGCGATCCACCTCGAAATGCATCACCGATTCCGCCGCGCCACGCCCCTGGTCGAGGGTGTCGAAATGAAGCAGCGTGCCGGACGCATCGCGCTCCACGCGGTAGACCGGGTGGATGATCGCGTGCACCGCCAGCCCCGCGTCGGCGATCGCCATGCGCACCGAGTCGACCAGGAAGGGCATGTCGTCGGTCACCACCTCGACCACGGTGCGCGCGGCCGTGGCCTGCTCGCCCGCACTCGGCGGGTTGAACACGCGCACCCGGGGTTCATCGGGCTTGCGCGCGACGGCGAAGGCCTGCATTCCGGCCACCAGCGTCGCCCACTCCTGCGCCGTCCTCGTGGCCAGCTCCTCGCCCGGGACGCGCCTCAGGAACTCCACCGTGAACCGTCGTGCATCTTCCAGTTCCTTTCCGTTCAGATGCGAGGACTGATAAGCCAGAACGTGATCGACGAGCGTGCCTGACACGGCGCCTTGAAGGGTCATTGATGGGGGTCCGGGTTGAGTAAGAGGGGTACGGATGAACAAACCTCGAAGGATACGCCGCGCCCGTGGGCTAATCCACCAGCGCCTCCTGATGACTTCCGGCCCGGGCGCCCGCGCGACGGAGGCGGATAATGCGTTTTTCCTCTTTTGTACCGGCCGGTATAGAATTACCCGTTTCCGCGATCGCGCATGCCGGCCCCGCCGCATGCTCCCGCCGATCGCCCGGCATGCCTTGCTCCACGCCGCCCTCATCCATTCCCGACAGGAAGCACGCACGATGAAGTTGTCCAGCGCCCTGGCCTGCACGCTCCTCGCCGCCAGCCTCGCCGCCTGCAGCCCCTCCACCGACCCGGCGCAGCAGCAACCCCCTCCTCCCGAAGTCGGCGTGATCACCGCCGAGCCGGGCAGCGCGCCGCTGGAGCGTTCGCTGGTCGGCCGCCTGTCCGCCTTCCGCTCCGCCGACGTGCGCGCCCGCGTACCCGGCGTGCTGGTCAAGCGCGTCTACAAGGAAGGCAGCGACGTCGAGGAGGGCCAGCCGTTGTTCGAGATCGACCCGGCACCGCTGCGCGCAACGCTCAACGCGCAGGAGGCCAACCTCGCGGCCGCCCAGGCCACCTACACCAACAACCACATCGCTGCCGAGCGGGCGCGCTCGGTCGGTGCCCGCGGGCTGCTGTCGAAGGCGGATGTCGATGCCGCCGATGCCGCCGAACGCACCGCCGCCGCAGCCGTGAAGCAGGCCCGCGCCAACGTCGAGGCGGCCCGCATCAATCTGGGCTACGCCAACGTGACCGCGCCGATCGCCGGCCGTGCCGGCAAGCAGCAGGTGACCGAGGGCGCGCTGGTCGGCCAGGGTGAAGCCACGCTGCTCACCACCATCGACCAGATCGACCCGCTGTACGTCAACTTCAGCATGAGCGTGGCCGACATCGAGGCGATGCGCCGCGCCACCAATGCCGGAGCGGCGACGCTCGCCGGCAGCGACCACACCGAGGTGCACGTGACCCTGCCGGACGGCAGCGACTACGAGCATGCCGGCACCCTGGACTTCTCCGGCGCGACCGTCGATCCGGCGACCGGCGCGGTGACGCTGCGCGCGCAGATCGACAATCCGGAACACATCCTCCTGCCCGGCATGTACGTCACGCTCACCGCCAGCCTGGGCGAGCGCCACAACGTCTACCGCATTCCGCAGATCGCGCTGCAGCGCGATGCGATCGGCCCTTACGTGCTGGTGGTGGGCGGCGACGGCAATGTGGCCCGCAAGGACGTGGTGACCGCAGGCTCGGTCGACGGCAACTGGATCGTCACCAGCGGCCTGGAGGGCGGTGAGCAGATCATCGTTTCCGGCCTGCAGCGGGCCAAGACGGGGCAACCGGCGACGGCCGCGCCGTGGCAGCCGGAGGCCGGTTCCGCGACCCCGCCGGCAGCGGCCGAGCCGCCTGCCGCATCCGCCGACACGCAGTAGGGGAAGGCACGATGTCACGATTCTTCATCGACCACCCGGTGTTCGCCTGGGTGATCGCCATCCTGATCTCGCTGGCCGGCGTGATCTCGATCTTCAATCTCGGCGTGGAGTCCTACCCGAACGTGGTGCCTCCGCAGGTCACCGTGAGCGCCAGCTATCCCGGCGCGAGCGCCGACACCACCGAGAAGACCGTCACCCAGGTGATCGAGCAGCAGCTGACCGGCATCGACCACCTGCTCTACTTCAACTCCAGTTCCAGTTCCAGCGGCCGCGCCAACATCACCCTGACCTTCGAGACCGGCACCGATCCGGACATCGCCCAGGTCCAGGTGCAGAACAAGGTCGCGCTGGCCACGCCGCGCCTGCCGAGCGAAGTGGTGCAGCAGGGCGTGGTGGTGGCGAAGGCCAATGCCGGCTTCCTGATGGTGGTGGCGCTGCGTTCGGAGAACCCGTCCATCGACCGCAACGCGCTCAACGACATCGTCGGTTCGCGCGTGCTCGACCAGATCTCGCGCATCCCCGGCGTCGGTTCCACCCAGCAGTTCGGCTCCGAATACGCCATGAACATCTGGCTGGACCCGGACAAGCTGCACGGCTACGGCCTCTCCGCATCCCAGGCGCTGGCGGCGGTGCGCAGCCAGAACGTGCAGTTCGCGGCCGGCACCATCGGCGGCCAGCCCTCGCCGGCCAACCAGGGCTACACCGCCACGGTGTCGGCCGAGAGCCGCTTCAGCTCGCCCGAGGAGTTCGAGGACATCATCCTGCGCGCCGATGCGGACGGCACCACCGTGCGCCTCCGCGATGTGGCGCGGGTGGGGCTCGGCGCGTTCAACTACGGCTTCGACACGCAGTGGAACGGAAAGCCCACGGGCGCCTTCGCGATCCAGCTCCTGCCGGGTGCCAACGCGCTCAACGTGGCCAACCTGGTGCGCGCCAAGATGGACGAACTGGCGCCGAGCTTCCCCGAAGGCGTGAGCTGGTTCTCGCCCTACGATTCGACCACCTTCGTGAAGGTGTCGATCAAGGAGGTGGTGAAGACGCTGAGCGAGGCGGTCGTGCTGGTGTTCCTCGTGATGCTGATCTTCCTGCAGAACATCCGCGCCACGATCATCCCGACCCTGGTCATCCCGGTCGCGCTGCTCGGCACCTTCTTCGGCATGGCAGCGATCGGCTTCACCATCAACCAGCTGACCCTGTTCGGCATGGTGCTGGCCATCGGCATCGTGGTGGACGACGCCATCGTCGTGATCGAGAACGTCGAACGCATCATGACCGAGGAGGGCCTGTCGCCCAAGGAAGCCACGCGCAAGGGCATGGGCCAGATCACCGGCGCGGTGGTCGCCATCACCATCGTGCTCGCCGCGGTGTTCATTCCGAGCGCGCTCCAGGGCGGCACGGCCGGCGCGATCTACAAGCAGTTCGCGCTGACCATCGCCATGGCGATGGCCTTTTCCGCGTTCCTTGCCCTCGGTTTCACCCCGGCGCTGTGCGCCACCATGCTGAAGCCGACCGGCCACCACGAGAGCCGCAACGCCATCTTCCGCTGGTTCAACAAGGGTTTCGACCGCATCGCCCGGACCTACGTCGGCCACATCGGCAGTGCCGTGCGCCACGCGCCGCGCTGGATGGCGGCCTTCGCGGTGATCCTGCTGCTGGCGGGCTTCCTGTTCACGCGGCTGCCCGGAAGCTTCCTGCCCGAAGAGGACCAGGGCAACACCCTGGCCATCGTGCAGTTGCCCTCCGGCGCCACCCTGCAGCGCACCCAGGCGGTCATGCAGGACGTCTACGAGACGCTGCAGCAGGACGACGCCGTCGACGGCATGATGAGCGTCGCCGGGTTCAGCTTCGTCGGCCAGGGCGAGAACGTCGGCATGGCCTTCATCCGCCTCAAGCCCTGGGACGAGCGCAGCACCACGGCCGCGGAATTCATCCAGCGCGCCAACCGCAATCTCTACGGCATCCGCGACGCGCAGATCTTCGTGGTCAACATGCCCACCGTCTCCGGCCTCAGCCAGTTCGGCGGTTTCGACATGTATCTCCAGGACCGCGCCGGAGCCGGCCGCGATGCGCTCACTGCCGCCCGCAATACCCTGCTCGGCGCGGCCGCGCAGCAGCCCTCCCTGACCGCGGTGCGGCCGAACACGCTGGAGGACGCGGCGCAGGTACAGCTCGAGGTCGATCGGGTCCAGGCTCAGTCGATGGGGCTCTCCGTCAGTGACATCTACAGCGCGATCCAGCTCATGTTCGCTCCGGTGTACGTCAACGACTTCTTCTACCAGGGTCGCATCAAGCGCGTCACCATGCAGGCCGAGGAGCAGTTCCGCATGGGGCTCGACGCGCTCGACCACTTCTACACGCCGTCCTCGCTGGCCCCGTCCGGCACCACGCCGGAGATGATTCCGCTGGCCAACGTGGTCAAGGCGAGCTGGTTCAACGGCCCGCCGTCGCTGACCCGCTACAACGGCTATTCGGCGGTGGAGATCGTCGGTTCGCAGGCGCCGGGCTTCAGTTCGGGCGAGGCCATGCAGGCCATGCAGAACATCGTCACCAACGATCTGCCGCAGGGCTTCGGCTACGACTGGACCGGCCAGTCCTACCAGGAAATCCTATCCGGCAACGCGGCCACCCTGCTCCTGGTGCTGTCGATCGTGGTGGTGTTCCTGTGCCTGGCGGCGCTGTACGAGAGCTGGTCGATCCCGGCCGCCGTGCTGCTGGTGGTTCCGCTCGGCGTGCTCGGCGCACTGGTCGCGGCCACCGCGCGGGGCCTGCCGAACGACATCTTCTTCAAGATCGGCCTGGTCACCATCATCGGCCTGGCCGCGAAGAACGCCATCCTGATCGTGGAGTTCGCGGTGGCCGAGCAGGCCGCGGGGCGCAGCCTGCGCGAGGCCACCATCGACGCGGCGCGATTGCGTTTCCGGCCGATCCTGATGACATCGCTGGCCTTCATCATGGGCGTCTTCCCGCTGGCCGTCTCCACCGGCGCGGGTGCCAAA
>Ga0206103_100805_pt1 | contig 13278 bp, 17 predicted proteins | sample 1B5Ametagenome_FD_148638 | JGI IMG/M metagenome (GOLD analysis project Ga0206103, IMG submission 148638) | Enriched microbial communities from leaf-cutter ant dump, University of Wisconsin, Madison, United States - 1B5A | ecosystem: Environmental > Terrestrial > Nest > Insects nest > Nest dump... | reverse complement strand
AATCTGCACCGGCCGGCGTTCCGCGCAAAGGGGCAGTTTCCGGCCGCGCGCGACAATCCACATCTCGCTCGCGCGGCGCCCCGGCCCGCCTGGTCCGGGGATGGGCGGACGGCCTCCCGGAAGCTGGAGCCAGCATCGCGGAAGCTTCTCGTAACTTGTCACATCGAAACGGTATGTTTTATAGAACCTTAACTTGACCGGAGTTTGTATTGTCAGGTCAATATGTGAACACCGCCCGTTTTATTGCAACAAACATTTGACAGTCGCCCCGCTCTGTCGCATGAGGGGCGAGCGGTACGAATCATAATAAATTATGCGCAAGACGCGTTTCGGAACGCTTCCTGCCCGCGGGCGGGGAAAGCAGCAATCCTTTCAGATTGTACATTGGGGCCCCAAAACATGAGCGAGTCAGACAGCAACCTGCAGAGTGACGGAACTCTGATCGAACTAACGGCCGACGTCGTGGCCGCCTATGTCAGCAACAATCCGGTCCAGATCGGCGACCTGCCGAACCTGATCGCCGACGTTCACGCCGCGCTCGCGCGCGTCGGCGGAGCGGCCGAGCCGGCGCCGGCCGAGAAGCCGAAGCCCGCCGTCAATCCGAAGCGCTCGGTGTTCGACGACTATATCGTCTGCCTGGAGGACGGGAAGAAGTTCAAGTCGCTGAAGCGCCACCTGATGACCCACTACAATTTGACGCCCGAGGAATACCGGGAGAAGTGGGGTCTGGACCCGAGCTACCCGATGGTCGCGCCGAACTATGCCGCGGCGCGCTCGCAGCTCGCCAAGAAGATGGGCCTGGGCCGCAAGCGGCGCGGCCGCTGAGCCGGCTTCAGGAGCCCGACAGGGAAAAAGGGGCGGCGCTTGCGCCGCCCTTTTCGTTTGCGCCGCGGAGGCGGTCGAAGGCCTGCTTCAGCGCGATGTGGCGGTCGAGGTCGTAGCTCCAGTGCCGCGACAGGCCCTTCTGCCGCTCGCGCCGCAGCCGGCGCGCCAGCCGCGCCACCATGCCCGCCCGGGCCGCCAACGGCATCGCCAGCGCCGCGGCAAGGTCGATCCCGCAGGCGAGCTGCAGCGCCGCCGTCTGCCGCGCCTCCGCCGCCGCGCGGCGCTTGCTTTCCTGGAAGGTGGCGATTTCGCTGCTGATCTGGTCCATGGCCCGTGCTCCGGATTGTCGTGCGACTATCCGGGCGGCGGCGCGGGCGGTGGATAGATTCAGCCGCCGTGGAATGGGGAGAAGCGGGAAAGCGCTGCCGTTCCAACGACTTGATGCAGGCCACGCCTATTCTTCGTTCTATTTTTGTTCACAGCCCGGGCCGCCTCCGATATAAGAAGAAATTCCTATACCGGAGGAGCATGATGAAGAGGGTTGCGGCAGCGGGGATGTGTCGGGACGAGGCGGACGAGGGGCTCGATTCCGATGTCCTGCCAGCCTCCGCCGACGGACGCCAGACGAGCGACGAGCGCGTGCTGGCGAGCTGCGAATGCGTGATCGACCTGGCCGCCGCTTTCTTCAACGTCCCCAGCAAGGAACTGCGGCGGCCGGGGCGCTGCGCCGACGATGTCTCGCGGGTGAGGCAGATCGCCATGTATGTCGCCCATGTCGTGCTCGGCCTGTCGATGGGTGAGGTCGGCCGCGGCTTCGGGCGCGACCGCACCACGGTCATGCACGCCTGCCACACGATCGAGGATCTGCGCGACGACGACGACGCCGACGCGATCGTGGTGCGCATGGAACGGGTCGTGGCCGCCGCCTTCCGCGGCCATCGCCTCTGATTCAATCGAAGCCGGGAGCCGAGGCAGAATGACCGACAGGGACATGCAACGCGTGCTGCGCTTCCTCGCGGGCGGCGAGGCGGGTATCCGCGACGGCGCGGCGGCCGGGCGCGTGCTGCTCGACGGCGGCGGACGCGGGGTGATCGGCACCACGCGGCCCGCGATCGACGGCCTCGTCGCGCAGGGGCTATGCCGGTGCGACGGCGACCGGCTGGCGATCACGGAAGCGGGCACGGCCAACAGGCGCCGGGCCGAGGCCGGCGCGGACGGCTTCCTTGCCCAGCACAGGACGCTGGAGGCGTGCGAGGTGGAGACCGGGGAAGGGCCGCAGCGCGCCGTCGTCAATCTCGACGAATCGCCGCTGCGCTCGATCGCGCGCCGTCTCGACCGCAACGGCCGCCGGCTGCTCGACGACGACGAGGTGGCGGCCGGCGAGAGGCTGCGGGCCGACTATACGCGCGGCCAGATGATGCCGCGGCTCGGCGCCAACTGGCAGGCGGCGGTCGCCTCGGGCCGCCGCGACGGCCGCGGCGGCATCGCCGACCTGACCGATGCGGCGCTTGCCGCGCGCATCCGGGTCGAGAAGGCGCTCGTCGCCGTCGGGCCGGAGCTGTCCGGCGTCCTCCTCGACGTCTGCTGCTTCCTCAAGGGGCTGGAACTGGTCGAGCAGGAGCGCGGCTGGCCGGTGCGCTCGGCCAAGGTCGTGCTGAAGACGGCGCTGGCCGCGCTGAGCCGGCACTACCGCCCGCCGGCGCGGCAGGCGCCGCGGCATATCCTGCATTGGGGCGCGGAAGGCTACCGGCCGACGCTATGAGGCGGGTTCAGGCGGCGGAGTGGCTGCGGGTGGCGGCCTCGGCGGTCTGCCGGATGCGCTTGACCATCGAGCGCAGCCCGTTGGCGCGCTGCGGCGTCAGGTGCTCCTCCAGCCCGAGCGCGCGCAACGCGGCCTCCGCGTCGACGCGCAGGATCTCGCTCGCGCGCTTGCCGGAGAACAGGGCGAGCACGATGGCGACCAGGCCGCGCACGATGTGGGCGTCCGAATCGCCGCGGAAGGTGAGCACCGGATCGTCGCCCGGCCCGTGCTCGACATGCAGCCAGACCTGGCTGACGCAGCCCGGCACCTTGTGGGCATCGTCGCGGAACTCTTCGGGATAGGGTTCCAGGCCCGAGCCGAGGTCGATGATGTAGCGGTAGCGCTCTTCCCACTCGTCGAGGAAGGCGAAATCCTGGCTGATGGCGTCGATGCTGGTCATCCCGGCACGGATATAGTGCCGGCGGGCCGCCGCGTCACGAAAAAAGGCCGGGCGCGCCTGCGACCCGGCGTCCGGGGCTCAGCGGGCCGGGGCGACCGAGCCGGTGGCGATCACGTCGGCGACCTGGTCGCGCGGCGCGGCGGCGGTCGCGCCATCCTCGCCGTAGCGGCTGTCGAGCGCCTCGTAGGCGAATTTGGCACCCTCGCGGGCACGGACGCCGATCGTATGCAGCGCCGCCTTGCCGGTCTCGCACACGTCCGGCTTGCGGGCGCACATGCCGGCGACGTCCTGGATGGCGCCGCGGGCGGCGACCAGCGCCTCGACCGGGCTCACGGCCTCCCCCTGGCTGCTGCCGCCCGTGCCGAACGGAATGACGAGCAGTACCAGCGACAGCCAGAAGATGGATTTGATGATGAATCCCATGACGTCCCTCGATCGCCTTGCCGGACGAATGTCCCCTCTGCACGCCACCATAGGCTGGGCCACCGAAGGACCGATTGCCCGGACCAAGCGCATTTGACGCGGATTCGATTCAAATTTTAGCGGTTGGCCTTCGACTCGAATTCGGATCGCATCCGAACGGTTCCGGCAAGCCTTCGTCAATCATGCAAGTAATTGAAGGGATTGGTGATTTCGAGGATATCCCCGGTACGGAGAGGCTGGTCGGGCCGCCTCGCGCCACCCGCCGCGGCCTTACGGTCCGTTTACCATGCGGGGAAAACGGGTGTCATAAACCGTCCGGGGAGGAGGTTTTGGGCTCCGGCGGGCGGCGCGGACGCCGATCATTTATCCATTCATTAAAGGCTGGATGAGAGTTTCAGACCGACGAGGTCGGCCCGGTCGGTCGGCCCTCCGTGAGTGCCCCGTCGAGTGCCCCAGCGAGTGCATTGAGTGAGTGCTGCGATTGCCAGATTGAGCGACGTCCCGGCGGGGCTGCTGGCCGCCTGCGACCGTCTCGTGCATCCGCGCGTGGGCGCGGCCGCCGAGCGGGAGCACCAGTCGCGGCTGATCGCCGTGCTGCTCGCCGCGCCCTTCGCCACCGGCATCGCGCTCGCCTTCGCCCCGGTGCCCGGCGTCGGCCTGCTGCTCGCCGTTCCGAGCGCGGTCGCGGCAGTCGCCTGGGCGCTGGCGCTCGCGGTCTCGCTGCGCGGCAGCCGGGTCGAGGCCGAGCGCATCGCGCTTGCCTTCGCCGTCGCCGGGGTGGCCACGGCGATCGCCTATTTCGGCCCGGCCTCGCCGCTCGCGCTGATGAGCGCGGCGCTCGGCTTCGAGGCCTGCTGGATCGGCAGGAGCCGCAAGGCGGCGCTGGCCGGGATCGGCGCGGCACTTGCCGCGCTCGGGCTGGGCATCGCGCTCGCCGTCGGAACGGACGCGGGCGGCGCATGGCAATGGCTGCCGCCGCTGCTCTATGCCGGCTTCTCCTGGCCGCGCCTGCGCGGGCTGATGTCGGAGACCGAGACGGCGGCGCCCGGTGCGGCCGCGGCCGAGGAACCGTTCGCGCAGGCGCTGCTCGCGCTCGCGCCCAGCGGCGAGATCGTCTCGGCCACGCAGGCGGCGGCCGACGCGCTCGGCCTGCCCGTCGAGCTGCTGAACGGCTCGGCGCTGCTCGACAGGGTGCATGTGGCCGACCGGGTCGCCTTCCTCGCCGCTTCCGGCGGCGCGCTGCGGCACGGCGAGCGCCGCGCCTGCGAGATGCGGCTGCGCGTGTCCAGCTACAGGCTGTTCGAGGCCGAGTTCGCGCCGGCGTCCCGGGGCGAGGCGCGCGTGCTGCTGCGCGACGCCTCTGCGCTGGCCGCGCTGCGCGACGCGCTGGCCGAGGCGAAGGCGGCGGCCGACAGCACCGACGTCGCCAAGAGCCGCTTCCTCGCCGCCGTCAGCCACGAGCTGCGCACGCCGCTCAACTCCATCATCGGCTTTTCCGACATGCTGATCCACGGCATCGCCGGCCCGCTGGCCGACGAGCGGCAGCGCGAATATGTAGACCTGATCCGCCAGTCGGGCGGCCATCTCCTGTCGGTTGTCAACGCGATCCTCGACGTCTCCAAGATCGAGGCCGGCGCCTACGGCATCCGGCCGGAGCCGTTCGCCGTCGGCGAGGCGGTGGAGCTGTGCCGCTCGATGACGCACCAGCAGGCGCTGGAGAACGGGCTGGGCCTTATCGCCGAGGTGGCGCCGGGCACCGGCGAGATCTGCGCGGACCGCCGCGCGGTGCAGCAGATCATCATCAACCTGCTGTCGAACGCGATCAAGTTCACCCCGCGCGGCGGCCGCATCGTGCTCGACGCGCGGCGGCGCGGCGCCTGGCTGCGCATCTCGGTCGCCGACACCGGCATCGGCATCGCCGAGGACGATCTGCAGCGCATCGGCGAGCCGTTCACGCAGGTCCGCAACGACTTCACCCGCCAGTTCGACGGCGCCGGCCTCGGCCTGTCGCTGGTCAAGGGGCTGGTGCGCCTGCACGAGGGCGAGATGACGATCGAGAGCGCGCCCGGCGAGGGCACCACCGTCACGGTGCTGCTGCCCGTCGCAGGGCCGAAAGGCGACCCGGCGCAGGACGGCGGCCCGGCCGCGCGCACGCTCGGCTTGCCGAGGATCGAGACCGGAGGCTTCGATGAGAAAATCCGCAAGTCGGCTTGAAGAGCCGTCGAGCCTGGGCGAGCTGCTGCGCGAAGGCCTCGTGCTGACCGGCGGCGCGATCCTGGCGCGGCCGGCGCTCGTCGGCGGCACCACGGCCTTCCTCGTGGCGACGGCCTTCGTCTCGGCCAACGCGCTGTGGTATCAGCCCTACCAGCACACCAGCGCCTTCTTCACGACGCGCGCGCTGATCCAGCACGAGCCGCCTGCGGCTGCTCCGAAGCCGCAGCCCCGTCCCGCCGCCGCGCGCACCGATACGCGTCCGGCCGCACAGCAGCCGGCCGCGCAGACCGGACCCGAGACGACGTCGTCGCTGCCGGCCGGCGATCCGCAGGTGGCGCTCGTCCAGCAGATCCTGAAGAAGCTCGAGCTCTACGAGGGCGAGGTCGACGGGCTGGCCGGGCCGCAGACCTCGGGAGCGGTGGAGCACTACCAGCGGCTGGTCGGCATGACGCCGAACGGCCATGTCGACGAGGCGCTGCTGCGCCAGCTCGGCATCGGGGCGCAGGCGGCGGAGACAGCACCCGCGGCGGAGGCCGCGAAGCCGGTGGTCGAGAAGGTGGCGGTGACGATCCCTTCCAACGTGCCGGTGCCGCAGCCGCGGCCGGCCGGCGACGGCAAGGTGGTGCAGGCGGGCTACAAGGAGCCCGACCCGACGATCGTGCGCATCCAGGCCGGGCTCAAGGCGTTCGGCAATGACGGGATCGAGCTCGACGGCGTCGTCGGCGCGCGCACCCGCAGCGCGATCAAGGAATTCCAGTCGCTGTTCGGGCTGAAGGTGACCGGCGAGCCGGACGCGGCCGTCTACGCCAAGATGCGCGAGATCGGCCTGACCGAATGAGCGCCGCCGCCTTGCGGCGCGGCTGAAATGCCTGTCTGCTGCCGCCGCGAATCCGTGCGGGGAGCGCCGGCATGAGGGTGACATCCGAACTCTGGGTCTCGGCGCTGGTGCGCAGGGCCTTCGGCGCAGGCGGCTTTGCCGCCGTGGAGCGCAGGGGCGCGGCCGAGGCGGGGGCCGTCTTCGTCGTCGCGCGCTCGCGGTTCGGCGAATTTCGGCTGTTCGGACCGGCGCCGCAGACGAGCTACGACGAGGCGCGGCCGTCCGACCGGCTGTTCACGGAGCTGGCAAGCGGCACGGATGCGGATGCGATAAGCGCCCGGATCGCGCGCGAGGCGCGCTTCGACCCGGATCTGTGGCTTGTCGAGATCGAGGTCGGCGAGGCGCTGCTCGCCGAGCTGGTTCCGCTCAGGACGCCTTGAGCGACCTGCGCGCCGGCGCCGGCTTGTCGTCGGAATTTGCGGCGGCCGCGGGCTGGTCCTGCACCACGACGCTGCGCGGCGCCTTGTCCCGCCATGCCGAGACCTGCCGACGGGCGTCGTCGACGTCGAGCGCGCGGTAGCGGTCGACGAAGTCGCGGATCGCCGCGGTCGTGCCCATGCGCGGCGGGAAGGCGAGAGCGGCAACGAGGAAGGCTTCCGCCGCGCTCAGCCCGGCCGCCTTGAGGGCGGTCGCGAGGCCGGCCCCTTCCTCGTCCTCGATCATGCGCCGCGCACCCTCGAAACCCATGTCGAAGGCGTCGGCCACCGCCGTGTGGAACAGCGCGGCCACGCCGGTCATGCCGGTCGCCACCATGCGCGCATAGGCGGCATGCGCCGCCACCCAGTCGATCGGCCCGTCGGGCCGCACGGCACGCGCCGCGGGCTGGGCCGGCTCCATCATCGCGCGCAACTGCTCGCGCGTCTCCTCGGCGGCGACGCCGGCGGGCTTGCGCTCGGCGGCCTTCGGGGCGGGGACGGATTCGGCCGGAGCGCCGGGCGCGTCGCCGAGCGGGGCGATGCCAAGCGCGTTGATGAGGGCGGCGATGTTGCCGTTGAGGCTCGGCCGCCGCGCGATGGCGCGCGCATGGCTGATGCCGTTGCGGCCGATCAGGCCGATCAGGTCGATGTCGGCGAGCGCGCGCGAGCGCAGCAGCAGCGGCGCCGAGATCGCCACCGGACAATCGGCGAGCCGGCGCAGCAGCGTCGGCGGGGCAGGGAAGGTCTCCGACAGCGCGGCCGCAGCGAAGCGCTTGCTCTCCTCGTTGACGAGGGGAAGCAGCGGCAGCGCCAGATCGTCGAGCTGCGCGGCATCGCGGCCGGTCGGCCGGGTCAGCGAGCAATAGGCTGTGACGGCAGACCGGAACAGGCGGTCGGACTTGGAGAGGCTATCCTCCCCGGCGGCATGGACTGGGAAATCTGGACGCACGCAACTGACCCGCGACTTGGCACACGCGGCGCGAACCAGGATGGAGCGCGACGCTCCGCTAAATATGCACCGAATGTGTTAGTGAGCTGTTAACTCTAAGCTGCGCTTATCGGTGTGGTTCGATTTCGCGTTGGATGCGTTGGTTGCGTCGAGCTCCGAGGAGAGCGCGAGGTCATGGCGGAGATCATCCCACTGGAATCCCGTCGCCGGCAGGCGACGGCGGCGGCTGCGCCGCGGCCGGACAAGCCGGCTGCGATCGTCATCTTTCCGGGCGTTCGCTACGAGAAGCCGCGTGACGGCGGGTCGGCGAGCCCGGCGTCGCCGCGTCACCGCCCGCCCAAGGTGAACTAGCGCAGCGCGCAGGAGACGCCGGACAGGAAGTCGTCGATGGCCGTCCGCCACGTGCGGTCCGGCACGAAGGCGCGCACCACGACGATCCCCTGGTCGATGTCGGACTCGACGAAGACCGAGTTGATGAACTCCTCTGGGAGCTGCTTGCGCACCTCGATCGTCTGCGCCGGCGTCAGCACCACGAAATTGACCTTGCCGTCGGCCGAGGTCCGGTCGTTGAAGCTGAAGATGTTCTGGCCGTTGCGGTCGTAGACCGACATCGACCAGAACGGCACGCGCCCCGGTGCCTGCACGTGGACGACGCCGTCGTCGAGGTCGAAGCGGCAGGCGACGGCCGAGAAGAGCGGGTCGACAGAGCGGATCAGCGGCGTGGTCGCGGTCGTGCCGGTGATGCTGGTGGGCGTGTAGAAGTCTGAGACCTGCGAGAGTTGCGACCAGGCGTCCCGCTCTGTGAAGTGCGGCAGCAGGAACAGGACCGAGATGTGGACGATGCCGGCGCCGACCAGCCCGACCAGCAGGGCGTAGACGAGCCTATTCATCGCAGCTCGTCCTCAGCACCTGCGGCAGCTCGATCTCCAGCACGCGTGCGGCCGTCGCCGAGGGCGTGTCGTAGAGGGTGAGCACGAGCTGCATCGGCCCCTTGCCGGTGACGCCCAGCCAGTTGCCGGGCGCCGGATGGCTGCTGATGGTGATCTTGATGGCGCCGTCGACCGTGCGCAGCATCTCCAGCGAATGCAGCGCCGGCACGCGGCGGGTGGGCGGCGGCAGCACGATGCGCTGCTCGTCGGCGGCGTAGATCGTCCAGAAGCGCGCCGACGGCAGGGCGCCCTCGATCGTGTAGGTGCATTCGCGCCTGAGCGCCGCGCCGCCGGAATCACGCTGCGCGGCGAAGGCGATGCCCTCGGCGCGGCCGAGCGCCAGCCCGCCCTCGCGCGCGAAGCGGGCCTTGGAATAGGTGTCGGCGTTGCGGGTGCCGACGTCGGGATAGGCGGTCCAGCCGCCGATCGCCACCGCGCCGATGCCCTCGCTCGCGTTGAGCGCCAGCCATACGCTTCCCGCGCCGCCGCCGATGGCGATGACCAGCACCAGCACTGTCAGGAAAAGCGTTCGGAACATGGGCGAGCTGAAACAAGCGGGTCCGAACGTCTAGCCCGCTGCCGCGCGGGGCACAAGACGAGGCCCCGCCGGCTGGACGGGGCCGCCGGCCGGCGGCACGCGGCGGGCAAGGCCTGCCTCAAAGCGACGACAGCTTCTCGGAGTGCTGCGGCACTTCCATCGGCGGGGTCTTGCGGAAGACCTGCGACATGTCCTTGAGGAACTTGGTCATGGCCGTGGTGAGCGCGGGCGGCCGCTCGGCGGTCGCGTCCTTCGCTCCCTTGGCGGCCTTGGCCGCGGCGGCGATCGCCTTCGCGTCGGGCAGCGGGTTGTCGATGCCCGGGATCGGCTTCAGCTCGATGTTCTGGTGCGCATAGGCCATGACGCGCTGCCACACCATCGCCGGCAGCGAGCCGCCGGTCATGTTGCGGGTCGGCGTGAAGTCGTCGTTGCCGAGCCAGACGGCGGCCGTGTAGTTGCCGGTGAAGCCGACATACCACGCGTCGCGATAGGCCTGGGTGGTGCCGGTCTTGCCGGCCGACTTGAGGCCGGGGAGGGCGGCGCGCCGGCCCGTGCCCCACTCCGGCACGTGCGACAGCATGGTGTTCATCTCGGCCACGGCCTTCTCGGTGACGACGCGATGCGGCGCCGGCTCGTCGCGCTCGAAATCGTAGAGCACGTCGCCGGAGAAATTGGCGAGCTGCTGGATGCCGTGCCGGTTGCCGGCGAAGCCGCCGTCGGCGAGCGTGTTGTAGCCCGTCGCCTGGTCGAGCACGGTCATGCCGGAAATGCCGAGCGCCATGGTCTTGTGCAGCGAGATCTCCGATTCGACGCCCATCGCGCGGGCGAGGTCGGCGACCTTCTGGGTCGACAGGAAGTCCTTCACCAGCCGCACCGGCACGGTGTTGATCGACTTGGCCAGCGCCTCGGCCAGCGTGACGCGGCCGGAATAGCTGCGGCCGTAGTTCTTCGGCGCCCAGCCGCCCCAGACGACCGGCCCGTCGGAGACGACCGATTCGGGCGTCAGCCCTGCCTCCATGGCGGCGGTGTAGACATAGGTCTTGAAGGACGAGCCGGTCTGGCGCAGCGCCTTGGTGGCGCGGTTGAACTGGCTGGAGCCGTAGTCGCGGCCGCCGACCATGGCGCGCACCGCGCCGTTGTTGTCGAGCACGACGATCGCGCCCTCGGTCACGCCGTACTGCTTGCCGTACTGGCGCAGGTGGTATTCGAGCGATTCCTCGGCCGCCTTCTGGATGCCCATGTCGATGGTCGTGCGGGCGACGAACTTGCGCAGGCCGTGCTGCTGGCCGACGCGCTTGGCCTCGTCGAAGGCCCAGTCGAGGAAGTAGTCGGGGCTGTCGATCGAATCGCGGTCGACGGGCGTGGCCGGCCGGATGCGGGCCGACAGCACCTGGCCCTCGGTCATGTAGCCGGCCTCGACCATGGCGCTGAGCACGGTGTTGGCGCGCTCGCGCGCGGCGGGCAGGTTGACGTGCGGCGCGTAGCGGGTCGGCGCCTTGAACAGGCCGGCCAGCATCGCCGCCTCGGCGACCGAGACGTCCTTGATGGACTTGCCGAAATAGAACTGCGCTGCGGCCGCGATGCCGAACGTGCCGCCGCCCATATAGGCGCGGTCGAGATAGAGCTGGAGGATCTCCTTCTTGGTCAGGTTCATCTCCAGCCACAGCGAGAGATAGGCCTCCTTGATCTTGCGCTCGACGGTGCGCTCGTTCGACAGGAACAGGTTCTTGGCGAGCTGCTGGGTCAGCGTCGAGCCGCCCTGCACGACGCCGTTGGCGCGCACGTTCTGGCTGAGCGCTCGGGCCAGCCCGATGAAGTCGATGCCGAAATGCTCGTAGAAGCGGCGGTCCTCGGTGGCCAGCACCGCGTTGACGACATGCGGCGGCAGCTCGTCGATGGGCACCGAATCGCGCTGGATGATGCCGCGCTGGCCGATCTCGTTGCCGTAGCGGTCGAGGAAGGTGACGGCGAACTCGCCCTGGCTGCGCCAGTCGCCCTTGGTCTCCTCGAAGGCGGGGATGGCCAGCGCGAACATCAGGATGGCGCCGGCGGTGCCGAGCGTGAAGCCTTCCGAGAGCAGCTCGAAGACGGCGCGGCGCCAGCCGTCGAACTGGAACCTGCGGAAGAAGACGGTGAGCCGCTCCCAGAACTCGGCGAAGCGGAAGCCCGCATCGTAGAGCGTCGAATCGATCCACGCGTCGAGGTCGAGCATCCAGGTGGCGCGCGGCGACTTCGACTTCTTGGGCTCGAACGGGTTTTCCATGCGCACTCGGTCCGGACACGGCCAGCGGAAGAAGCGGGGCCAGCGGAAGATTGGATCGGCTTGGGGCAATTGTTGGGCGCGCGCCCTCGACCCCCTGATAATCATTCCACGAATGGGGCGACGGCGACAAGGAAAATGGGCGTGAATGGTAAGTGCATGCCATCAAGCTCCTGAAGTTCGCGGCTTCCTAGCGGACCCTGCGGCAGACACGCGGGCGGTTTACCCCTTCGCCCGCGCGGCGGCCCCGGAGTCCCCCTCCCGCCGGGGCCGCCACCCTTTCTTCTCGAACGGATGGATACGCATGACGCTGTTCAGGACAGCCGGGCCGGACGCCGAGCCGGTTTCGGTGGCCGATGCAAAGGCCCATCTCAGGATCGACCACGACAGCGAGGACGAGCTGATCGCCGGCCTCATCCGCGCCGCGCGCGAGGAGGTCGAGCAGACGACCGGCATCGCCATGCTCGAACAGGGCTGGCGTCTCGCCGTCGACGCAGTGCCGGAAAGCGGCGTGCTGCTGCTGCGCCGCAGGCCGGTGCGGGAGGTCGCCTCCGTCACGCTCTACGGCAGCGAGGGCGAGGCCTCGCTGGTCGATCCGGGCGACTACCAGCTCGACACGCTGTCGCGGCCGGCGCGGCTGCATTTCGCCGGGCGCCCGGCCGGCCTGCGCGCCATGAACGGCGTCGAGGTCGACTTCACCGCCGGCTTCGGCGAGGCGGCCACCGACGTGCCCGACCTGCTGAAGCGCGCTGTGCTGACGCTGGTGGCGCACTGGTACGAGTTCAGGGCGAGCTTCGGCGCTGAGGAGCAGCCGGTCTCCCATCCCGACGGATACCGACGGCTGCTGTCGGCCTATCTGCCACGGAGGCTCGATTGAACGGCAGTTTCATCGATCCCGGCGCGCTGCGCAGCGAACTGTCGCTGCAGCGGGCGACGCTGACGGCGGACGGGCTGGGCGGCCACGCCGAGAGCTGGAGCGAGGTCGCGACGCTGTTCGCGCGGGTCGAGCCGGTCTCGGCCGGGACGCGCTTCGGCGCCGACCAGACGGTGGAGACGGTGACGCACCGCATCATCGTGCGCTTCCGCGCCGATCTCGCGAGCGGCATGCGGCTCGCGCGCGGCGGCCGCGTCTTCGAGGTCGTCTCGGTGCACGACCCCGACGAGACCGGCCGCTACCTGGTGTGCCGGGCGAGGGAGAAAGGGCGATGAAGGTTTCCATGCAGATCACGCTCGACGGTCTGTTGCGCGCGCTCCGGTGGCGTGCGCACACTCTCGCCGAGGACGTCGCGCTGAGTCGCCGGCCGGCGGGTCGGGACGGCGCGCGGCGCCAGCGGCCCGCCGGCGACGGCGCTTCCCGGATGGAGGATCTTCGCGATGACCGCGCCCGCCGCTGAGGTCCAGAAGGCGATCTATGCCGCCCTGGCCGGCGACGCCGCACTGGTGGCGAAGCTGGGCGGCGCGCGCGTCTACGACCACACGCCGGCCGACGTGCCGTTTCCCTACATCACCTTCGGCCGCACCAGCGTCTACGACTGGAGCACCGGCACCGAGAGCGGCACCGAGCAGCTGCTGACGCTGCATGTGTGGTCGAAGGGCAGGGGCAAGGCCGAGACGCACCAGATCATGGACGCGATGACGGCGCGCCT
>Ga0206103_100804_pt1 | contig 13278 bp, 13 predicted proteins | sample 1B5Ametagenome_FD_148638 | JGI IMG/M metagenome (GOLD analysis project Ga0206103, IMG submission 148638) | Enriched microbial communities from leaf-cutter ant dump, University of Wisconsin, Madison, United States - 1B5A | ecosystem: Environmental > Terrestrial > Nest > Insects nest > Nest dump... | reverse complement strand
CGCCGAACGCACCCGGCGCGCCGCCCTTGGCCCCCTTGCCGTCGTACCCCAGCAGCTCCGCGGGCCAGATCTGCGAGTGGAAGGTGATGTTGTCCTTGCCCATGAAGTAGTACGACAGCGCGGACGGGTCGTTCCACCACTGCCGCCACGCCTCGGGGTCGCCCGAGCGCCGCGCCCACTCGACCGACGCCGACAGGTAGCCGATGACCGCGTCGAACCACACGTACAGACGCTTGTTCGGGTTGGCCTCCCACCCCTCGAGCGGCACCGGGATGCCCCAGTCGATGTCCCGCGTCATGGCACGCGGCCGCATGTCGTCGATGAGGTTGAGCGAGAAGTTGAGGACGTTCGGCCGCCAGTCGGTGCGCGTGCGCAGCCACGAGTCGAGCGCGTCCGCGAACGCCGGCAGGTCGAGGAAGAAGTGCGTCGACTCGACGAACTTCGGGGTCTCGCCGTTGATCCGGCTGCGCGGGTTCACGAGGTCGATCGGGTCGAGCTGGTTGCCGCAGCTGTCGCACTGGTCGCCGCGCGCACCGTCGTACCCGCAGATCGGGCACGTGCCCTCGATGTAGCGGTCCGGCAGCGTGCGACCCGTGCTCGGGCTGATCGCGCCCATGGTCGTCTTCTCGACCATGTAGCCGTTCTTGTGCACCGTGCGGAACATCTCCTGCACGACCGCGTAGTGGTTGCGCGTGGTCGTGCGCGTGAACAGGTCGTACGTCAGCCCGAGAGCCGCGAGGTCCTCGACGATCACCCGGTTGTACGTGTCCGCGAGCCCCTGCGGGGTCGTGCCCTGCTTCTCGGCCTCGACGAGGATCGGCGTGCCGTGCTCGTCGGTCCCGGACACCATCAGCACGTCGTGGCCCGCCATGCGCATGTAGCGCGAGAAGACGTCCGACGGGACGCCGAAGCCGGCGACGTGACCGATGTGGCGGGGACCGTTCGCGTAGGGCCACGCGACGGCCGACAGGATGCGGGACATGGCGCCGATCTTAGGCGTGCGACCCGGCCGGGTCCGACGAGGTCGGGACGAACGGGCCGATCACGGTCGAGGCGATGCCGAGCCGCGACAGCGCGTCCGTCGGGCGCACGACGTCGACGAGCTCTCGCGCCATCTCGCGCGCGATCGCCCCGAGCCGCGCGGCGAGCTCCTCACCCAGCCGGACGAGGCCCGCCACGGTGCGCGCGATGCCCTTCACCGCGGGACCGAGCCGCGCGGCCCACCGCACGGCCTCGCTCGCGGCCCGTCGAGCGGCGGCGATCACGTTGAACCCCGCCTCGACGACGATGGCGATGATCGCGGCGATCGCGTCGCGCACCAGGTCGTGCACCGCGCGCACGAGCGAGACGCACAGCTCGAGCGCGCTGCCGAACCCCGACGCGGCGCACGCCACGGCGTCGAGCGCCGTGCACATCCCCGACGCGGCGCCGCGATAGCCGGAGACGACGAGGCCGCGCATGTCCTCGAGGTCGCTCGCCACGTCGGCGCGGTACGCGTCGGCCACGCGGCCGAGCGCGGTGCCGATGCCGTGCCAGCTCGCGCTGTACGCCGCGACCTGGTCCGCGTCGCCTGCGAGCTCGTCGAGCCACCCGCGCAGCGGGTCGACGTGGTCCAGGACCCAGGAGATCCCCCACTGGAGCGCGGCACCGACCGGGTCGACGACCGCGGACGCGACGTCGAGCCGGAGGGTCACGTCCGTCACCGCGGCATCGATCCAGTCGCCGCGGTCGACGTCGCGCGCCAGCGTCAGCACGTCCTCGAGCACACCGCTGCCGGAGAACCACGGCTCCGTCTCGGCGACCGGCAGGATCATGCCCGTCGCCGCACCGCTCGTCGTGCCGCTCATCGCACGCCCACCCGACGGAACGCGTGCGCGACGGCGTCGTCGACGACCTCGTACGCCGTCGCGGTCGCCCGCAGGCCGGCCGCCGTCGCGTCGAGCAGCTCGCCCGCCGCACGCACGACCCCGGCGCACTGCTGCTCCAGCAGGCTCAGGGTCACGCCGATCGGAGCGAGCACCAGCCCGAACGCACCCGCGTCGCACGCCATGGTCGCGGCCGCACCCGCCTGGGCCGCCACCTCGTGCGCGTGCGACCGCACGTGCCGCGCATGTCCGCGCAGGCGGTGCGCATCCACCTCGAACCCGTCCACCGGCTCCCCCGTCCTGTCGTGCCCCGCCGCTCCGGCACGGCGTGCCGGAGCGCCCTCGGCGATCCCGATCGACCGCTCGTCGACCGTGGCCGGGACGCTAGCCGGATCCGGACCCGCGCCGCTGGGCGCCTGTGGACAACCAGGGGTCACCGGTCCGTCACGCCGCGTGCGACGGTCACCGAGCCGGTCCGCCGCGGACCGTGTCGGCGGGGCGTGGCAGGCTGGCGGGGAGCCGGGGACGTCCCGGACCCGGGGCGCCGCGGCGGCCCGGAGAGCGTCGGGAGGGACCGTCATGAGCGAAGGTCGTCGGGCGCTGCTCGTCGTGGACGTGCAGCCGACGTTCTGCGAGGGCGGCGCGCTCGCCGTCGCGGGCGGGGACGCGGTGGCCGGGGCGATCGCGCGGTTCGCCGCCGAGCACCGCGACCGGTACGCGGTCGTCGTCACGACGCAGGACTGGCACATCGACCCGGGTGCGCACTTCTCGGACGAGCCCGACTTCGTCGACACCTGGCCGCCGCACGGCGTGGCGGGCACCGCCGAGGCGGAGCTGCACCCCGCGCTCGCCGAGCTGGGGCCCGACGCGAGCGTCAAGAAGGGCCAGTACGCGGCCGCCTACTCGGGGTTCGAGGGCGTGGACGGCGAGGGCCGCACGCTCGCGCAGGTCCTCGCGGACGCGCAGGTCACCGACGCGGACGTGGTCGGGATCGCCGAGTCGCACTGCGTGCGGGCGACCGCGCTCGACGCGCTCGGCGAGGGTCTGCGCACGCGCGTGCTGACCGACCTCACGGTGCCCGTGACGCCCGAGCTGGGCGCGGCCGCGCGCGCGGACCTCCGGGCCGCGGGCGTCACGCTCGTCGCGAGCACCGACGCGTTCGCGCGCTGAGCACGGCGCGCGGCGGGCGCGTCAGGACGCCGCCGTCGACAGCCGGTGCAGGTCCGCGTACGCGCCCTGCGCGGCCAGGAGCTCGTCGTGCGAGCCGATCTCGACGAGCCGCCCGTCGCGCATGACGACGATCCGGTCCGCCCCCCGGATGGTCGACAGCCGGTGCGCGACGACGAACGTCGTGCGCCCGCGCATGAGCCGCGCGAGCGCGTCCTGCACGAGCCGCTCGGACTGGGTGTCGAGCGCGGACGTCGCCTCGTCGAGCACGAGGATGCGCGGGTCGCGCACGAGCGCCCGCGCAATCGCCAGCCGCTGCCGCTGCCCGCCCGACAGCCGCGCCCCGCGCTCGCCGATGACGGCGTCGAGCCCGCCCATGCCCTCGACGAAGTCGAGCGCGTTCGCGTCGCGCAGCGCGTGCAGCACGGCGTCGTCGGACAGCTCGGGCGAGCCGTACGTGACGTTGTCGCGCACGCTGCCCTCGAACAGCAACGACTCCTGCGGGACGACCGCGAGGTGCTGCCGGTAGGACCGCAGGTCGAGCTCCGTCATGGGGCGGCCGTCGATCAGGAGGCGGCCCGCGGTCGGCACGAGGAAGCCGATGACCATGTTGAGCACGGTCGACTTGCCCGACCCGGACGGCCCGACGAGCGCGACGGTCTCGCCCGCGCGCACGTCGAGCGTCAGGCCGTCGATCGCGACCTCGTCGGGTGCGTCGTCGTACGCGAAGTGCACGTCCTCGAGCGTCACGTGACCCGCGACGGACGTGACGGTCGCCTTGCCGTGGTTGCGCTCGACGTCCGGGTCGGTGAGGACCTCGCCGATCGATCGCACGGACTCCATGCCCTTCGCGATGATCGGCATGAGCGACATGAGCGCGGTGACCGCGCCCGTGAGGGCGACGAAGTACGACGAGAGCATCGTGACGTCGCCCGCGCTCATCCCGAACCGTCCGCTCCACGCGAGCCACGCGGCCCCGACGAGCGTCGCGACGGACAGCAGCTGCATGAGCATCCAGGACAGCGCGCCGAACCAGCCGTTCGTGACGTCGAGCCGGATGCCCGCGTTGCGCACGCCGACGAGCGTCGCGTCCATGCGCTCGAGCTCGTCGCGCTCGAGCCCGTGCGCGCGCGTGATCGGGATGAGGTGCGTCATCTCGGACACGCGTGCCGACATGTTCTCGACCTGCGCGCGGAACGCGGCGTTGCGCGCAGCCATGCGGCGGCGCATCGACACGACGAGCGCGGCGGCCGCGGGGACCGCGACGAGGTAGACGGGCAGGAACTCGGGCACGCGCAGCGCGGTGATGACGATCGCGCCCGCGAGCGTCGTGATCGCGGACATCCCCGCGTCGAACGACTGGCGCGTGCTCTCGACGACGTTCTCGACGTCGCGCACGATCTTGGCCTGCAGCACCCCCGCGCTGACGCGGCGGTGGAAGCCGATCGACAGCTCCTGCAGCCGCTGCGCGAGCGCGATCCGCAGGCTCGTCTCGACCGTGCGCACCGAGCGCGACAGCATGTGCACGTAGACCTGCGCGAGCGGCAGGTTCTGCAGGATGAGGACCGCCATGATCCCGGCGTTCCACCAGAGCTGGCTCAGCGGCCCGTGGTCGACGACGACGTCGATGACGTTGGCGGTGAGCAGCGGCAGCACCCAGATCGGCGAGTGCTTGGCCGCGAACGCGAGCGCCGCGAGGACGAGCCGACGGCGCTGCCCCCGGAACATGCGGGCCAGGGCGCGCGCGGGGTGGTCGCGCAGGACGGAGTCCTCGATGGGGGGCAGGGCGGTCACGCCGACCATCGTAACGATTCGAGAGCGGTCGGCCGACCCTCGTCGGGCCCGACCACCCGGCCGGGTCAGGGCGCGGGCCGGGCCCCCGCGGGCGGCAGCGCCGCCTCGTACACCGTGCGCGTCGTCAGCCCGGCCGCCGCGGCCACCTCGCGCGCCACGTCCTTGAGGCGCTCACCTGCGTCGACGCGCGCCCGGACCTGCGCGACGAGGTCCGTGAGGTCACCCCCGGCGGCGGGTCGCGTCGCACCCCCGACGACGACGACGATCTCACCCCGGACCTCACCCGCAGCCCAGGCCGCGAGCTCGCGCAGAGGTCCCCGGCGGACCTCCTCGTACGTCTTGGTCAGCTCGCGGCACACCGCCGCCGGCCGGTCGGGGCCGAACGCCTCGACCATCGCGTCGAGCAGCGCGGCGAGCCGGTGCGGCGCCTCGAAGAACACCAGGGTGCGACGCTCGTCGGCCAGCGTCGCGAGCGTGCGCGCGCGCTCCCCCGGCTTGCGCGGCGCGAAGCCCTCGAAGCAGAACCGGTCGGTCGGCAGCCCGGACAGCGCGAGTGCCGTGAGCACCGCGCTCGGGCCCGGTGCGGCCGTGACCGGCAGCCCCGCGCGCACCGCCGCCCCGACGACGCGGAACCCCGGGTCGGACACGGCCGGCATGCCCGCGTCCGTCACGACGACGACCGTCCCCCCGCCCGCGACCACGTCCAGCAGCTCGTCGGCCCGACCCGCCTCGTTGTGCTCGTGGTACGAGACGACCCGCCCGCGCACCTCGACCCCGAGCCGGCCCGCGAGCGCGCGCAGGCGACGCGTGTCCTCCGCCGCGACCACGTCGGCCGTCGCGAGCAGCTCGCGCAGGCGCGCGGACGCGTCATCGACGTTGCCGATCGGGGTCGCCGCGAGGACCAGCCGGCCCGCCGTCTCGTCGTGCCGCGCGCGCTCGTCGTCCATGGCCCCCACCCTGCCACCCGGCGGCGGCACCGCCGTGACGTCGGGCGCGCACGCCGGGCGCCCGACCGTCGCGCCGGACGAGACGGAACATCCCGGACCAGCCCCCACGAACAGCCCTCACCCGTAGCATGTCCGCGTGCCGCAGCCGCCCGACGACGCCGTCGCCCCCGCGTCCCCCGACGACGCCGTCGTCCCGACGTCCCCCGACGGGGCCACCGTGACCGCCGACGTCGACGGCGGCACGGCCTCGCGCCGCGCCGACGAGCACGCCGACGAGCGAGCGGCGGCACCGGTGACCGCACAGGGCCCCGACCTGGGCCCTGACGCGGGCGCCGAGCCCGCCGCCGAGCCCGCGGACGCGTCCGCCGCACCCGCGCAGCAGTGGCCCGCGACGGGCGACCACGAGCCCGAGGTCCGCGTGCGCACGACGCCCCCGGACGAGGACGAGCTGCTCGACCGGCTGCTCGGCCGCGCGAGCCTCGTGCTCGACGCGACGCGGCGCAGCCGCCTGATCGGCTGGGCGTGGACGCTCGGCGTGACGCTGCTCGCCGCGGTCCTGCGGCTGTGGAACCTGGGCTCGCCGCACGAGCTCGTGTTCGACGAGACGTTCTACGTCAAGGACGGCTGGTCGCTCGTCACGCGCGGCTACGAGGCGGACTGGGGCGAGACGCCCAACCCGGGCTTCCAGGACGGCGACGACTCGATGCTCGGCACGAAGGCCGAGTACTTCGTCCACCCGCAGGTCGGCAAGTGGCTCATCGGCTGGGGCATGAAGCTCGGCGGCGGCATGGAGTCGTCCGTCGCGTGGCGGCTGGCGGTCGTGGTGTTCGGCACGCTCGCGGTGCTCCTCACGGTGCGCATCGCTCGGCGCCTGTTCGCCTCGAACGCGTGGGGGGCCGTCGCGGGCGGGCTGCTCGCGATCGACGGTCTCGCGATCACGATGTCCCGCACGTCGCTGCTCGACCCGTTCCTCATGTTCTTCGCGCTCGCCGCGTTCGGCGCGCTCCTGCTCGACCGCGAGCAGGCCAGGCGGCGGCTCGCGCGCCGCACCGCGGCGCTGTACGCGGCGGGCACCGACCTCGGCTGGGGGCCGTCGCTCGGCTGGCGCTGGTGGCGGTTCGCCGCCGCCGTGCTGCTCGGCCTCGCGATCGGGACCAAGTGGTCCGGCCTGTACTTCCTCGCGGTCTTCGGGCTGCTCAGCGTCGCCTGGGACGCGGCGGCCCGACGCGCCGTCGGGGTGCGGGACTGGCACGTCGCGGCGCTCGTCAAGGACGCGGTCCCGGCGGGCCTCGTCATGGTGGGCACGTCGTTCGTCGTGTACCTGTCGACGTGGTTCTCGTGGTTCACGCACGACCATGCCTGGGGCCGCACCTGGGCGGCCGACCACCCCGGCCAGGGGGTCACGTGGCTGCCCGAGGGGCTGCGCTCGCTGCTCGAGTTCCACCGCCAGATGTGGGACTTCCACCGCGGGCTGGACACGCCGCACACGTATCAGGCGCACCCGCTGGGCTGGATCGTGCAGTGGCGGCCGACGTCGTTCTACTGGGGTGACGTCTCGAACCTCACGGGCAGCGACGCGCAGGACGCATGCGGGTCCGACCACTGCGCGCAGGCGATCCTCGCGATCGGCAACCCCGTCCTGTGGTGGGCGGGCGCCGCCGCGATCCTCGTCGCGCTGTTCTGGCTCGTGCGCTACCGGGACTGGCGCGCCGGCGCGGTGCTGTCCGGGCTCCTCGCGGGCTGGGTGCCGTGGTTCGCGTTCACCGAGCGCACGATCTTCACGTTCTACGCGATCGCGTTCACGCCGTGGGTCGTCCTCACGCTCGTGTACGTGCTCACGCTCATCGTCGGACCGCCCACGCTCCCCGACCGGGCGCGGCGCGGCGCGATCGTCGGCGTCGGGGTGTTCCTCGGGGTCGTCGTCGCCGTCAGCGCGTTCTACTACCCGATCTGGGCGGGCTGGGTCGTGCCGTACGACTTCTGGCACCAGCACATGTGGCTGCGCCAATGGGTCTGACGCCCCGCGTGCGGGGCTGAGCCGGAACCGGTCAGCGCGGGAGCACCGCGCGCGCGGTCGTCGGCCAGTCCACCTGCGGGCTCGCGTACCACGGCAGCCCGATCCGGTCCCAGAACGCCGCCTGACCCGCGACGCGCTCCCGGAACTGCGCCCAGTCCCGCTGCTCGGGCGGCGTCCACGCGACCTCCGCGACCGCGGCCAGGCGCGGCAGGAGCATCGTCGTGAGCGCGTCGAGGTCCTTGATGGTCTCCGTCCACACGGCCGCCTCGACGCCGATCACGGCGTCCGTGGGGAGGCCCTCGATGAGCGTCGTCGGCTCCCACTCGTAGGAGTCGCGCAGCTCGACGTGCCCCGCCCACTCGAGGCCCAGCTCGGTGCGCTCGTCGTACTTCATGTCGAGGTACGCCTTCGACCCGGGCGACATGAGGATCTTCGCTCCCGCCCGCGCCGCCGCGACGAACGGGTCCGGCGCGACGCGCGTGTCCCAGTACTGCACGACGGTGCCGGGCTCGAGCGGCGTCGTCGCGATCTCCTGCCAGCCGACCACCTTCTTGCCCGCCGCGCGCACCGCCGCGGCGGCCTGGCCGACGAGCTCGGCGTACTCCGCGTGCTCCATCGTCAGGACCTCGTCGCCGCCGATGTGCACGTACTCGCCCGGCGTCATCGCGGCGACGTCCGCGAACACGGCGCGCAGGAACTCGCCGGTCGCGGGCAGGTCGGCGTACAGGCGCGAGAAGCCGACCTCGATGCCGGTGTACGCGTCGGTCGGCACGCCGTCGGGCGTGAGCTCGCCGTACGCGTGCGTCGCGGCGTTGACGTGCCCGGGCACGTCGATCTCGGGGACGACCGTGATGCCGCGTGCGGCGGCGTGCTGCACGAGGTCCGCGAAGTCGCCCGGCGTGTAGTGACCGCCCGGATCGCCCCCGACGGACGTACCCGACGAGGTGCGCGCGAGGTGCGGGCGCGACGGCACGTGCAGGCGCCAGCCCTGGTCGTCCGTGAGGTGCAGGTGCAGCACGTTGAGCTTGTAGTGCGCCATGAGCCCGATGACGACCTTGAGCGAGTCGACCGGCAGGAAGTGCCGCGCGACGTCGATCGACAACCCGCGCCATGCGAACCGCGGCGCGTCCGCGATCCGGACCGCAGGCATGCGCCACGTGCCGTCGGCGCCCTGCTCGAGCAGCTGGCGCAGGGTCACGATCGTGTGCGTCAGCGCCTGCGCCGTGCGCACGACGGCCTCGATGCGCGACGAGCCCACGACGATCCGGTAGGCCTCGTCGCCCGGCGGGAGCTCGGGGTCGTCGGGCGCCACGCGGAACCGCACCACGTCGCGGGCGCCGCGCGCGTCGTCCGCGTAGCGCACCTCGATCGCCTGCCCGGTCACCCGACCCAGCAGGTCCGCGGCGAGCACGCCCTGCGCGATGAGCTCGGGCTGCGGGTCCACGACGACGGTCGTCTGCTCGCCGACGGTGAACGCAGCACCACCGGTGAGGTCGAGCCGTGCGGGACGGGGGACGACTCCAGGCTGGGTCACGGGCTGGGTCACGGTGCTCCCTGGTGGGCGGGCGGTGCGGTCGACGGGCCGTCGCTGCCCTCCCCGGACACGTGACCCCACGTGCGCGACCCCACGCACGATCCGCGGATCCGTGCCCCGGAGGGACGGCCTGTCAGCACGCTACCCGACGCCGCGCAGGCGGCGGGCCAGCACGGCACACGTCGCGAGCTGGAGCTGGTGGAACACGATGACCGGGAGCGCGACGGTCGCCGCCACGACCGGCGAGAACAGCACCGCGGCCATCGGCAGGCCCGTCGCGAGGCTCTTCTTCGAGCCGCACATGAGCAGCGCGACGCGGTCCCCTCGGGCGAGCGCGAGCCGCCCGCCGGCCCACCACGTGAGCACGAGCATGACCGCGAGCACGGCCGCGCAGACCCCCGCGAGCGCGCCGAGGGCGGCGCCCGTGACGTGGTCCCAGGCCCCGGAGACCTCGGCCTCGCTCACCGAGGTGTAGGCGACGAGCAGGATCACGAGCCGGTCGCACACGCGCGTGAGCGGCGCGTGCGCGCGCAGCCAGCGGCCGATCCGGCGCTCGACGAGCTGCCCCACGACGAACGGCAGGAGGATCTGCACGAGCACGTCGCGCACGGCGCTCGCGTCCGGCCCGCCCGCTCCGCCGAGCAGGAGCGCGACGAGCCCGGGCGTCAGCACGACGCCGACCACGTTCGAGGTCGTCGCCGCTGTGATCGCCCCGGCGACGTTGCCGCGCGCGACCGACGTGAACACGACCGACGACTGGACGGTCGACGGCAGGAGCGACAGGTACAGCAGCCCCTGCTGCAGCTCCGGTGCGAGCACGGCGTCGGGCACGAGCTGGACCGCGAGGCCGAGCAGCGGGAACGCCACGTACGTCGCCGCGAGCACCGAGCCCTGCAGGCGCCAGCCGCGAAGGCCGTGGAGCACCTCGTGCGTCGGCATGCGCGCGCCGTACAGGAAGAACAGCACGACGATCGCACCCGTCCGGACCACGTCCAGCACGTCGGCGAGCGTGCCGTCCGCGGGCCACAGGAGCCCCGCCACCAGGACCGCGGCGATCATGACGACGAGCGGGTCGACCCAGGCGAGCACGCGGCTCACGAGCGTCGCCGGCCGGGCCTCCGGGAGCGGTGCGGCCGACCGCGGGGTCGGGGCGGGCTCGTCGGGCACCCCGACATCCTGCCGTACGCCGACGCGCGTGCCCGGGACGACGGGACGGCCCGGTCCTGCTGCGACGGGCCGCGCCGGGCCCCGAGACGGCCGCCGACGAGGATCGCGGCGGTCGACCGTACTGCTCGGTCGACCGCCGCGATCCCCCTGCTACCCCGGTCCCCCCGGACCTTCGCCCCCTGCTTCCCCTCCGACGGGATCCACCCCCGATCAGTAGATCCCGCAGGTCCCGTCCGCCGTCGACGTGGCGTTGTACTTGCCCTTCACGCGTGCGCACGGCGTCTGCGTCTGAACCGTGAAGCTGCCGATCTTGAAGACGAACTTGTGCTTGCTGTAGGAGCGACCCTCGTTGGAGACGATGCCGCTCGCGCTCGCCGTCACGCCCTGGTAGCTCCAGCCGGGCGTGGACGTCTCACCGCCGCGGTCGGCGATCGACGCCGAGGTCACGCTCGAGCCCGAGGCGCACCACTTGCCGACGTGGTAGTAGGTGAACAGCGTGTTGCCGACCGCGGCCTTCTTGTTCCACGTCCAGCGCTGCGTCCAGCAGCCCACGGACATCGGGGTGACCGCGAGCCCCGAGAACCGCGCGGTGAGCAACGAGCTCACGGCCGCGCCGTCGGCCGGGGTCTGGGCACCGAGCTCGACCTCCGTCGTGGCCGGCACCTGCGTCGCGAGGAACTCGGCGCGCTCGTCGTCGGTCAGCCCGGCGAGGTACGCCTCGAGGGTCGCCGGGTCGTCGTCGTCGACCACGGCGCCGCCGACGTACGGCGCCCCCGTGTCGTCGGCACTCGCCGCGGTCCCGCCCGCGACGACGAGCCCAGCCGCCACCAGCACCGTCGCCAGTCTCGTGAAGAGGTGCACGTCACTCCCAGAAATCGACCCGAATGCGGCACTGCCCGCCGCCGGAACCAACCAAAGCAGAGTTCCTGGCGACAATCACTACCTTGCGGCGCAAGAGACTGCTAAGTTCCCCCACATGGCCGCAGAGGACGCACTGCTGACGCAGCTGCGCAAGGGGGTTCTCGAGTACTGCGTGCTGGCATGTCTCCAGCGCGACCGGGCATACGGGCTCGAGCTGGCGACACGCCTGTCGCGCTACCAGGTGCTCTTTGCGAGCGAGGGCACGCTCTACCCGTTGCTCTCTCGGCTCCGCAAGCAAGGATGGGTCGAGACGACGTGGCAGGAGTCGACAAGTGGGCCGCCCCGGCGCTACTACGAGCTGACGCCTGACGGACGCGCCGCGCTCGACCAGTTCACGCGGTCGTGGCAGCCGTTCCGCGACGACGTCGACACCGTGCTGGCAGAGTCCCGATGACAAGGACGGCATCCATGTCCGATCACCCGCTCGTCGCGGCGTACCTCGCCGACCTCGACAGGGCCCTCATCGGCACCGACCCGCGCGAGCGCGAGGACACGCTCGAGGCGATCCGCGACCACCTGCGCGAGGCACTCGGTGACGCACCGACCTCCGACGACGTGCGCGGCGTCCTCGCCGACCTCGGCTCGGTCGACGCGATCGCCGCCGGCGCGACCCCGTCCGCGGGGGCCGCCACCGTCACGGTCGTCCCCGCGACCGACTCCCCCGCACGCCTCGACCGCGGCGCGCTCGTCGCGCTCGTCGCGTCGGTCGTGGCGCTCCTGCTGCTCTTCTGGTCCCCGTGGGCGGGACTCCCGCTCGCCCTCGTCGCGCTCGTCGTCGCCGTCCAGCGCACCCGCCGCGGCGGTGACCGGTCGGGTGCCGCGTGGACGGCGGTCGTCGTGTCCGCCGCGACCCTCGTGCTCGGCGTCGTGCTGAGCCTCACCCTCTTCGCCTCAGGAGCAGGCTCCCCCGCACCCGGACCGGTCGACGATGCCCCCACGTCCGCTTCCTGAGACCGCACCTCGCGCCGCCGAGCAGGACACCCGCGCCCTGCGCCGCGCCGCCTACCTGCAGCGACGCTCGCTGCGTGCGCTGCCGTCCGAGCTGCGCATCACGCTCGCCCTGCGCGGTGCGGGCACCCCGCCGCGCCCGCCCGCCCGCCCGACGCCCTGAGCGCCGCACGCGGTGCGCGCCCGCACGCGCGCACCGTCCCGACCGCACCCACCCGAGACCGAAGGAGCTGACCGTGCACCGACCGAGAGCCCGGACCGTCGTGCCCGACACCGTTCCCGTCTCGTGGACCGCACCCGAGCCCGCCCGCGAGCTCCTCGTGATGTCCGCCTCCGCACCCGACGCGTGGTCCCCGGTGCCCGCCGCGTCGCTCACGTCGCTCCTGCAGCGTCTCGACCCCGGTCACGCCGTGATCGTCACGCTCGAGGTCACCGACACGCGCGTCGCCCAGGTCGTGCGCGCCGTGCGCGGTGACGGCTCGTGCTTCCTGATCGAGCTCACCGGCGAGCACGGCACCCACCAGGTCGGCATGGGCCAGGACCCCGGCTCCGCGATCACCGCGCTCCCCCGCGTCACGCGCCGCTGCGGTCACGCGCCCGTGATGCGCATCGGCGCCACCTGGCGCCACACGTCGCGCAACGCGCCCGCGCTCGTTCTGTCGTGGTTGCTGCGCGGTGCCGTCGGCGCCCAGTACGCCGTCGCACCGTTCCTCTGCGGGGGTTCCTGTCCGACACAACGCACGGCATGACACACCCCACCCCGTGACGACGTCGCCCCCTGCGACAGCGTCGAGGGTGCGGCCGAGCAGGGGGCGGCCGCACCCGCCCACGGCGGGGTCTCGGTTCGGGGGAGCCGAGACCCCGCCGTACACCCACCCACCCCTCTCCCCACCCCACCCCTCTCCCCACCCCACCCCC
>Ga0206103_100802_pt1 | contig 13285 bp, 10 predicted proteins | sample 1B5Ametagenome_FD_148638 | JGI IMG/M metagenome (GOLD analysis project Ga0206103, IMG submission 148638) | Enriched microbial communities from leaf-cutter ant dump, University of Wisconsin, Madison, United States - 1B5A | ecosystem: Environmental > Terrestrial > Nest > Insects nest > Nest dump... | reverse complement strand
GACGCGCGGCGACGCCGCGAACGTCGGCTGACCTGGCTGCGGGCGCGTGAGCCGCACGCGCACCCAGTGCGCGAGCTGACCGCCGAGCATGAGCGGCTCGTGCCGCCCGGGCAGCAGGAGGAGCACCGAGCCGGACTTGTTGAGGCCGCCCGTCGTGTCGGACTCGACCTGGCACGCGATCCACGCCTCGCCGTCCCACGCCTCCCAGGCCAGCGGTGCCCGCGTCGGGTCCACCCCGATGCCCTCGGCACGCGCCGACAGGTCGACGCGCACGGCGTAGCCGGCGAGCGACCCGCGCGCACCGAGGTACAGCGCGTCGCCGGGGGTCACGGTCGGGAAGCACGTCGCGGACGCGCCGGGGACCGTGAGGTCCTCCCACACGTCGGTCGTCTGACCCTCGGCCGTGACGGACTGCGCCGCGACGAGCTCGGGCGGCGAGACGACCGCGTCGCGCGTCGTCGAGAACACCACGGGTGCGTCACCGACGGTCGCGACCTCGGTGCCCGCCGGGACGTGCACCGCGCGGTCCGCGGGGGCCGACAGCCAGAACGTCAGGTCGGCGTGCGCGACCGCGGGCGGGAACGGCTCGATCCCGACGAGGTTGAGGAAGTGCACGTACATGCGCTCCGGCACCTGGTTGACGCGGAAGAGCACCATCTCGCTCATCCACGCGAACAGCTCGACGAGCGCCACGCCCGGGTCGGACACGTTGTGGTTGGTCCACTCGGGCGTGAACCGCGGGATGAGCCGCTTGGTCTCGTCGACGATGTCCTGGAAGGAGCGGTCGTCGAGGTGCGGGGGGTCGAGCGGGGCCATCAGGCGTCCTCACGGGGGATCACGTAGAACGGGTAGACCAGGTTGCGCCGGTCGTTGGTGGACTTCACGCGGTACTCGATGCGGATCTGGACCAGGCCGGAGTCGTCGTCGTCCTGCTCGGGGTGCACGTCGAGCACCTCGACCCGAGGCTCCCACTGCGCGAGCGCGTCGCGCACGGCCTGCGAGATCAGGCCCAGCAGGGTCGCGTTGACGGGCTCGAACAGCAGGTCCCAGATGCGGCAGCCGAACTGCGGCCGCATGAGGCGCTCACCGGGTGCGGTGAGCAGCACCACGCGCATCGAGTCCTCGATGTCGCCGCCCGGTGCGGTGAGCGCGATCGAGCCCGTGTGGTCGACGCCGAGCGGCCACGCGAAGCCCCGTCCGACGAAGTCGGGGGTCTGGCGGGCCGGGTCGGCCGAGGTCGTCTCGCTCATCAGTTGATCTTCACCATCGATCCCTTGACCTCGAGGATCCCGCCGGCCTCGACCTTCGTCGCGGACTTGCCCTTGACGGCGACCTGCAGGCCGTCGACGGTCACCCCGGTCTGGCCCGACACCTCGACGGTCTGCTTCGAGCCGACGACGACCTTCTGGGTCGCGTCGAGCGTGATCGTCGAGCCCTTGAGCGTGATCGTGCCCTTGCCGTCGAACGCGATCGACGACGAGCCGACCTTGATCGTGAGCGGCACGCCGCCGTCGGCCGTGAGCTCGACGCCCTTGCGCCCGAGCCGCAGCTTCTGCTGGCCCTGCGCGACGAGCAGCTCGATGAACTGCTTGTCCTCGGTCTCGTCCTCCGAGAGGAGGATGTGGTGCCCCGACGACGTGCGGATGACGTGCCCGAGGAGCGTGCCGTCACCCCGGACGAGCTCCGCCTGCGGCGGCAGGTTCTTCGCGCTGTACAGGCCGCCGATCACGACGGGCCGCGCGACGTCGTCGTTCTCGAACCCGACGAGGACCTCGTCGCCCACGTTCGGCAGGAACATCTGGCCGCGCGACGTGCCCGCGCCGGGGAGCGCGACACGCGCCCACGCGGACTTCGCCTGGTCGGCCGCGGTCGGCAGCGACACGCTCACGCGGCCGCGCGCGTCGGGGTCCTTGAGCCCGTCGACGACGCCGACGACGAGCCCCGAGTGCCGGAACGACGACGCGGCGTGCCCCTGGTCCCACGGGTCGGCGATCGTGACGGGGTCGCGGTCGCCCGCGACGAGCTCGGTGCGCGCGCCGGACCGGTCGACGACGTGCGTCACCTCGCGCACGTAGTACGTGCCGTTGCCGGGCCCGGCCCCGTCGACGTCGATCGTGCCGCCGGGCCGCAGCTCGGGCGTGAACAGCAGCCGGGCGCGCGCGGTCATCCGCCCGGTGCGCGCCGCGACGCCCTCCGCGAGCGCGCGCGCCTCGGTCTCGGACGACGGCGACAGCCGCGCGCCCGTGACCTTGGTCGTCACCCCCTCGGGGTTCGCGGGGTCGAGACCGGAGCGTGACCGCGGCGTCGACGCCGTGCCGACCGTCGCGCGCTGCTGCGCGGGGTCCCACCCGCGCACGGACACGCTCGTCGTGGCGTCGTTGACCTGCCGCACGGAGAACGCGTGCAGGTTGCGCTCGAGCGCGAGCTCGACGGTCGACGTCCCTGGTGCGGTGCCCGTCGTGGCCTTCCACATCGCGAACGACTCCCGGTGCACGGCCCAGTCGAGGCCGTAGCGCGCCGCGATCTCGTCGACGAGCGCGAGCGGCGTCCCGTTGCGCAGCACGTACTCGAGCTTCGTGCTCGGCAGGTCGCCCTTCCCGTCGAGCGTGAGCCCCGGCGCGACGAGCTTCTGCACGACGTCCCCGAGCGACATCTGGTGGTACGTCTCGACGTCGGACGTGCGCGTGAGCGCGACCGCGGCGTCGTCGGCGACGACCACGTAGCGCGCACCCGTCGCGTCGACGTCGCTCTCGACCGACGTGACCGTCCCGCGGAACACCTCGACCGAGGAGTCCGCGGCGCTCGCCACCGCGAGCCGCGAGCCGATCTTCACGCTCGTGTCCTGCGCGAGCGCGTACCGCGGGTCGTCGAACACGACCGTCGCGCGGCCGATCGCGCGGACGCCGAGGCGCACGCGCACCTGGGTCAGGGCCGTGGACCACACGTCGCCGAGCTCCGAGCCGTCGACCGTGAGCCGCGGCCACGTGAGCAGGGTCTCCTCGCGCACGACCGTCACGAGTCGATCCTCGGGACGGTGATGAGGCTGCCGGGCCGCAGCGACAGCGGGTCGGCGATCGCGTTCGCGGCGGCGAGCGTGCGCCAGCGCGTCGAGTCGCCGTAGTACCGCGCGGCGATGCGGTCGAGCGTCTCGCCCGACTGCACGCGGTGCACGCGGTGCGGCTTGGGCGTGCCCGACGTGGGGTTCTGCCGCCCGAACGCCTGCGACGGCTCGTACTGGCGCAGCGTGAGCGACGCGGTCGCGCGCAGCGGCGTGCCGTCGCCCGCGAAGTACGTGAACGCGAGGTCGAGGTCGGCGACGACCGCCTTGAACGAGTGCAGGTCGCCCCAGTGGAAGATCACGTACGGCGGGCGCAGGTTGTGGCTCGACTCGTCGGACCCCGGCAGGCTCGGGTCGACGTCCATGAGCGCGACGATCTTGCCCGTGTGCGTCGCGACGGACGTGCCGTCCGCGGTGGTGTCGAAGAACAGGTCGACGCGCAGCACGCCCGACTCCGCCCCCGTGTACCGCAGCCGCGGCACGTCCCGGCCGGGGACCGGGTCGCCGGCCCACGAGTTGCTGCGGCTGAGCTGCAGCTGCGCCGGGTTGAACAGGCAGCTGACCCGCTCGCCGCCCTCGATCTCCAGGAACGCCTTCTCGACCCCGGCCATCAGAACACCTCCGTCCCGCGCCGCCACGAGCGTCGCTCCGTCTCCTCCTCGAGCCGCCGCTCCACGAGCCGCAGCACGTGGTCGTCGAGCTCCTCGCGGCGCCACTTCTCGAGCCGCGCCACCATACGGTCCTCGACGGTGCGCGCGATGCCCGCGATCGTCTCGTCGGAGATCGTCGGCTCCGGCAGCGAGGTGACGTCCACGGGTCCTCCCGGGGTGGTGGGGCGTTGGCCGATCGTCACGTTCCCGCGGCCCCGGGGCCGCGCGGTCGTCCAGGCCGACGAGCCCGGGGTCACCGAGGGTGGGAGCGAGGGTGCCGACGGGCCCGACGGGATCGTCGGGGGGACGCGCAGCCCGCCCGGCGCGAGGTCCGACGAGCGCGAGCCGCTCGGCGTGGCGCGCGTCCACGAGCGCGGGGCCGAGGGCGCGTCGACCGGCGAGCGGCGCACGACCGTGCGCGGCGGCAGCACGGCCCACGACGCGGGCACGGCACCCGACGCGGTCCCCGTCGCGCTGCGCGGGGTCATGGGCGGGCTCGCGGGCGGCGCACCCGCACCCGGCAGCGCGCCGCCGAGCGGACGGGCGGCGAGCGGGCTGGTGGCGAGCGCCTCCGCGGCGAGCGCGGCAGCGGAGAGGCCGGCACCGGAGGAACCGGCACCGGAGAGGTCGGCAGCAGAGAGGCCGCCGGCGCGCCCGACGGGTGATGCGGGAGCGAGCGGCCCGGCCGACGGTGCGGACGAGCGCGCGACCGACGCGCCGGCCGATGTGACGGCCGACCGGCGGACCGCCGCGGTCGCGCCGGACGCCGACGACCGCGTGAGCGCACCGCTCGATGCCGCACCGCTCGACGCCGCACCGGCCGACGGCGCGCCGGGGCGCACCGGTCCGGAGGCGGGCGCGGCGGCAGGCGGGAGGGCTGCGGTGCTGGCGCGCCAGGCTGCGGCACCGGTCCAGCGCCGGATCGTCGGCGCGGCCGTCCCGATCGCGCGCGTCCCGGTCGTGTGCGTCCCGCTCGCGCGCGTCGTGCCGTGCTGCGCGCGGGGCGCGGGGCTCGTCGTACGCGCGGCGGCCGTGCCGGACGAGGTGCCGGACGCGGGGCCGGACGACGGGACTCCGGTCGGGCCGGGGGTCCGGCTGTCGCCGGCGCCCGCGGTGGCGGGACGCACCGGGACCGGGGCGAGCATCGCGACCGCATGGCCCGGCCCGCGGTGGCCGACGCCACGCGCGGACGACTCCCACGCGGCGGGCCGACCGACGGCCGACCAGTCGACGGCCGCCGCGCCGTCGCTCACCGGCGCGCGGTCCACGGCCGACGCGCTCGAGCGCCGCACGGGGGCGCCCGCGACCGCAGCCGCGGTGGTGCTCGCGCTGCTCGTGGTGCTCGTCGTCGGGTCGCCGGTCGGGCTGCTCGTCGGGCTGCTCGTCGGGACTGCGGCGCGCGGTGCGCCGTCGGCGCCGGACCGGGGCGAGCCGACGGGGCTCGTCCCGGAGGTCGCGTGGCCGCGCGGCGCGGGGAGGACGGCGCCGGACGCCGGGGTCACGGCGCCCACGGACCCCGTGCCGACCGCCGCGACGGCTGCGGCCGGACGTGCCGCGCTCGACGACGCGGGTGCGGGCCGCGTGGTGACGCTGCGGCCGGTGACGCTGCGGCGCAGCGCGGCGGGCGCGGCGTCGGCGGGCAGGCCGCGCAGCGCGCTCGCGGCGGGCGGTGCCGGGTCGGGCGAGCGGCGCACGACGGGGGCTGCGACGGGCGCGGTCCGGCCCGCGAAGCCGCCCGACCAGCGCGTCGCGCGCCGGAGCGTGAGCGGTTCGAGGCCGAGCCCGCGGCGCGGGTCGTCGCGCCACGTGGGGCGGTGGCCGCTGCGACGGTGGCCGCCGCCGGGGAGCCGGACCGCGGCGGCGGGGGGCGCGTGCGGGGTCGAGGGCGCCGCGGGACGCGGGCTCGCGGGCGTGCCGAGCGTGGTCGCGCCGACCGACGCGCTGGGCGACGGCCGTGGCGCGCTCCGGTCGGGTGCGGGTGCCGTGTCGGCGGCCGCGGTGCCGGACGGACCGACGACGGCCGGGTCGGGCGTCGAGGTCCGGGACAGCGCGCGGGCGAGCGCGGCCGCCGGGGCCGCGTCCCGTGCGCCGAGGAACCGGCGCACGGGACCCGCGAGCCCGCGTGGCGCGGCGGCCTCACCGGGAGCCGTCCGAGGTTCGCCCGCTGCGTGCGCGGGGGAGTCCGCCGCGGTGGAGGGCGTGCTGGTGGGCGGCACGGCAGTCACCGGTACGGGCGCGGAGCTGTGTGCGGCGGTGGTGCGGCCGGTCGTGCTCGGCGTGGTGGTCGGCGGCACCGCGGGCGAGCCGGTGCTCGTCGTCGCGGCGGTCGAGCGGACCCCGGCGACGGCCGGGACCGACGGGGCGGCCGGGGACGTGCTGCGGGCGGCGCGCGCGTCGGCGACCGCGGCCGCCCGCGCGCGACGGCGCACGAACCGTCCGGCGGGACGCAGGACCGGGGCGCCGGGCGAGGGTGCCGCGGCAGGCGTGGCGCCGACCGCGGGACCGGGTGCGGGGGAGCCGACCGGGGCGCTCGTCGGGACGGGTACCGCGTGCGTGCCCAGCGGGGACCGGCGGACCGGGGGCGTGGCGCCCGACGCGGTCGTCGGGCTCGTCGAGGCCGTCGTCGCGACAGACGGGGTCCGGGCCGCCGGGCCGGCGGCGGCCGCGGATGACGACGAGGGTCCGGATCCCGGGGCGTTCCCCGGCTGCGTGCCGCCGGGAGGTCGGGCCGCGACGCGCGAGGCCGAGCGCGGTCGCGCGTCGTCGGCGCTCGAGACCATGCGACCCGCGGACGTGACGTCGGGCGTGACGCGCACGCGCACGGTCTGCGGCGCGAGGCGGTCGCGCACCGAGCCGGGCCGACGCTCGGCGGGGATGGCGTCGACCATGCGCGGCAGCCCGCGCGGCACGGCGGCCGCCTGCTCGTGGCTCGCCTGCTCGGCGCGCAGCGGTGCGACCTGCGACCACCAGCGCGGCGGCGAGACCTCCTGCGGCGCCCGACGCGGGGTGACGTCCGTGGCCGGGCCCGCGAGCGCTCGTCGGACCTCGACGGGACGGCCCCAGCCGTGCGCGAACCGCACGGACGACGACGCGAGCGACCCGATGAGCGGCGGGCGCGGCCGCCCGAGCCGCGGGCCGGGACGTCGCAGGCGCTGCGCGGCCGCCCGACCCAGGCGGGTCGGGTCCAGGCGGTCGTCGGCGGCGCCCGTCACGCGGGGCGCGTCGGGCCGACGGCCGGTCGAGAGGTCGGTCGACGTGTCCATCGGCCGCTCACTGCGTCTTCGCGCGGAAGCCGTTGTGGGCGACCTCGAGGGTCTCGACGAGCGCCTCGCTCGCGTCGACGGACAGACGCGGACCGGTCCACGCGACCGCGAACACGCCCTCGAGCTCCCAGGACCGCAGGCGCTGGCCCTGGTGGTCGACGACCGTCACGGCTCCCGTGGCGCGCGTGAGGGTGTTCTTGTTCGCGGCGAACCCCTCGCCCGACGAGCGCGAGACCCACGAGAACAGCGCGTCCGAGCTCACGAGCCCGCGCCGGAACACGAGGTTGGGCCAGCGCATGACCCCGGGGAACCGGTGCACGTACTGGTTCTGACCGCCCTCGACGTACTCCTGCGTCGAGACGGTCATCTCGAGGCCCGTGACCTCGACGAAGTAGCCGATCGGCACGCCGTCGACCTCGAACAGGAAGTTCGCGGAGACGGGGGCGTCGCCCCCCAGCATCTGCTCAGGCACTGTCGCGCACCGCCTCCCAGGCTCGGGCGTTCATCGCTGCCACGGCACGCACCATCCGGACGCGGTCGAGGTGCTCGAGGTCGAGCAGGTCGGACAGCGGCCAGTGCAGGTGGTACGCCAGGTAGGCGATCTCCTGCCAGAGCACGTCGACGGGGTAGCGCAGCATGGTCGGGTCCTACGCACGCGTCTCGGAGCGGATCTCCTCGATCGCCGCGCGTCCGGGACGGGCCGGCGCCGGGGCGTCGGGTGCCGTGGCGGCCGCGGGTGCGGCCGCGTCCGGGGCGGGGGCGACGGACGTGTCGCCCCCCGCCACGGACGGCGACGCGCTCGCGGACGCACCCGGCGACTGCACGGCGCGCTGCGCCGCGACGAACTCCTCGAACTCCTCCTGGCTGCCGAAGTTGATGACGCCGTAGAAGTCCTGCAGGTACGCCAGGTCGGCGGCGAACAGGCCCTCGATCTCGTGCGGCGTCACCATCGGCAGCGTGCCGAGCGACTCCACGACGCGGGCCAGGACGACGATCGTCAGACGAGGGTCGTCGGGGCCCGTGACGGTGGGGTCGCGCAGCGGCTCGAGCTCGTCGCGTGCGGTGGCGAGCCGCATCACGCCGTCCCGGTGGACGTCGCCGTTGCGGTCGACGTACCCCCGGGGCAGCGTGAACTCGTAGCGGGTGCGCAGGCTCACTTGATCCGCGCGAGCGACTCGACGGTCAGGGTGATGGTCTCCTTCACCGGGTCGTTCGACTCGACCGAGAGCTGGTCGGTCGAGATCTTGCTCGGCCAGCCGTTGGTGAAGTTGAACCGCGCGATCTCCGCGTTGGTCGAGTCGTACATGACGATCGAGCCGTTCTTGCGGTTGTTCGAGCGGTCCGACAGCAGGATGCCCTTGTCGCGGATGTCGTTGAACCAGGTCCAGAGCTTGTCGCTCTCCATGCTGGGCGGCGCCATGCGCACGAGCTGCAGGTCGGGGGCCTTGTTGGCCTTGCCCAGGGTCTTGACGACCTGGACCTTGCCGTTGGCGCCGGCCTGCTCCATGGTCACGACCTCCATCTCGATGTCCAGACCGGACACCGAGGAGAGGACGGACACGACCTGGCCGTCGATCTCGAGGAAGAAGTTCTGCGAGACGATCGGGTCGGTGTTGATGAGGCTGTCGTTGGGCATCTACGTGCTCCTGTCTGGGCGGAGGTCGGCTCGAGCGGTCGCGCTGACGCGGGGCGTCAGTTCGCGACCTGCTTGTTCTGGCTGATGCGGAAGATGACGAACTCGGCGGGCTTGACCGGCGCGATGCCGACCTCGACGACGAGCTTGCCGGCGTCGATCGACTCGGGCGGGTTCGTCGTCTCGTCGCACTTGACGAAGAACGCCTGGTCGGGCGAGGTGCCGAACAGCGCGCCCGCCTGCCACAGCCCGCGCAGGTAGGCGTTGAGCGTGCGCTTGACGCCCTCCCACAGGGAGACGTCGTTCGGCTCGAACACGGCCCACTGCGTGCCCTCGAGGATCGTCGACTCGATCATGTTGAACAGGCGACGCACGTTGATGTACTGCCAGTCGGTGTCCGAGGCGAGCGTGCGCGCACCCCAGATGCGGATGCCGCGCGTGCCGAACGGGCGGATCGCGTTGATGCCGATCGGGTTGAGGATGCCCTGCTCGTTCTGCGTGATCGAGCGCTCGACGTCGAGGACGCCGCGGATCGTGTCGTTGGCCGGGGCCTTCCACACGCCGCGCGTCTCGTCGGTGCGCGCCCACACGCCCGCGACGTGGCCCGACGGCGGCAGGAGGATCTCCGCGTTGCCGTTGGTGCCCGTCGGGTTCTCGACCTTGATCCACGGGTAGTACAGCGCGGCGAACGCCGAGTCGTACTGCGCGGCCTCGCTGCGCCACTCCTTGACCTGCTGCGGCGTGAGCCCGGGAGGGGCGTCGAGGATCGCGACGCGGTTGGCGTGCAGCTCGCAGTGCGCGATGAGGCTCGTCTGGACGGCCTTCCAGAGGCCGAGGTCGATCGACCCGTCCTCCTTCGTGGCGGCCGTGAGCAGGTCCGGCACGACGACGATCGTGACGTCCTCGGCGATCGCGAGGCCGTTGATGCCCGAGCGCGCGGACTCGGAGCCCGCGAACTTGCGGCCCGAGACGGCGACGGGCTTCGGCGCGGCCTTCTCGAGCGCGTACGCGCCGGGCTTGAGCAGCTCGAGCTGGCTCGACAGGTCGGTGTCCTCGGCGAGCTTGAGCTCGACCTTGACCTTGGTGGAGGTCTTGTTGATGACGGTCGCGGCGTCGCGCGGGCCGCCGAGCGTCAGGTCCGCGTAGGACTCGACCTCCTCGCCGCCCTCGACGATCGTGATCGTGAAGGGCGCCGGACCGTCGGCGTCCTCGGCCTCGTCGGACGGCGTGACGTGCACCGTCAGGTCCGCGTCGGGCTCGATCGACTCGATCGCGAGCGGCAGGCCCAGCGAACGGTCGTAGGCGGGCAGCTCGAGGCGGGCCGGCTCGCCCGACGCCTCGGAGTTCGGGATCCGCACGACGTACGCCTGCGTACCGCCGTTGAGGAAGAACCCGTAGATCGACAGGGGCAGCAGCGCCCCCTCGACGAAGCCGCCGTACAGCGCCTCGAACTGGGTCCAGCTCGTGACGAGCCGCGGCGCGAGGCCCTGCGGGTCGTTGGGGTCGTCGGTCGGGGCCTTCGCGGTGAAGCCGACGAACGCGGCGACGGCCGTGGGCGCGGAGCTCAGGACCTTCTGGGAGGAGGGGATCTCCTCGACGTACACGCCAGGGGCGGTGTAAGTGGGCACTGGCCATCCTCTTTTCGGCTGTGAGCCCCCGTGACGTGGCTGGGCACGCGCGGTCGGGGCAGACGCAGGTGTGTCGTCCCGAGGCTAGGAACCCGGCCAACGGCAGGGCATCGGTAATCGCTACGCAACGTCGGGACCATGGTCCCGGGAGGGTGAGATTCGCCCGATGCCGGGCTCTCACCTGGGAGGTCAGGCGCAGGCACGGCATGATGGCGGACCAAGGTCCCACGCCGCTGCGGGACCGGTAGTCAGCTCGAGAGGCTTCGTCGTGCCCGTGCCGTCCCGCTCGTCGCGCTCGCTCGCGCGCGGCGAGACGACCGACGACGTCCGACTCACGTCCGTCCCGTCCGCCGCGGGACCGCCCGCGGAGCCGCTCGGCACCCCACCGGGCCGGGCGCCCGGCCGTCCGTCCGGGGGCTCGTCCGACGACGCCGTCGACGCACGTCCGTCCGGTGCGCTGGCCCGGACCCGCACGATGGTCATGCCGCCGTCGCGCAGCGTCGCGATCGAGCACCTGCGCGAGTGCCTCCGGGAGGGGCGCAGCGTGCTCGTCGTCGGCGAGGCCGGGGTCGGCAAGACCGCGCTCGCGGCGCGCGCTCTCGAGGGCCTGACGATCGACGGTCGTGCGCCGGTCGTCGTCGCGCTCACGGGCGCGTCGACCCGCGCGGGCCTGCCGCTGTCGGCGCTCGAGCCGCTGCTCGGCGACGACCTGCTCTCGATCGGGAGCTTCGCCCGCACCGTCCGCACGCTCGAGCAGTCGCTCACCGAGCTCGCCGGCGGCGCGCCGCTCGTGCTGCGGCTCGACGACGCGCACCTGCTCGACGACGCATCGGCACAAGCCCTCGCGTGGGTCGTCCGCCAGGAGGCCGTGCTGCTCGTCGCGACCACGCGACCCGCGGGTGCGTCCGGGTCGCCGTGGCTGCAGCTGTGGAAGGACGACGTCGTCGAGCGCATCGACGTCGCACCGTTCACGCTCGCCGAGACCGAGCAGTGGCTCGCGGGCGAGCTGGGCGGCACCCCGACGTCCGACACCGTGCGCCGCGTGTGGGGCGAGACGCGCGGCAACGTGTTCCACGCGCGCGAGCTCGTCCGGGCCGAGCGGTCGTCGGGCGCGCTGCGCGAGTTCGACGGCGTGTGGGTGTGGACCGGACGGGCGACGCCGGGGTCCCGGCTGCTCGAGATCGTCGAGAACGACGTCGCGCGCCTGTCGCCCGACGCGCACCGCGCGCTCGAGGCCGTCGCGCTGCTGTGCCCCGTGCCGCTGAGCCTCCTGCTGGACGTCGCGAGCTCGACGACGATCGACGAGCTCGCGCACGCGGGCGTCGCGACGCTGCGTCCCCAGCCCACGCCCGGCGGGAGCGAGATCGTCGTCGACCTCGCGCACGCCCTCTACGCCGAGGCGGTGCGTGCGCGCGTGCCCGGCGGTCGTCGGCGGGAGATCCTCGACCTCGTCGCGGACTCGACGCAGGCCACGTCCGGGGCGTCGCTCGTGCGCTCGGTGCTGCTCGCGATGGACTCCGGCCTCGAGGTCGGTCACGCGCGGTTCGAGGCGGCGCTCGCGGAGGCGTTCGTGCTGCAGCAGCCGGACGTCGTGATCCGGCTCGTCGACATCGCGCTGCGCACGACGCCCGTGGGGACCGACTACTGGGCGCGGCTCGTCAACTGGCGCGCGGAGGCGTGGTGGTCGCAGAGCGAGTTCGTGCGCGCCTCGCGCGACGCGACGCTCGTCCTGGAGACCCTGCGCGGGCTCGACGAGCTCGACGCGACGCTCGTGCACCGCCTCGTCGACGCCGCCCAGGTCCTGTCCTCCGCGCTCTACGTCTCGGGGACCGACGTCGAGGACGCGCTCGAGATCGTCACCTCCACGCGTCGCTGGCTCGCCGAGGCCGACGCACCCGGCCCGTGGGACGAGGAGCTCACCGTCACGCGGCTCGTGCGCCTGGGCTGGGCGGGCCGCCAGCGCGAGACGCGCGACGAGGCCCTCGCGCTCCTCAACCGTCCGCACGCGCCCGCGGCAACGGTCCGGCTCGCCCCGCCGACGATCCTGGGGCTCGCCGACGAGGGTCGGTTCGCCGAGGCCCGCGACCTCGCCGAGCGTCACCTCGCCGTCGCGCGCGCGAACGTCGACCACTACCGCTGGAGCATCGGCGAGCTCCAGATCGTCGACGTCCTCGCGCGCATGTGGTCCGGCGACCTGTCGGGTCTCGAGTCCGACCTGACGGTCGACGACGACGCCCACCCCGTCGCGATGGACTGGATCGCGATGCAGGCCGCGCGCGGCATCGCCGAGATCCAGTACGGCGCCTGGTCCCAGGCCGCCGTCGACCTACGCGCCGCGAACGCGCGTCTGCGCGTCGTCGACCGCGGCGGCATGGCCGCCTACACCACGGCCGCCGAGGCGCTCGCGGTCGCCGCGACCGGCTCGAGCACCGCTGCCCGCCACCTGCTCGACTCCGTCGCCGCCACGCCGCTGCGCGCCGCCGCCGCCGTCGAGCCCGAGGTCCGGCTCCTGCGCGTCGACGCCCTCGCCTGGCTGCGCGACCCCGGTGTCAAGGTCGAGGCGTCCCTGCTCGCCCAGTGGGCGCGCGACCGCGGCGCCGCGCGCGTCGAGCTCGAGGCCCTGCACCGGTACGTGCGCGCCGGCGGGCAGGACCCCGAGGTCCTGGACCGCGTCGCGGACCTCGCGTCCGTCGTCGAGGGCCCCCGCGCCGCCGCCGTCGCCGCGCACGTCACCGCGCTCGCGTCCCAGGACGTCGACCTCGCCCGCATCGCCGAGCGCGACCTCAACCGGTGCGGCCTGTGGCTGCCGCCCCTCGAACCGCCCGTCGCGCTCACCCCGCGCGAGCGTGAGATCGCCTCCCTCGCCGCCGGCGGCATGACCTCGCGCGCCATCGCCGCGCGGCTCACGCTCTCCGTGCGCACCGTCGACTCGCACCTCGCGCGCGTCTTCGCCAAGACCGGCGTCCACTCCCGCGAGGACCTCGTCGCCGTCCTGCGCTGACGTGGGCACCCCGCCGCCTGCCGGTCCGACGACCGCGCTGCGGTAACCTCGA
>Ga0206103_100799_pt1 | contig 13320 bp, 9 predicted proteins | sample 1B5Ametagenome_FD_148638 | JGI IMG/M metagenome (GOLD analysis project Ga0206103, IMG submission 148638) | Enriched microbial communities from leaf-cutter ant dump, University of Wisconsin, Madison, United States - 1B5A | ecosystem: Environmental > Terrestrial > Nest > Insects nest > Nest dump... | reverse complement strand
CGAAGATGATGTCGTCGACCTGGCTCGTGTCGAGCCTGTTCCTGTCGCGCACGGCCTCGAGCGTCTTCGCCGCCAGCCGCACAGCCGGGACCTCGTGCAGCGAGCCGTCCTTCTTGCCGCGCCCGCGCGGGGTGCGGACTGCGTCGTAGACATATGCGTCAGCCATAGGAATTCTCCCTGTTTGCGGCGCCGGCCGGGCTGCGGCGGCGCCGATGTCACGCAAGTTCACGTGCCGCCTTATTGGCCGGACGGCATCAGCTTCTCCGGCATCGCCCAGCCGGGCAGCGCCTTGAGGCGCCCGAGCCAGGCGTCGATCGCCGGATAGGCGGACCAGTCGACGCCGATCTCCTGCGGCCAGAACAGGTAGCCGCAGAGCGAGATGTCGGCAATCGTCGGCCGGTCGGCGGCCACCCAGTCGCGGCCCGTGAGATGGGCGTCGAGCACCTTCCACGCCCCCTTGGCGCGGGCGTAGATGAACTCCGCCGCCGGGTCGTCCTTCTTGTTCTGGAAGTGCCGCATGAAGCGCTCGGTGGCGGTGTAGCTGGTCAGCTTGTGGTTGTCGAAGAGGATCCAGCGCAGGATCTCGAACTCCTCGGCCTCCGTCTCGTGGCCGAAGCGGCCGAGACGACGGGCGAGATAGGTGAGGATCGCGCCGGATTGCGACAGGGTGAAGTCGCCGTCCTCGCGATGGTGCACCAGCACCGGCGCCTCGCCCATGACGTTCAGCGCACGATAGTCCGGCGAGCGCGTCTCGCCGCCGAAGAAGGCGACGCGGCGCGGCTGCCAGTCGGCGCCGCACAGCTCCAGCATCAGGACCGCCTTGTAGGCGTTGCCGCTCTGCGAGAAGCAGTAAAGGGTGAACTCGGGCACTAGAGGCTCCTCGAAATCAGCAGCTTCATGATCTCGTTGGTGCCGCCATAGATGCGCTGCACGCGGGCGTCGCGCCACATCCGGGCGATCGGGTATTCGTTCATGTAGCCGTAGCCGCCGAAGAGCTGGAGGCACTCGTCGGCGACCTTGCATTGCAGGTCCGTCAGCCAGTACTTCGCCATCGAGGCCGTCGCCGGATCGAGCCCGCCGGCGATGTGGCGGCTGACGCAGTCGTTGTAGAAGACGCGGCCGATGGTGATTTCCGTCTTCAGCTCGGCCAGCTTGAACTGCGTGTTCTGGAAGTCGAGGATCGCCTTGCCGAAGGCCTTGCGCTCCTTGACGTAATCGATGGTGACCGCGAGCGCGCGCTCGGCCATCGAGATCGCCTGCGCGCCGACCAGCAGCCGCTCCTGCGGGAGCTGCTGCATCAGTTGCACGAAGCCCTGCCCTTCCTCGGTGCCGAGCAGGTTCGCCGTCGGCACGCGCACGTCCTCGAAGAACAGCTCTGACGTGTCGTTGGCCTTCAGGCCGATCTTGTCGAGGTTGCGGCCGCGCCGGAAGCCTTCAACCTCGTCGGTCTCGACCACGATCAGCGAGGTGCCCCTGGCGCCCTGCGACGGATCGGTCTTGGCGACGACGATGATGAGGTTGGCGTTCTGGCCGTTGGTGATGAAGGTCTTGGAGCCGGAGATGGAATACTGGTTGCCGTGCTTCTCGGCGCGCGTCTTGACGCCCTGCAGGTCGGAGCCGGCGCCCGGCTCGGTCATGGCGATGGCGCCGATCAGCTCGCCCGTCGCCATCCTCGGCAGCCAACGCCTCTTCTGCTCCTCGGAGCCGTAATGCAGGATGTAGGGCGCGACGATCGCGTTGTGCAGCGCGATGCCGAAACCGTCCGTGCCGACATGGCCGATCGCCTCGGCGATCGCGCTCTCATGCGCATAGGTGCCGCCCGAGCCGCCATACTCTTCCGGCATCGAGGCGCAGAGCAGCCCCGCCGCGCCCGCCTTCTCCCATGCCGCCCGCTCGACGATCTCGGCCTTCTCGTACTCGTCGTATTTCGGCGCGATCTCGGTCGAAAGGAACTTCGCCGCCATGTCGTAGAGCATGGCGACGTCCTCGCCGGCCCATGCGGGCTGCGGGACCTGGAGAACGGAAGCGGGATCGGTGGTCATGCGGCGATCTTCTCCCCGGGAGGCTGCGCGTCGGAAGCCTAGACCGCCGGAGCCGAGTGTTCAATCTTGAACAATTTACCCCCCAACCTCAGAACGCCTCCGCCGAAAGCTCCATCATGGAGTCCGCGCCGGCCGAGATGCGGGCGAGCCGCAGGCCGGTCTCGGGCATCAGCCGCTCCATGTAGAAGCGCGCGGTGGTCAGCTTGTTCTGGCAGAAGTCCGACGCGCCCTCGGCGAGCTTTGCCTGCGCGGTCCTGGCCATCTGGCCCCACATGTAGCCCATCGCCACCAGGCCGAAGAGGTGCAGGTAATCGGTCGAGGCCGCGCCCGCATTGTCCGGCTTCTGCATGGCGTTCTGCATCAGCCACATGGTGGCGGCCTGGAGGTCGTTGAGGCCCTTCTTCAGCGCCTTGGTGAAGGGCGCCATCTTCTCGTCGGAACGGTTCTCCTCGCAGAAGTCGCCGACCTCCTTGAAGAAGGCCTGCACGGCGCGGCCGCCGTTCATGGCGAGCTTGCGGCCGACGAGGTCGAGCGCCTGGATGCCGTTGGCGCCCTCGTAGATCATGGCGATGCGGGCATCGCGCACGAACTGGCTCATGCCGTGCTCCTCGATGTAGCCGTGGCCGCCGAATATCTGCTGCGCCATGACGGCGTGGTCGAAGCCCTTGTCGGTCAGCACGCCCTTGATGACCGGCGTCATCAGGCCGAGCAGGTCGTCGGCCGTCTGGCGTTCCTTGTCGTCGCCGGAGCGGTGGGCGACGTCGGACTTGATCGCCGTCCAAAGCACAAGCGCGCGGCCGGCCTCGTTGATGGCGCGCATGGTCATCAGCGCGCGGCGGATGTCGGGATGCACGATGATCGGGTCGGCCGGCTTGTCCGGCGCCTTCGGCCCGGAGAGCGAGCGGCCCTGGATGCGCTCGCGCGCATAGGCCGCGCCGTTCTGGTAGGCGACCTCGGACAACGCCAGCCCCTGCAGGCCGACGCCGAGGCGCGCCTCGTTCATCATCACGAACATGGCCTTGAGGCCGCCGTTCTCCTCGCCGATCAAGTAGCCCTCGGCGTCGTCGTAGTTGAGCACGCAGGTGGCGTTGCCGTGGATGCCCATCTTCTCCTCGATGGAGCCGCAGGAGACGCCGTTGCGCTTGCCCGGCTTGCCGTCCTTGTCGAGGATGAACTTCGGCACGATGAAGAGCGAGATGCCCTTGGTGCCGGCCGGCGCGCCCTCGATGCGGGCGAGCACCAGGTGCACGATGTTGTCGGCCATGTCGTGCTCGCCGGCGGAGATGAAGATCTTCTGGCCGGAAATCTTGTACTTGCCGTCGCCGACGGGCACGGCGCGGGTGCGCAGCATGCCGAGGTCGGTGCCGCAATGCGGTTCCGTCAGGTTCATGGTGCCGGTCCAGGTGCCCTCCACCATCTTCGGCAGCCAGGTCTGCTTCTGCTCGTCGGAACCGTGCTCGACGATCGCCGCGATCGCGCCCTGGGTGAGGCCCGGATACATCATCAGCGCCATGTTGGCGGAGATCATGAACTCGCTGACGGCGGAGTGGACGGCGTAGGGAAGCCCCTGCCCGCCGAACTCCGCGGGCGCGGCCAGCCCGAGCCAGCCGCCCTCGCAATATTGCCGGTAGGCGTCCCCAAAACCCTTCGGCGTGGTCACCGAGCCGTCGTCGTGGCGGGTGCAGCCTTCGAGGTCGCCGACGCGGTTGAGCGGCTGCATCACGTTCTCGGCGAGCTTGGCGCCCTCCTCCATGATGGCTTCCAGCACGTCGGGCGTGGCGTCGGAGAAGCCGGGCAGGTTGGCGTAGCGCTCGTAGCCGAGCACGTCCTTGAGCACGAACAGCGTGTCGGACACCGGCGCCTTGTAGGTGGGCATCTGCTTCCTCCAGCAAAATGTCGGCGCGCGCGGAAACCGCGCGGTCAGTTCGGGGTGGCCCTTGTCCTACAAAACTTTGACGTTTGCGTAAACGTCAAAATTTCGCGATCGGACCGGCCGCGCGCGACGCAACGACGCGCACCCCGCACCATACACGCGCGAAGGCGCCCGCGCCCGTCTCCGGGCGCGGGAAAAGTCAGGAAGCTGGGGAGATCGGCGGGTTAGCGCCCCGCGGCCGCGCGCTGGCGGCCTTCGAGCCGCCCGCGCAGGTCGCCGATCAGCTCGCCGAGGTCGTTCATGGCCTCGTCGAGCCCCTTGCGCTGGCGCTCGAGCCGGCCGAGCTGGCGCTCGGACTTCTCCAGCACCAGCTTGAGCTGGCGCGCGTTGGAGCCCTGCGGGTCGTAGAGGTCGAGCATCTGCTTGACCTCGCGCAGCGAGAACCCGACCTTGCGACCGAGCAGGATCAGCCTCAGCCGCGCCTTGTCGCGGCGCGTGTAGAGGCGGGTCGTGCCGTGGCGGACCGGATTGATCAGGCCCTTGTCCTCATAGAAGCGGAGCGCGCGGAGGGTGACGCCGAACAGGCGCGACATGTCGCCGATGCGGGTCAGGTCCTCGGAGGACGTGCATTCCGAAATGCTGGGGGCCGGCAGTTCGCCGGCTGACATGACGTTCATCATTTCCTTCTCTTGCCCCGCATGCTCAGGCCGCCGCTGGCCGAGCATCCGCCGGGGCTTGGCGGATCAGGTGGACTACAAATGCGAACGCACCCGGCCTGTTCGACCGAGTGCGCCCCCCTTCTCATTGCCGCCGATATAGGGTCAGGGGCTGCCGGTGGCAACTGCGTATACATGACGCAGGGACAGCCGGGCCGATCTTTCCACAGTTCCCGCTTGGTAAGGTTGGTTAACGCCTTGTTTACCACGATGGGGGAAAGGTGGGGACATCGGTTCCCCGTGGTTATTCTGTCCATCGTTGTCCACGGCACCCCCGGCAAGGGGGCGAGGTTCTCCACGCGGCCTTCGCGCGGCCGCAGGCCAGCCCCGTGCCGACCGATCGAATGAATGGCCGGCTAGCCCGCCGGCCCCGGTGGCGGACAGGCGTTTTGATGAACACCAGGCGGTCTTATCTCGATTCCCCCAGCGCCGGCCGGCAGTCCGGATCGACGACGTCGTTCGACGACCTCGACCGGAAGCTCGCCGACCTCGAAGGGAAGCTGCAGCGCGGCCGGCAGGCCGCCGCGCCCGCGTGGACCGAGCGCCCGCGCGCCGAGGCCTATGCCCAGCCGGCCCCCGACCATCGCGGCCAGCCGCCGCGCAGTGCATACACGCAGCCGGCGCCGCGCCACGAGCTGAGGACGCTCGCCGGCGAGTTCGAGACGGCGCGCCGCCAGGAGGACAGCCTCGCCGCGATCGGCAAGATCGCCGGCGAGCTGAAGGCCATGCGCGAAGAGCTGCGCCAGCAGATGAACCAGGGCCTGACGCGCGAGTTCGACGCGCTGCGCCACGACATCCAGCGGCTGCACGCCGCCGCCCCGGCCATCAACGGCGCCGAGCTCGGCGCCGAGTTCGACCGGCTGTCGGACGCCGTCCACTCGCTGGCCGGCCGCAGCGACGACAAGAGCGTCAAGATGCTGCGGCTGGAGCTGGAGCAGGTGAAGAGCTCGCTCGACGGCCTCGCACGCGAGGAGACCGTCAAGTCCTACGGCCGTCGCTGGGACGATTTCGACCGGCGCTGGTCGAGGATCGAGGGCCGGCTCGACGCGCCCGGCGCCGACTTCGCGCCCAACCTCAACGCATTGAACCGCCAGCTCGAGCAGATCGGCCAGAGCGTCAACCGCCTGCCCGAATCACTGTCCGTGCGCTCGCTGGAGGAGCGGCTGAAGACGCTCGCCGCCTCGGTCGAGCAGTTCGCCCAGCACTACGGCGCGACGATGCCCGACGCCTTCGCGCTGATCGAGCAGCGCCTCGACGAGATCTCGCGCGCCATCGCGGCCTCCGGCGCAGCGCCGCAGCAGGTGGCGTTCGACACGCAGCCCTTCGAGCGGATCGAGGCGCGCGTCGGCTCGCTGGCGCGCCAGATCGACGAGCTGATCGCCGAGCACGGCTCGGGCGAGGTGCTCGACCGGCTCAACCGGCTGTCGCAGCGCGTCGACGAGATCGCCCAGCGCGTCGAGATCCCCGAGACGGTCGTCGGCCGGCTGGCCGACCAGATCGCCATCATCTCCGACCGGCTGCAGCAGGAGCCGGCCAGCTCCTACCCGGATGCGCTGTTCCACGGGCTGGAGGAGCGCTTCGCGCAGCTCTCGCAGGTCCTCGAGCGCCGCCAGGACGACGCCATGGAGCAGGGCCACCGCCTGTTCCGCGACCTGGAGCGCCGGCTCGACGAGTTCACCGACCGCATCCAGCAGCCCGCCGCCCCGGCCGGCTTCCACGAGAGCGGCGTGATCGACGCGATCGACGCGCGCTTCGCCGAGCTCGCCGCGCGCATCGAGGGCCGCAGGCCGCAGGGCGAGGCGCCGGTGTCGCACGAGCTGGAGCAGCGGCTGGAGGAGATCTCCTACCGGCTGGAGCAGTCGGCCCGCCATGCCGCCGCGATCGACCCGGACGTGGTGCGCAACCTCGAGGCGCAGGTCGCCGCCCTGTCGGACCACCTCGCCCGCCCCGGCCGGCCGCTTCCCGAGTTCGAGGACCTGGCGCCGCGGCTCGACCATCTGGAGCAGTCGCTGGCCGGCAGCCGCGAGGCGATCGTGGATGCCGCCCGCCGCGCCGCGCAGGACGCCGTGCAGGCGATGGCGCAGTCGCCGTCCGACCCGGCCGTCTCCGGCCTCGCGTCCGAGCTGCGCTCGCTCGACCAGCTCGCGCGCCGCTCGGACGAGCGCAACACCAAGACCTTCGAGGCGATCCACGACACGCTGCTGAAGATCGTCGACCGGCTCGGCGCGCTGGAGCAGGGCACGGGCGGCTCCGCCCGCGCCGCCAAGCCGCGCCTCGACGAGGTCCCGCCGCTCGCCGCCGATGCCGACGACGCGCCGTTCGGCCGCGCGCCCGGCCGCGGCGGCTCGGTCACCGCGCACACCCGTTCGCCGGCGGAGGCCGCGACGGCCGCCGCCAACCACGCGCTGAGCAAGGGCCAAGCCCCCGAGCACGCGGAGACGGCCGCGGCCGGCCGCGTCTCCGTGCTCAGCGGGCTGACCCGCGCCTTCCGCAAGGACAAGGAGGCCGTCGCCGAGGTTCCCGCGGCCGTCGCGCCGGTCGAGCCGACGATGGGCCTCGACGAGCCGATCGACGCGAAGCTGGCCAACCAGCCGCTGGAGCCCGGCTCCGGCGCGCCCGACCTCAACGCCATCATCCGCCGCGTCCGCGAGGAGCATGCCGGCCAGGCCGGCGGCGGCGAGACCGCCAAGTCGGACTTCATCGCCGCGGCGCGGCGCGCCGCGCAGGCGGCGGCGGCCGAGGCGCAGGCGACCCGCGGCGGCGGCGAGAAGCTGTCCGGCGGCGGCAAGCTGAAGATCGGCGAGATGTTCAAGGCGCGGCGCAAGACCGTGCTGCTCGCCGCGACCGCGCTGATGGTCGTGCTCGCCGGCCTGCAGCTCGGCAAGGCCTTCCTCGCCGACGGCGACGAGGCGCCGGCCGAAGTGGCGGCCATCGAGACGCAGCCGCAGCAGCCCGAGCTGAAGGCCGAGGCGATGCCGCAGGCCGAGCCCGAGACGACCGACGCCGTGCCCGCGGCCCGCTCGGTCGACCGGCCCGCCCCCGCGAGCGGGCAGACGGCCGCGCTTCCCGCGCCGCAGGCGGAGGAGCCGGCGGCCGAATCGTCGGCGAGCGAGACGGCGATCGCACCCGCGGCGCCCGCCGCCCCCGCCGCTGCATCGCAGAAGCCGGAGCAGGTCGCTTCGCTGTCGCCGCAGAGCGCGGCGCAGGCCGCCGCCCAGGCGCCGCAGGCCTCGGAAGCCGCCACGCCCGGCTCCGCCAAGGTGCCCGCCGGTGTCGGCAACGAGGCGCTGCGCGACGCCGCCGACAATGGCGACCCGAAGGCGATGTTCGAGATCGGCAGCCGCCACGCCGAGGGCCGCGTCGTCAAGACCGACATGGCCAAGGCCGCCGACTGGTACAGGCGCGCCGCCGACCTCGGCTATGCGCCGGCGCAGTACCGGATCGGCAATTTCTACGAAAAGGGCATCGGCGTCGAGCGCGACATCGCCGCCGCCAAGTCCTGGTACGAGAAGGCGGCCAAGCAGGGCAACGCCAGCGCCATGCACAACCTCGCCGTGCTCTACGCGATGGGCGCCGACGGCAAGGTCGACAACGACCAGGCCGCGCGCTGGTTCATCGAGGCGGCCGAGCTCGGCGTCAAGGACAGCCAGTACAATCTTGGCATCCTGGCGGCCAAGGGCGCCGGCATGCCGCAGAGCCTGGAGGAATCCTACAAGTGGTTCGCGCTGGTCGCCAAGACCGGCGACCGCGACGCCGCCAGCAAGCGCGACGAGGTCGCCAAGGCGCTGCGGCCAGAGCAGCTCGCCAAGGCCAAGGCCGCGGTCGAGCTGTGGAAGGCGCGCGAGGTCGATCCCGAGACCAACGTCGTCGACATCCCCGAGGACTGGTCGGAAGGGGCGCAGACCGCCAGCGTCGACATGAAGCAGGCGATCACCAACATCCAGGCGATCCTCAACAAGAACGGCTACGACGCCGGGCCCGCCGACGGGATGATGGGACAGAAGACGCGCAACGCCATCATGGCCTTCCAGGCCGACAACGGAATGCCCGCCGACGGCGTGGTCAGCGAGGCCTTGCTGAACAAGCTGCTCGAGCGCAAATGACGATCGGATTTGTCGGGTTGCGGCCCATCGGCAACAGGCCCGGCGCGAGGCGCCGGCGGCATTAGCCATCCGGCCGGTAAGCGTTTGACTCGGCCACAATCTCGGCGCAAGAACGGCCGAATTTGCTGACGGATTCCGGCGGTCGGGGACGTCCGCCAACAGCCTCGATCGAGTTCCGCGGGTGAGCATCTATCTCCCGATTGCCGAGATGTCCGTGAACGCGCTGGTGCTGCTCGCGATGGGCGCCGCGGTGGGCTTCCTGTCGGGCATGTTCGGGGTGGGCGGCGGCTTCCTGATCACGCCGCTCCTGATCTTCTACAACATCCCGCCGGCGATCGCCGTCGCCACCGGCGCCAACCAGGTCATCGGCTCGTCGATCTCGGGCGCGCTCGCGCATTTCAAGCGCGGTACGCTCGACATGAAGCTCGGCACGGTGCTGTTCCTGGGCGGCATGGTCGGCTCCTCCGTCGGCGCCTACGTGTTCGCCATCCTGCGCAGGCTCGGCCAGCTCGACCTGTTCATCTCGCTGCTCTACGTGGTGCTGCTCGGCGTCGTCGGCGCGATGATGCTGGTCGAGAGCGTCAACGCCATCCGCCGCTCGCGCGGCGGCACGACGGTGCAGTTGCGCAAGCCCGGCCAGCACAACTGGATCCACCGGCTGCCGCTCAAGGTCCGCTTCCGCACCTCGAAGCTGTTCGTCAGCGTCATCCCGGTTCTGGGGCTCGGCGCCGCGGTCGGCTTCCTCGCCGCGATCATGGGCGTGGGCGGCGGCTTCATCATGGTGCCGGCGCTCATCTACCTGCTCAAGGTGCCGACCAACGTCGTCATCGGCACCTCGCTGTTCCAGATCATCTTCGTGTCCGCCTACACGACCGTCGTGCACTCCACGGCCAACCAGACGGTCGACGTGGTGCTCGCCTTCCTGCTGATGGCGGGCGGCGTCGCCGGCGCGCAGTACGGCGCCAAGGCCGGCCAGCGGCTGAAGGGCGAGCAGTTGCGCGCACTGCTGGCGCTGCTGGTGCTGGCGGTCGCGCTGCGGCTCGCCTTCGACCTGTTCGTCGAGCCGGCCAATCCCTACTCGATCGTCTCGCCGGACGGGGAGTAGGCGATGCGCAGGCTCTTCCTCGCCGCCCTGTTCGCCGCGCTGGCCGCGGCCTCCGGCGCGGCGGCGCAGGAGCAGGCGCAGGCCGCCGCGCCTGCCCCGACCGTGGCGCCCGCGCAGGCCCAGCCTGAGCGGATCCAGATCGGCCTTTCCATCGACCACCTGTCGATCACCTCGGACTTCTCCGGCGCCAACCTGACGATCTTCGGCGCGCTCGACAATGTCGACCCGCTGGTCAGCCGGCAGGGCCGCTACGACGTGGTGGTGGTGCTGGAAGGCCCGGCCAAGCCGGTGCTGGTGCGCCGCAAGGACCGCGTGCTCGGCATGTGGATCAACACCCAGTCCGAGACCTTCGTGAACGTGCCGGCGTCCTATTCGGTGGCGACCACGCGCAACCTCCAGGACATCGCCGAGCCGACGACCTACAGGCAGCTCTCGCTCGGGCCGGACTACATCCACCTGGAGGCGCTCTACAGCAACGAGCCGCCGGCGACGATCGCCGAGTTCAGGAGCGCGCTGCGCGAACGCAAGAAGTCGGCCGGCCTGTTCAACGAGCGGATCGGCGGCGTCCAGTTCCTGTCGCAGACGCTGTTCCGCGCGACCGTCGTGCTCGCGCCCAACGTGCCGGTCGGCACGCACCGCGCCCGCGCCTTCCTGTTCAAGAACGGCGCCTTCATCGGCGAATCCTCGGCGCAGCTTGCCATCTACAAGGCCGGCTTCGAGCAGTCGCTCTTCGAGGCGGCGCACCAGTACAGCCTGCTCTACGGCCTGTTCGCGGTCGTGCTTGCCTGCATCACCGGCTGGCTGGGCAGCATCGTGTTCCGGAGGGAATGACGGCATGAGCGCGCAGGACGAACCGCAGCCCGCCGCCGACGCGGCAGCGCCCGACCGGGCGCTCGCCACGCGGCTCGGCTATGCCGGGCTCGTCCCGCTCGCGGTGCTGACCGTCTGGCTCGCCGGCATCCCCGCCGACCATGTCTGGCGCGGCATGACGATCCGCCTGCTCGTCGCCTATGCGGCGATCGTGCTCACCTTCCTCGGCGGCACGCGCTGGGGTGCCGCACTCGTCGCCGGCCACCCGCGGACGGCGCGCGACATCGCGCTGGCCGTGCTGCCGGCCCTGCTCGGCTGGACCGTGCTGTTCATCCAGCCGGCCTACGCCTTCGTGCTTCTGGCCGTCGCCTTTGCCGCGCAGGGCGCGTGGGACGCGCTGTCGGGACAGGCCGGCACCCTGCCCGCCTGGTTCGCGCGGCTCAGGGCACAGCTCACGGCGGTGGCGGTGATCGCGATGATCGTGGCCTTCGCCGCGACGGCGGCGGGGTAGGGTTCACCCCCCGCTCAGCATCGCGCGCGCGATCGGGAACACGCGCCCCCGCCCCAGCATGTAGGCCATCAGCCGGTCCATGCCGAACAGGCCGTGATAGGCGCGGTCGAGGATGTTGAGCGTGCCGGTATAGGCGCCGAAGGCGGGCATGACCATGCGCAGGCCGTCGCTGGCGAAGCAGGGCCGGCGCACCGAGCGGCCGCGCACGACGATCCGCGCGCCGGGGTGCAGGTGGCCCGCGACCTCGCCCTCGGCCGCGCCCTTCCTCGGCTCGTGGCGGAAGGTCAGGCCGCCGACGGCCAGCTCCTGCACCGAGCGGCCCGGCAGATCGCGCGGCGCGTCGGGGTCGTGGTTGCCGGCGATCCAGTACCAGTCGCGGCCGGCCATCAGCGCGGCGAGCCGCTCGCGATAGGGGTCGGGCAGCCGCGCCGAGCCCTCGCCGTCGTGGAAGGAATCGCCGAGGCTGACGACGATGTCGGGCCGGTGGTCGTCGAGCACGGCGGCGAGCCGGGCGAGCGTGGCGGCCGTGTCGTAGGGCGGCACCAGCGCGCCGCGGCGGGCAAGCGCGGCGCCCTTCTCCAGATGCAGGTCGGAGACGACCAGCATGCGCAGCGACGGCACGGCGAGCACGCCGCGCGGGTCGCAGACGGCCTCGACGCCCGCCAGCGCGATCCGCGTGGCGGCGCCAGACCCGTCCGAAACCGCCGCCAATGCACCCATGTCGTCTTCTTCAGATGTCCACATCGCCGAACGCGTCCTCGATCACGCTGCCGGCGGCCTGCGCGAGCAGGCTCTCGTTCGCCTCGCCATTGACCGATTCCCTGCCGATCTCGAGCATGATCGGCACGGCCAGCGGCGAGATCCGTTCGAGGTCCTTATGCATGATTCGACCGCGGACGCGCGAGAGCATCTCGGCAAGCCTGCTGACATCCAGAAGGCCGGCGGCCGCGTCGGCCCGCGTCGCCTGCAGCAGGATGTGGTCCGGCTCGTGGCTGCGCAGCACGTCGTAGACCAGGTCGGCCGACACCGTGATCTGCCGGCCGGTCTTCTCCTGGCCGGGATGGCGCTGCTCGATCAGGCCGGCGATCACGGCGCAGTTGCGGAAGGTACGCTTCAGCATCCAGCTCTCGTTGAGCCATGCGTCGAGGTCGTCGCCCAGCATGTCCTCGTCGAACAGGTCGTCGAGCGACAGCCCCCGCCGGAAGCGCGCGCCGAGATCCTCCAGCCCCCAGATGGCGAGCGAATAGTCGGTCGCGACGAAGCCGAGCGGGTGCGCCCCGGCGCGGTCGAGCCGGCGCGTCAGCAGCATGCCGAGCGTCTGGTGCGCCAGCCTGCCCTCGAACGGATAGGCGACCATGTAGAAGCGGTCGGCGCGCGGGAAGGTCTCGACCAGCAGCCGGTCGGGCGGCGGCAGCACCGACTTGTCGCGCTGCAGGCGCAGCCAGTCGGACACCTGGTCGGGCAGCGCGCCCCAGCGGGCGGGGTCCGCCAGCATCGCCCGCACCTGCCCGGCCAGATAGGTCGAGAGCGGGAACTTGCCGCCCATGTAGGACGGCACCTTGGCGTCGAGCTTGGTGGCGTTGGAGACGAAGGCCTCGTTCTCGCGGATGCCCTCGAAGCGCAGCACCTTGCCGGCGAACATGAAGGTGTCGCCGGGCGAAAGCATCTCCAGGAAATATTCCTCGATCTTGCCGAGCACCGGCCCGCCGCGCCCGCCCGCGCCGCGGCCCGAGCGCACGTAGCGGACGCTGAGCATCGGGCTTTCCACGATGGTGCCGACGTTCAACCGGTACTGCTGCGCGATGCGCGGGTTCGACACGCGCCAGCGGCCGTCCGGCATCTGGCGGATGCGGGCGTAGCGCTCGTAGGTCCTGAGCGCATAGCCGCCGGTCGCGACGAAGTCGACGACGCGGTCGAACGTCTCGCGGTCGAGCCCCGCATAGGGCGCGGCGGAGCGCACCTCCTCGTAGAGGTCGGCGGCGTAGAACGGCTCGCCGCAGGCGCTGCCGAGCACGTGCTGGGCCAGCACGTCGAGCGCGCCGGCGATCAGCGGCGGCGTGTCCTGCGCGCCCAGATAGTTGGCCTCGATCGCGGCGCGGCATTCCAGCACCTCGAAGCGGTTGGCCGGCACGAGGATCGCCCGGCTCGGCTCGTCGAGGC
>Ga0206103_100797_pt1 | contig 13392 bp, 10 predicted proteins | sample 1B5Ametagenome_FD_148638 | JGI IMG/M metagenome (GOLD analysis project Ga0206103, IMG submission 148638) | Enriched microbial communities from leaf-cutter ant dump, University of Wisconsin, Madison, United States - 1B5A | ecosystem: Environmental > Terrestrial > Nest > Insects nest > Nest dump... | reverse complement strand
ACGTTCGGGCACTCCACCGTGACGCGTGCACCGAGGGCGCTCGCTTGCTCGGTGACCGACTGCTCCGCATCGTCCGCGAACACTCCTGGCGCCAAGGCCATCACGATGCCGGGGATCGCGACTGCCGACCCGATGAGCACGATCGCGAGCGCCGACCATGTCAAGAAGGGGCGCAGGCCGCGACCGGTCTCCCGGATCACGTTCGACATCCGCGCGATCAGATAGACGGGCGCACCGAGGAACGCCCAGTCCCAGTTCGCGGTGCGCGTGTGCCCCATCCGGATGAGCATGGTGCGATCGATCACGGCGAGCACCACTGTCGCGACATAGGAGCCGCCGAGGATGATGCCGGCGAAGAGCGTCGAGTCGCGACCCGCCTGCCCCGCGACGAGGAACATGAGCGAGAGCACCAGCATGATGATCGGCATGAGCGCAATGATCCACACCGGTCCGGTGTTGATGGACAGGCCGTTCTCGGCCATGACGGCGCGACGGGTGAGCGGTTGCGCATCGTCGTGCTCCGCGAGCACCGAGGGTGTGTAGCTGAAGTTGCTGAACGCTGCCGGGTCGAAGTTCGTGGTCGTGAACGTCCCGGCGCCCGCGGCTGCCGTCGTGTCCACCTGGAAGGCGGGCATCGCATCGAAGACGGGAGCGGGAGAGAACTCCGCGCGCGTGGGCACCTGATGCGCGACGGAGGGGTCGATCGGAAGGCCAAGCAGATCGTCGTAGCTGGTCTCGAGGAGGAAGGGGGCGCTCGTCGGTGCGTCCTCGATGAAGTGCTCCTGCGCGAACTTGAGCCCGGGCGACACCTCATCTGCGGCGCGCTGTTGCGCGGCGGGCGCGGCCTCGAGCGAGAGCACGGGATCCGCGGTGGCGAACGATGTGTCGTCTCGCGGGCGGTCGCGACCGGCTTCCGACGCAGTCTGCGGTGCGGCGTCCGAGGTCAGCGGCTCGTCGTCGGCGTATGCGAGCTTTGCCGTGACGGTCTCCTGAGCGACCATCGGCTGCCGCGCGTCGGAGGTGTGCTCCGTCCAGGCATGGTTGTCCCACCAACGAAGCTGGGGTAGCCCGAGCGGGTCGGGGTACCACCCCGCCGGCACATGGCCGTCCTCTTCCGCCATGAGTTACCTTCCTTACCGCTTCGCCGAACCGGGGGCTCTCGGATGCCTCCGCAGGCGGAACGTCTCGTTCGTCGTCGCCATGATAGAGGTGCCCTCCTCTCGGGGGATAGACGTGCGGGTCCCCCCAAGCCTGGGGACACAGCTCGCCGTCGATGCGGTACGGCAGACTCGGACGGTGCCAGATGCCGATCTCGTCACCCGTCTCCCGACCCCCTGGGATGCGGATGCCTTCCTCGTGGCGTTCGACGACTGGGTAGGCTCGCGCGGGCTGCAGATGTATCCGGCGCAGGTGGAGGCGGTGCTCGAGCTGGCTCTCGAGCGGCACCTCGTGCTCAGCACGCCGACGGGAACCGGCAAGTCGCTCGTGGCGGTCGCCGCGCACGCCGCAGCGCTCGCGCAGGGGAAGCGCTCGTACTACACCGCCCCGCTCAAGGCGCTCGTGAGCGAGAAGTTCTTCGACCTCGTGGCGATCTTCGGCGCCGAGAACGTCGGCATGGTGACGGGCGATTCGAGCGTCAACCCCGACGCCCCCATCGTGTGCTGCACGGCAGAGATCCTCGCGAACATCGCGCTGCGCCATGGCCCGGATGCCGAGGTCGACTCGGTCGTGATGGACGAGTTCCACTTCTACGCAGAGCCGGAGCGCGGATGGGCGTGGCAGGTGCCGCTGCTCGTGTTGAATCGCGCGCGCTTCGTGCTCATGTCGGCGACGCTGGGCGACATGGCGGGTATCGCATCCGACCTCGAGCGGCGCACGGACCGGGAGGTGGCGCGGGTCACCGGGGTTGAGCGCCCGGTGCCGCTGCGCTACCGCTACGCCGTCACGCCACCGCAGGAGCTCATCGAGGAGCTGCTCGCCGACGGGCTCGCGCCGATCTACATCGTGCACTTCTCGCAGGCGGCCGCGGTCGAACGCGCCCAGGCTCTCGCGAGCGTGCGGGTCGCGAGCCGCGAGCAGCGCGACGCGATCGCGCAGGCGATCGGCGGTTTCCGCTTCTCGACCGGGTTCGGGCAGACCCTCGGCCGGCTCGTGCGGGCGGGCATCGGGGTGCACCACGCGGGCATGCTGCCGCGCTACCGGCGCCTCGTCGAGCAGCTCGCCCAGCAGGGGCTGCTGCGGGTCGTGTGCGGCACCGACACGCTCGGCGTCGGCATCAACGTGCCCATCCGCACGGTATTGCTCACGGGGCTCACCAAGTTCGATGGTTCCCGGATGCGGCAGCTCACGGCGCGCGAGTTCCATCAGGTGGCGGGGCGTGCCGGGCGCGCAGGCTTCGACACAGAGGGCGAGGTGGTCGCTCTCGCCCCCGAGCACGAGATCGAGAACGCTCGCGCCGCAGCCAAGGCGGGCGACGATCCCAAGGCCAAGCGGAAGATCGTCAAGAAGAAGGCGCCGGACGGTTTCGTCAGCTGGGGGCCTGCGAGCTTCGAGCGGTTGATCGCGGCTCAGCCCGAACCGCTTGGCAGCACGATGCGTATGACGGCGGCAATGCTCGTGCAGCTCCTCTCCCGGCCAGGTGCCGATGCCCCCGCATCCGATGCTCGCAGCGCGTTCCGGATCGTGCGCGCGCTGGTGACCGACAACCACGAGCCGCCCGCGCGTCGTGCGGCCCTCGCTCGACGGGCGATCGCGCTGTACCGCACGCTGCGCGACGCGGGAATCGTCGAGCAGACGGGTGGTGGCTTCGACGGCACTGCTCGCGTCCGGCTCACTGTCGAGCTGCAGCCCGACTTCGCACTCAACCAACCGCTGTCGCCGTTCGCGCTCGCCGCGCTCGAGCTTCTCGACCCCGCATCGCCCGACTACGCGCTCGATGCTCTGAGTGTGATCGAGGCGACCCTGGATGATCCCCGAGCGATCCTCTCCCAACTGGAGTTCCGCGCGCGGGGTGAGGCCGTCGCGGCCATGAAGGCCGAGGGGATCGAGTATGAGGAGCGGATGGCGCTGCTCGAGGAGGTGAGCTGGCCCAAACCGCTCGCCGAATTGCTCGAGCAGGCCTATGAGACATTCGCCTCGAGTCAGCCGTGGATACGTGACTTCGAATTGCGCCCCAAGTCGGTCGTGCGCGAGCTGTATGAGCGAGCGATGGGATTCGGCGACTTCGTGCGCTTCTATGAGCTCGGTCGCAGCGAGGGCCTCGTGTTGCGCTACCTGAGCGACGCGTATCGCGCCGCCAGGCAGACGATCCCCGATGACGCCAAGACCGAGGAGTTGCGCAATCTTCTCGAGTGGCTCGGCGAACTCGTGCGACAGGTCGACTCAAGCCTGCTCGATGAGTGGACCGCGCTCATCGAGCCGCGAACGGCGACGGGTGCCACGGTGCCCGTGACGCCACCGTCGCAGCCCGATGTCACCACGAATCATCGCGCGTTTCTCGTGCTCGTGCGCAATGCGTTGTGGCAACGTGTGCGGCTCGCGGCGCTGCAACATGACAACGAACTCGTCGCGCTGGATCCGGATGCCGACTGGCCGGGCGCGCTCGACGCCTACTACGCAGAACATGACGAGATCGGAACGGGGGCGTCCGCTCGCGCGGCGTCCCGCATCCTCATCGACGAGCGGCCGGAGCAGTGGGCGGTACGGCAGATCATCGAGGACCCGGCGGGAGATCACGACTGGGGGATCGACGCGGTCGTCGATCTTCCGGCGTCCCGCGCCGAGGGTGTCGCCGTCGTACGGGTGGTCGGCATGCGCAGGATGGACTGAATTTCGTGCTCGTCCGCCACGAGCTCCGGGGCACGAGGGGGCGGGCGGGCGAGTGCGACATTCCCGCGGTTCCGGGGAAGCGCTGCCGCGAGTTGCCTCGTGAGTTCTCACCGTGTTTTGATAGCCCGCAGTGGACCCCCTGATTCTGGTGGCGCTCGTCATCGCGCTCGCTCTCTTCTTCGACTTCACCAACGGCTTTCATGACACGGCCAATGCGATGGCGACACCCATCGCCACGGGCGCGATCAGGCCGAAGGTCGCTGTGGCGTTGGCCGCGGTCCTCAATCTGATCGGCGCGTTTCTCAGTACCGAGGTCGCGAAGACGATCTCTGGTGGCCTCATCAACGAGGGCGACGACGGGGTGCAGATCGGCCCGGCGCTCATCCTCGCCGGTCTCATCGGTGCCATCGTCTGGAACCTCGTGACCTGGCTGCTCGGCCTGCCGTCCTCATCGAGTCATGCGCTGTTCGGTGGTCTCATCGGCGCGGCCGTGGTCGGTGCGGGCTTCGGCGTGATCAACGGGGGGGTGCTCGTCTCGAAGATCCTGCTGCCCGCGGTGCTGGCTCCTGTGACCGCCGGGCTCGTGTCGTACCTCGCGACGAAGATCGCCTATGCGGTCACCCGCAAGCGTGAGCGCGACGGATTCAAGAGAGGTCAGGTGTTCACCGCGAGTCTCGTCTCGCTCGCGCATGGCACCAACGACGCGCAGAAGACCATGGGCGTCATCACCCTCGCGCTCATCGCTGCGGGATTCCAGACGGGCGGTGCCGGTCCCGAGTTGTGGGTCATCGCGGCGTGTGCGATCGCGATCGCGGCAGGCACCTACTCGGGCGGATGGCGCATCATCCGCACCATGGGAAAGGGCATCACCGAGGTCGAACCCGCGCAGGGATTCTCGGCCGAGGCGGCGACGACGGCGACGATCCTGGCCTCCACCCACCTCGGTTTCGCGCTCTCCACCACGCAGGTCGCATCCGGCTCGGTGATCGGCACCGGGCTCGGACGCAAGGGAGCGTCAGTACGGTGGCGCACAGCGGGGCGCATCGCGCTCGGCTGGCTGATCACGATCCCCGCGGCGGGCATGGTTGGTGCGGCCGCCGCCGTGCTGGTGGGGATCGGCACGGGGGGAATCATCGCGGCCGTGGTGCTCGCGGTGGCGGCGATCGTCGGCATCTTCCTGTGGTCGCGTCGCACCAAGGTCGACCACCGCAATCTGCATAAGCCAGAGCCGGGCGTCTTCGTACGGCCCAAGAAGAAGAAGAAGCGAAAGGGCCGTCGATGATCGATTGGATGGCGTTCCTCACCGTTGTGGTGGCGTCGCTGATCTCGGCGTGTCTCGTGGTGACGCTGTTCTCTGTTGCCCTCCGCCTCGGCGATGCGGGAACCGGATGGCGTCGACCGGTGTCGGCGTTGATGTTCGCGTTGTGCGGGATCGCCGTTCTCGTCGGGCTCTACCTCATCGTCGGTGATCACCTGCGGGAACTCGTGGGGCTCTGACGGTGTTGCGGTTTCGAGCCGTCACGCAGCCGTAGACTCGCATCACGCCCCATCGAAGGAGATGAGTGATGCCCGATACAGACGGTGGTCCTGCTTCTGACGCCCTCGTGCGCGACGGCGACGACACGTTGACGAACGGTCCGGATCGGGCAAGGGACGTTCTCATGGGGAATGGGCCGACGCGCACCGAGAGCGATTCCCTCGGAAGCATGGAGATTCCCGCCGACGCGTATTGGGGGATCCATACAGCACGGGCCCTCATGAACTTTCCGATTACCCGGCGGGCGATCTCGAACTACCCCGACCTCATTCGGGCTCTCGTGCGCGTCAAGCAGGCGGCGGCGCGCGCCAACCGCGACCTCGGTGCGCTCGATCCCGTGAAGGCGGATGCGATCGACCGGGTATGCGAGCGGATTGTCGCGGGTGAGCTGCGCGATCAGTTCGTCGTGGGTGTCATTCAGGGGGGCGCGGGAACGAGCACCAATATGAACGCCAACGAGGTGATCGCCAACGCGGGTCTCGAGGAGATGGGCTTGCCGCGCGGCGAGTACGCACGGCTGCATCCGCTTGACGACGTCAACCGCAGTCAGTCGACGAACGATGTCTACCCCACGGCGATCAAGCTCGCGATGGTGTTCGGCATCCAACGTCTCCTTGCTGAGCATGCGCTATTGACGTCCAGCTTCCGCGCAAAGGGTCGCGAGTTCGCGCATGTGCTCAAGGTCGGGCGCACCCAGATGCAGGACGCCGTGCCGATGACTCTCGGTCAGGAGTTCTCGGGCTTCGCCACGACGCTCGCCGAGGACCACGAGCGCCTCTCTGAGGTGATCCCGTGGCTCGGCGAGATCAACCTCGGCGCGACGGCGATCGGCACGGGCATCACGGCGGATCCCCGCTATGCGGAGGCCGTCCGGCGGCACCTCGAAGAGCTCACCGGCATCCACCAGGTGACCGCACCCGACCTCATCGAGGCGACCGCCGACGTCGGCGTGTTCATGGCGCTGTCCGGCGCGCTCAAGCGCGCGGCGGTCAAGCTCTCGAAGATCTGCAACGACCTCCGGTTGTTGTCGTCAGGTCCGCAGGCGGGACTCGGCGAGATCCACCTCCCCGCCCAGCAGGCCGGTTCCTCGATCATGCCCGGCAAGGTGAATCCGGTGATTCCCGAGGTGGTCAACCAGGTTGCGTTCAGTGTGATCGGTGCGGATGCCACCGTCACGGCGGCGGCGGAGGGCGGCCAGTTGCAGCTCAACGCCTTCGAACCGGTCATCGCACACTCCCTGCTGCAGTCCCTCGCCTGGATGACGAACGCGTGCTACACGCTGCGGGTCAATTGCATCGACGGCATCACGGCCAACGAGGCGCGGCTCGCCGGACAGGTTGCCACGAGCGTGGGCGTCGTCACGGCGCTCACGCCGTACATCGGCTACACGGAGGCGGCGACCCTCGCGCACGTGGCGCTCACGACCAACGCCTCGATCGCCGACCTCGTGGTCGGCCGCGGCCTCATGTCGGCGGATGAGGTCGCGCGCGTGCTGGCCCCCGAGCGGCTCAGCGGCATCGTGCCCGTGACGGGGGCGATCCCCGTGGTGGTCGGCAAGGTCGTCGAATAACCGCGGCTCAGTGGTGGCGGATGAGTTCGATCAGTTCGGCTTTGCGCTTGCCCGAGTAGCCCGAGATGCCGAGCTCCTTGGCCCGCGCCCGCAACTGCGGCACCGTGCGGTCCTCGAGGTCCTGGGCCTCGCCGCCCTTCGCCCCGACGGCCTTCGCGCCGTGCGTCGCGACCGCGTTCGAGATCCGCGCCGCCTTCGTCATGGCGTAGTCGATGAGCTTGGGGGAGGGCTGGAACGCCTGGATCGACGAGGTCGTGATGATGGACGCCCCCGCGTGCAGCTGCGTGATGGCGGCGCGGGCGATCCACAACGGGGCGAACAGGTTGGTCACGAAGACGCGCTCGAGCTCGGCCGTGGGGATGTTCTCGAGGCCGTCACGGTTCCGCTGGTAGGCGGCGTTCAGCACGAGGATGTCGAGTCCGCCCAGCTCGGTCACGGTGCGCTCCACGAGCTCGGCGCACTGGTCCTCGGAGCGCACGTCGCCGGGCAGCTGCACCCCCACCCGGCCCGCGCGCCGGGTCCATGCGACCGTGTCATCCGCGTCGTCCTGCTCATCGGGGAGGTAGGAGATCGCGACGTCGGCGCCCTCGCGGGCGTAGGCGATCGCCACGGCGCGACCGATCCCCGAGTCGCCGCCGGTGATGAGCGCCCTCATGCCGCGGAGCCGGTCGGCGCCGCGGTAGTCGTCCTCGCCGTGATCCGGTTGCGGGTCGGTGCGCGAGGTGAGCCCGGGCTGGTCCTGCTGCTGACGTCGGAAACCATCGCCCGGGAAGCGCGTCACGGGGTTACTCAGTGTCATGTGGTCGCCCGGTTCGTGATCCATGTCCCCAGCCGACGCCGCGGATGGGAACATCTCAAGGGGCTTCCGTGGCCGCGTGGGTGGTGCTAGCTGTGCCGCTCGTCCTGGGGCCTGCGCACCGCGGCGTCTGCGTCACTCCGTCCGCCGCATCCGGATGCGCTGCAGTCCTGGCAGCACAAACCAGGCCGTCAGGCCCACCGTCAGTACGACGCCGCCCGCGACGAAGCCGGCGGGGTGGCCCGCCACGATGTCGAAGATGAGCAGGGCCGTGCCCGAGAGAGTGAACAGCACGAGCGAGAGCGTCGCCACGAGCAGCCGACTGCCCGTCTCGACGAGACGCTTCTTCGCCCGCCGTCGGAACAGGGCCCGGTGCATGCTCACCGGGGTGAGCGCGAGCACGGTTGCACACGCGGCCGCGCACACGAGCACGAGGTAGACGGCGAGCTGATAGCCGTTGAGTTCCGAGAAGCGCTGCTGAAAGACGATCGCCAGCAGGAAGCCCGTCAGGATCTGGGTTCCGGTCTGCACGACGCGCGTCTCTTGCAGGATCTCGTGCCAGTTGCGATCCAGTCGCTCCGACTCGGTCTCGTCGCGTCCGTCGTCGGGCAGTGCGTCAGGGGCTTCTGCCATGGCGGCATGCTACGGCTATGGTGTCCCCGTGAACGCCCCGTTGCCGACCCCCGACGCGGATGCGAGCGAGGCCGCGGCGCGGGACGCGGAGATCGGCGAGATCGACTGGGCGGTTCCGGCGCCGGGCGCCGTCGCCTCCACCTTCGACGCGCCGAGCGGGCCGCTCGCGATGGTGTCGCTCGGCGACCCGACGCATCCGCGGGTCGTTCTTGTACCCGGGGCGACGGGCTCGAAGGAGGACTTCGTGCTCATGATGCCGCTACTCGCGGAGGCGGGGTACTTCGTCCAGGCCTACGACCTGGCAGGCAACTACGAGTCCGCCGGGGCCGGCCCTGCTCCCGGGTCACGGTACGACTACGAGCTGTTCTTCTCCGACATGGCCGCGCTACTCGCGGCGGGTGGGCCCGCCCACCTGCTCGGCTACTCGTTCGCCGGGATCGTGGCACAGCTGGTCGCATCCGAGCACCCGCAGCTCGTGCGCAGTCTTACCCTGCTGACGACGCCCCCCGACGCCGGCAACGCGCATCGGCACGTCAAGTGGATCGGGCCGCTCTCCTGGTTCATCGGCGATCGGCAGGGCGCAGGGCTCATGATCTGGGGCATCCGCACGAACAAGAACCGGGTCGGGCCGTCACGACTCGCCTTCGTGAGGTCGCGCTTCGCGCTCACCCGGCGCAGCTGCGTCGACGACATCGTGGGGCTCATGAAGCGTGCCCCGGATGTCGCTGCCGCCGTGCGCGCAACGGGGATCCCCGTGCTCGTGGCGACGAGCGAGCACGACCTGTGGCCCGTTGCCCGCTACGTCAAGCACGCGGAGCGGTTGGGCGCACGGCTCGCCGTCTATCGCACGGGGCACAGCCCGTGCGAGACCACTCCGCACCAGCTCGTGCGCGACATGTTGCAGCTGTTCCGCGACGCGGAGGCGGGGAGCGTGTCGACGGGCACCGCCGGGTGAGCGTCGGGCTCAGGCGGCCCGGTTCATGCGGGACGTCGGATGCTGGGCGGCGCGCCAGCGGCGACGTGCCGCACGGCGGGCCCATGGGGAGTCGTCCGGCCAGTGATTGCGCAGGGTTGGCACGACCCAGCTCACCCGGCGTTTGAGACCAGAGAAGCTCGCGAAGGGACGTGCCGAAATCGCGACCCGGAATGTCGGGTCGTAGCTGACCCGCATCCACGGCTTGATGTGCAGGCTGAGGTCGAGGTCGTCGTGGATCTCGCGCTGCGTGCGGTGCACCTCACCTGCGAGCTCGCGCCACACCTTGCTGCGCATGACGAAGTTGGAGCCGAAGATCGGGGGGTGGCCGAGGTAGCCGCCCATCGAGGCGAGCATCCCGCCGAGGTAGATCACCCGTCCGAGCGTGTGCACGAGCGGCGTCGCGCCGTAGAAGTCGCCGATGCCGGTGAGCACCGAGAGGTCCGGCTCCCGCGTAAAGCGGTCGAGGGCGTGCGCGATCCAATCAGGGGGTGGCACGCTGTCGGCGTCAAGGCGGGCGATCAGCTCGGCGTCGACCGCGATGTCATACCCGGCGGATGCCGCACGCGGGATGCCAGGGATGGGGACCTCGACGACGCGGGCGCCGTGCCGGCGGGCGACCTCGGCGGTCGCGTCGGTGCTGCCGTTGTCGACCACGACGATGGCGTCTGGGCGACGGGTCTGCCGCTCGAGAGCGTCGAGGCAGACCGCGAGCATGTCGGCGTCGTCGCGTGCCGGGATCACGACCACGATCGTCGTCATGCGGCCCAGATTACGCCGCAGAGGGTGTGTTGCGCGCCACCCGAGGGACGCGTGGCGGGCGGGCGCGCCACAGGTGCAGGGCCGCGTAGCTGCGCCAGGGCGCCCAGCGTGCGGCGTGCCGGGCGAGCTCGCGTGCCGTGCCCGGCATTCCGAGCGCCGCGGCGCTCCGCCGGATCACGAGGTCGTCGACGGGAAGCACATCGGGGGCGCCGAAAACGCGCATGGCGAGGTAGTCGGCGGTCCACGGGCCGATGCCGCGTTGCGCGAGCAGGGCTGCCCGGAACTCGGCAAGCGGCATGCCGACGTCGAGCACGAGCCTGCCATCGGCGAGGGTCTCGGCGATGCCGACGATCGCGTCGACCCGGCTCGCCGGGCCGCGCAGCACCTCGCGCCCGCGCGCCGCGATGAGCGCGGCGCTCGGGAAGCCGGGGCCCAGCTCGGCGACGAGCCGCCCCAGGGTGGTGCGGGCGGCGGCGACTGAGATCTGCTGCCCGACGAGGGCGCGGACGAGCGCCTCCTCCGGGTCGAAGGAGCCTGCAATCCGGATCCCCGGCGTAGCGGCGACGAGTGGGGCGAGTGCCGGGTCGCCGGCGAGCGCCTCATCAATCGCCGCAGCATCCGCGTCGAGGTCGAAGGCGCGCCGGATGCGGGACACCGCGGTCCCGACGTCGGCGAGCCGTGCCAGCTGCACGGTGGCGCGCAGTGTGTGCGACGCGGGCTCGGAGCGCACCTCGATGCGGGCGACCCCGCCCGGCAGCGCGAGCGGGCGTGCGAGGCGGGCGTGGTCCGCCTCCTCCAGCCCCGGCACGGCGTGGTCGGCGAAGAATCTGAAGAGTCCTGCATGGTCGAGCGGGGCGCGCGCGGGCAGGCGCAGAGCGAGCGTGCCGGCCACGGCATCCGCGTCGGGGGCGCTGCTGCCGCCCCGCCCGCGGCGGCTCAGCGCGCGCAGCTCGCTGGGGGTCGCGTGATAGATCTCGGCGATCGTGTCGTTGAATTGGCGGAGGCTGCGGAAGCCTGCCGCGAAGGCGACGTCGGCGATCGGCAGCTCCGTCGAGCCCAGCAGGGTGCGCGCCGTCTGTGCGCGGTTCGCGCGGGCGAGAGCCAGCGGGCCAGCGCCGAGCTCCGCCGTGAGCACGCGGGTGAGGTGCCGGCTCGAGTAGCCGAGGCTCCGCGCGAGGCCCACCACACCCTCGCGCTCGACGAGGCCGTCGTGGATGAGACGCATGGCGCGGGAGGCGAGGTCATCGCGGAGGTTCCAGTCCGGGGCGCCGGGCACGGCATCCGGTTGGCAACGTTTGCACGCGCGCAGCCCCGCCTCGTGCGCCGCAGCGGCCGTGCGATAGAAGCTCACGTTGCCGGGCTTCGGGGTGATCGCGGGGCAGCTGGGGCGGCAGTAGATGCCCGTCGAGTGCACGCCAACGATGAACTGGCCGTCGAAGCGGGCGTCGCGCGAGGCGAGGGCGCGGTAGCGCGCCTCGAAGAGCGCCGTGTCGTCGGTCATGGCTCAACCCTTGCACGCACGGCGTGCGTGCACCCGCGGAAATCAGACACGGATCGCGCGGTTACTCTCGGAGCATGTCCGAGGAACTTGAGGAGCTGCGCGAGGCGCTCGGCTCCGCGCTCATCACCGACGCGACCGCCCTCGAGGCGACGCGGGCCGACAAGTCGGGGCACCGCTCGGCGGGCCTGCCGCTTGCCCTCGTCGAGGCGCGCACGATCGAGCACGTGCAGGCGGCGCTGCGCTGGGCGAGCGCGCACGGCATCCCCGTCGTGCCGCGCGGCGCGGGCACGGGGCTCGCGGGCGGAGCCAACGCGGGACCGGGGGAACTCGTGATCTCGACCGAGCGGATGACCCGCATCCTCGAGATCGCGGTTGACGACGAGCTCGCCGTCGTCGAGGCGGGCATTCTCAACGGCGACCTCAACGCGGCCCTCGAGCCGCACGGGCTCTGGTTCGCCCCCGACCCCGCCAGCCGGACGATCTCGACGATCGGCGGCAACCTCGCCACCAACGCGGGCGGGCTCATGTGCGTCAAGTACGGCGTCACGCGCGAGGCGGTGCTGGGGCTCACCGTGGTGCTCGCGGACGGGCGCGTGCTGCGGCTCGGGCACCGCACGGTCAAGGGCGTCACCGGCTACGACCTCACCGCGCTCTTCATCGGCTCGGAGGGCACCCTCGGCATCATCGTCGAGGCGACGCTCGCCCTGCGCCGCCGGGTGCCGGGCGAGGTCGCCACGGTCAGCGCCGCGTTCCCGGATGTCGAGGCCGCCGCGCGTGCCTCGGCCGCGATCTCGCGCTCCGGCATCCGTCCCGCCGCGCTCGAACTCCTCGACGCGTCCTCGCTCGAGGCGATCGGCGAGCTGCTCGATCTCGAGCTGGGCGGGCGCGGCGCGCAACTGCTTATCCGCACGGACGGGCCAGGCTCGCAGGCCGAGGCGGATGCCGTGCTCGAGATCGTGCGTGCGCACGGCGGGGAGGCGGAGCTCGCGAGGGACGCCGCGGAGGGGGAGCGGCTGTTCGAGATGCGCCGGGCCTTCCATCCCGCCATGGAGCGCCGCGGGACCGTGCTCATCGAGGACGTCGCGGTGCCCCGCAGCGCGTTGCCCGCCATGTTCGCGGCGATCACGCGGATCGAGCGCGAGCACGGCATCCGCATCCCGACGGTCGCGCATGCGGGCGACGGCAATCTGCATCCGAACTTCGTCTTCGAGCCGGAGGGAGATGGCGAAGTGCCCGAGCGGGTGTGGGCGGCCGCCGACGAGATGTTCCAGGAGTGCCTGCGGCTCGGCGGCACCCTCACGGGTGAGCACGGCGTGGGGCTGCTCAAGCGGCGCTGGCTCGCGCAGGAGCTTGGCGACGACACGGTCGAACTGCAACGCCACGTGAAGGCCGTCTTCGACCCTGCGGGGATCCTCAATCCGGGCAAGATCTTCTGACACCCCTCAGTGCGCGTTCAGCCGGGTTTCGGGAATGATCCGGGAGAGCACGCTGTTGTAGCCGTCGATATGACTACCCGAACCGCCGTCCCGCGCCCGACAACGGGCGTCCTGCGCCTGCGTCCGACTCTGCGGGGTCGTGGCTTCGTCGTCGGCATCGTGGATGCCGCAGGCCCCGATACCAACGGCTTCGCGCCGCGCGACCGGGTTGCCTGGCGTGACACGGGCGATGAGCTCGACGAGCTCGTGCTGCGCCCGCAGCGCGACGTGCTGGGGGTTCCGCGCTGGATCACCGATGAGCAGGTGGTCTCGTACCTCGGCGCGGGGCTCGTGGCTCGTGCCCTCGTGCGCACCCG
>Ga0206103_100796_pt1 | contig 13395 bp, 12 predicted proteins | sample 1B5Ametagenome_FD_148638 | JGI IMG/M metagenome (GOLD analysis project Ga0206103, IMG submission 148638) | Enriched microbial communities from leaf-cutter ant dump, University of Wisconsin, Madison, United States - 1B5A | ecosystem: Environmental > Terrestrial > Nest > Insects nest > Nest dump... | reverse complement strand
GGCAAGGGATTCGAACCCTTGAGGACGAGAGGTCCCGCCCTAACGGTTTTCAAGACCGTCGCTTTCGGCCGCTCAGCCAGCCCTCCTCGCCGGACGGACCGGCGGCGACGAGTCTCCCACAGCCGTCCCGACGACACGGCACCGTCCCACGACGCCCGCCGCTCACGCCCAGGGAGTCGGGTCCCGCTCCCACCACCGCTCGCCGAGGCCGGGTGACAGCACCTCGAGCCGGTAGAGGGCCGCGATGCGCGCGAGGTGCACGTCGTACGTCGCGACCGCGCCGACCTGCGGGTGCGTGAGTGCGACGCCCGCGTGCACCGCGACGAAGGGCGACAGCACCGCACCGACCTCCGTCGCCCGGTCGACAGCCTGGTCCGAGATCCGCACGACCTCGACCTCGAGCAGCACCCGCTGCGCCACGTCGCGCGCCTCGGCGTCGAGCATCCGCGCGGTCCCCCGCAGCTCGCTCACGCCGACCTGCGTCGTGAGCAGCCGGGGCGCGTTGCGACGCGCCCACACGAGCCAGTCGGCCCGGTGCGGCGCACCGGGCAGGTACCGCGACAGCGCTGAACCGTCCGCGTACACGCGCGGGCGGTCGTCGGGACGAGCGGGCACGAGCCCATGATCGCGCAGCGGTACGTCGCTCACGGGCACCACCGCGGACGCGTCGGGACACGGGTCCGACGAGCGCGCCGACGGCCGGCCACCCCGCAGGGTGCACCGGCCGTCGGACGGACGTTCCTCACAGCAGGCTCACCGCTGGCGCAGACGCTCCATCGCGAGCTGGACCAGGGAGATGAGGGCCTGCTTGGTGGCCGCACGCGAACGCGCGTCCGTGTAGAGCACCGGGACGTGCGCCGGGATGGCGAGCGCCTCGCGGACGTCCTCGAGCGCGTGCTTGGCGACGCCGTCGAAGCAGTTGACACCCACGACGAAGGGGATGCCACGGCTCTCGAAGTAGTCGACCGCCGGGAAGCACTGGTCGAGACGGTCCGTGTCCACCAGCACGACGGCGCCGATCGCGCCGCGCACCAGGTCGTCCCACATGAACAGGAAGCGGTCCTGTCCCGGGGTGCCGAACAGGTACAGCCACAGCGAGCCCGGCAGCGCGATGCGGCCGAAGTCCATGGCGACCGTGGTGGTGGTCTTGCGGTCCGACACACCGCCGGCGTCGTCGACGCCGATGGAGTGCTCGGTCATCGCAGCCTCGGTGTTGAGGGGCTCGATGTCCGAGATGGACCCGATGAAGGTCGTCTTGCCGACGGCGAACCCGCCGGCGACGACGATCTTGACGACAGTGGGGGCGACGGCGCCCGCGGTTCCGGCCGGAGCGGCCACCGCGGCGTCAGAGGGCGGAAATGCCATTGAGAACACTCTCCAGCACGCTCAGGGACAGGGCGGGGGACTCACCGGTGTTGACCTCGACCGGCTGAGAGGTGTGCACGCGCACGAGTTGCTGGTCGGACATGTCCGAGACCAGGATCCTGACGACTCCGATCGGCAGGTGGAGCAGCGCCGACAGCTCCGCGACGGAGATGTAGGTGCTCGCGGCGTGCTGCAGGATCGCGCGCCGCTCGGGCGGCAGACCCTGACTCGACACAGCGTCCGGCAGCGCTTCGACCAGCGCCTCGATGGGCAGGTCGGAGCGCGCCGAGCGCACGCGCCCGCCGGTGACGGCGTACGGCCGTACCGTCCGGGCGACGTACTCGATGTGCTCGCTCATGGGAGTTGTTCTCCTCAGACGGCCGGGGGTCGGGTTGCGCCGTCGACGGGGAGCTGGCCGCGCATCTCGGAGATGAGCTGCGGGGTCAGCGTCGCCTCGGTGCGGGACACGAGCATGGCCATCTCGTATCCGATGAGCCCGACGTCGCAGCTCGAGTCGGCGACCACGGCGAGGACGGAGCCGTTCGAGACGGTCATCAGGAAGAGGAACAGCTCGTCCATCTCGATGATCGCCTGACGCACCTCCCCCGCTCGCAGCTGCCGCGCGGCTCCGCGGGTCAGGCTCGACATGCCGGACACGATCGCCGCGAGCTGGTCTCCGCTCGTCCGGTCGAGGTGCTCCGACATCGCCATGAGAAGACCGTCGGCCGACACCACGAGCGTGTGGCGAGTGCCGGGCACGGTCCGGACAAAGTTGTCCAGGAGCCAGCCGAAATTGGCTGCCTCGGTGCTGAGCGCGGTCACACTTCCTCCTTGCTGGTGCAGTCGACGACTGCGGGTTCGAACGTCCCCACGACGGGGGCGATGGTGGGAACGACGATGGTCCTCATCAGGAGCTCCTCGGCTGGTCGCCCGCGGCCTGACGACCGCGCGACGTCCCGGACTGGAAGCTCGACAGGCGGCTTCGGAGCTCGTTGGCGTCACGCTGGACAGGCGCGTGGTCACCGGTCAGGTCGGACGCGACCGGCGGCATCGCCGACGGCACGCGCTTCGTGAGCCGCTCGCCCGAGCCGGCCTGGCTCGGCCGGTAGGCCGAGAGCTGGCTCAGCTCGGACAGCGCCTGCTCCTGGATGTCGGAGCGGAGCGCGAGCATCGCGGCGACGTTGTCGTCGAGCGTCCCGATCCGCGGCGCGGCCGACGGCGGCACCGCCGGGCTCGGCACGTCCACGGTCGCGACCGGCGCGGTGGTCCGGCTCGCTGCCCACTCGGGCGGGGCCCACGCCGCGGGCGCGGGCGACGACGAGACCGGCGCGGCCGGAGCCACGGGGCTCGGCGGCTCGGGCGCCGACCAGCTCGTCTGCCGGACCGGCGCGGGTGCGGGCTGCTCGACCGGTGCGGGCGCCGACCAGGTCGGCACGGCCGGGGCCGCGGGCGCCGCGGCGGCCGGCTGCTCCGGGTGGACCGTCTCGGGCTGCTCGCCCTTGCGACGGCCGAACAGGCCCCAGCGCTTCTTGCCACCCTTGTCCTCGCTCGACGCGCTCGGCGTGAGCTCGCCGACGCTCGCGGCGCCGAAGCCCGCACCCGGCGCCCAGCCCTGGGCAGCGGGCGCGGCCACCTGCGGCGCCTCGGCGACGGGGGCCTCGGCCACCGGCGTCGGCTCGGCCGGAACGTAGGGCTCGGCCACGGCCGGCGTGTACGGCTCCGGCGCGGCGGGTGCGTACGCCTCGGGCGCGGCGGCCTCGGCGGCGGGCTGCTCACCGAGCGACGGCCAGGCGGGGGCACCCCACGCCGGGGCGGTCTCCGCCCAGACCGGACCGCCCTCGGCGGCCTGGTCCGCGGCGGGCTCGGCCTGCTCCGGCTCGTCGTCCGCCAGCGCGGGCACCGCGAACGCGTCCTCGACGGCTCCGGCCAGCTCGGGCTCGACCTCGGCGGTCTGCGGCGCGTCCCAGGCCGGGGCCGGGAACGAGGGCTGCCACTGCTCCGGCTCGGGTGCCTGCTCGGCGACCGGCGCGAACGCCGCCTCGTCGGGCGCGGTGCTCTCGCCGCTCGGCGCGAACACCGGCTGCCACTGCTCGGGCTCCGCGGCGGCCTCGGCCACCGCGGTCTCGGTCGCCAGGTCGCTCTCCGCGCTCGGCGCGAACGTCGGCTGCCACTGCTCGGGCTCGGCGACGGCCTCCGCGACGTGCTCGACGGGTGCCTCGAACGTCGGCGTGTACGTCGGCGCGGGCGACGCCTCGACGTCCGCCGCGGCACCGTCCGGGACCGACGAGCCCGCTGCCGTCGCGGCGGCGAGCTCCGCGGCCGAGACGGTCGGCTGGGCCCCGGTGTGCCACGCACGGGCCTCGTCGAGCGAGCGCTCGAAGTCGAACGACTGGTTCGCCGCCACGGCACGACGCGCCGTGGACCAGCCCGAGTACCCGCTGTACGACGTGTACTCGATGGGCGCACGCGGCTCGGGCTGCGCGGCCGGCTGCTCCGCGACGGGCTCGTCGACCACCGAGGCGGACCATGCCGCCGCCGGCTCGTAGGACTCGGGCTGCGGCGCCGGCTCGTACGTCGGCTGCTCGTACGTCGGCTGCTCGGCGACGGGCTGCTCCGGGACGGGCTGCTCGAACGAAGCGGGCTCGTACGCGGCCTGCTCGACCGGTGCCTCGTCGGCAGCGACCGCCTGGTCCCAGGCGGCACCCGGCTCGAACGACGCGGGCTCGTACGCGACGGGCTCGAACGGCTCGACGCCGGACGACGCGTCGGCCTCGACGGGCTCGTCGTGCGCCGTGGGGATGTCGTCCCACGTCGGGACGGGCACCTGCTCGACCTCGTACGGCGCGGGCTCGGCCGGCACCTGGTCGAGCGCGACGGTCTCGGCCTCGGCACCCGCGAACGTGAGCGGCGCACCGTGCTCGAAGGACGCGGGCTCGTACGCGGCGGGCTGCTCGACGGCCTCGACGGGCTCGGCGGCGGGCTGCTCGGGCGCCCACGCGGGGACGTCCGTCACCGCGGCCTCCGTCACCGCGGGCTCGTCGTGCTGGTCCTGCGTCTCGTCGTCGTCGGGCGCGAGACCCGGCACGGCACCGACGGCGTCGGGCGTCCACGGCGTCTCGGCGGCGGCGGCGGGCTGCTCGGCCGGCTCGGCCGCGGCGGCGTGCGTGCCGAGCGACATCCACGGCGCACGCACCTGGTCGTTCGACGGGTCGTAGCCCTCGGTGAGCGACGTGCGGCCGCGGAAGCCGGAGAACAGGCCGGCGCGTGCGGCGGGCGACGGCGCGCCCGACTCCTCGGTCGGCGCGGCGGGCGGCGTGGGCTCCCACGCCGGAGCGGCGGGTGCGGCGCCGCGGGCGGCACGGCTCGGCAGACCGCTCGACGACGTCGCCTGCATGGTCGCGGGCGCCCAGTCGGGAGCCGCCGAGGACAGGTCGGGCGACAGCGTCGGCGTCGCGACCTCGGGCAGGACGATCGCGTTCTCGTCGAAGGTCTTGCGCGGACGCGTCGGGAGCTCGCGGCCCTCGGGGACGGGCGTGACGCCCGCCACCGGGATCGGCGCGGAGTCGGCGACGGGCTCACCCTCGCCGCGGCGGCGGCGCGGCAGGCCGAGCGCGGTCTCGCCGTCCGTCAGCGCGGACAGGTCGACGGGGGCGACCTCGGGCGCCACCGCGGCGTCGTGCGCGACCTGCTCGGCCATCGACGGGACCCCGAAGCCGGAGCTCTCGGTCGTCGCGAAGAGCGACGCGGGCAGCAGCACGGTCGTGTCGGTACCGGTACCCGAGTCGGCCTTGGCCAGGTGCACGGCGGCGCCCAGCTTCTGGGCGATGCGGCCCACCACGAACAGGCCCAGGCGCTGCGCACCGAGCGCGTCGCCCGCACCGGACGAGACGATCTTGGCGTTCGCGGCCTCGATCTCCTCGGGCGTCATGCCGAGGCCGTGGTCGCGGATCCGCACGACGACGAACTGGCCGGACACACCGGTCGTGACCGTCACGGGCGTCTCGGGCTCCGAGAAGACCGTCGCGTTCTCGAGGAGCTCGGCGAGCAGGTGCGCCGCGGGCAGGGCGTTGAAGCCGAGCATGTGCGGGTCGATCTGCAGGTCGAGCTCGACCCGGTCGTACTGCTCGATCTCGGAGGACGCGGTCCGGATGACGTCCGACAGCGGCATCGAGTCGCGCAGACGACGGCCCGAGTCGATGCCGGCGAGCACGAGGAGCGACTCGGCGTTACGACGCATCCGGGTCGCGAGGTGGTCGAGCCGGAAGAGGTTGGCCAGCGTGTTCGGGTCTTCCTCGGAGCGCTCGAGCGAGTCGATGAACGACAGCTGGCGGTTGAGGAGGACCTGGTCACGGCGGGCGACGTTGACGAACATCTCCGCGATGGACCCGCGGAGCGCGGCCTGCTCCTGCGCGACGCGCAGCGTGGTCGCGTTCATCGAGTTGAACGCCTGCGCCAGTCGGCCGACCTCGTCCTGCGAACGCACCGGGATCGGGTCGAGCTGGATGTCCGGCTGCTCACCGGGCGTCGCCACCTGCTCGACGATCTGCGGGAGCCGCTCACGGACGTCGGACGCCGCGGAGGTCAGGCGCCGCAGCGGCGTGACGATCGTCCGCGCGACGGCCAGCGCGAGGAGGAAGGACAGGACGGCGGCGACGAGGGTCGCGCCGATCGTGAGGTAGAACCGCTGGAGGGCGGCGGCCGAGTCGTCGTCCGCGAGCTGCTGCGCGTGGTCGATGGCCTGGCCCGCGAGCTCGACGAGCGCGGTGGTCTGCGTCTCGATCTGGCCCGCGTAGACGGCGGGGTCGACCTGCCTGATCGACTCCAGGTCACCGGTCGCGAGCAGCGCGCGCTGCGCGATGAACTGCGACGACGGCTGACCGCTCGGCAGCGTCAGGTCGATGCCCGACATGCGGTTGAGCGAGACGGCCGCGGCGGTGCGCGCGGCCTCGGTCGCGTCGACCGTGTCCTGGTAGACGCCACCGAGCGTCGGGGACGCCGTGCCGGCGAGCAGCGACGAGCCCTGGATGAGCTCGGCGACGAGGTTCGTCGACGTCTGCGACAGGTCGTGATAGCCGGTCACCGCGCTGGCGACCTCGCGGTTCGGGAAGTTCTCGGTCAGCTGTGCGACGAGCTCGAGCTGGCCCTTCTCGATCGTCTGGAAGTTGGCCCGGACCACCGAGCTCACACCGCCGCGCGCGACGGCCTGGCGGGCGGACGGCAGCGTGGTCTCGTAGTCGGCCTGGACGGAGTTGAACTGCGCGACGAGCGCCGGGGGGAACCGGTCGAGCGGCAGCTTCGCGGTGTACTTGCGGACGCTCGCGAGCGCCTGGTCCGTCGCCGCCTGCGTCGCGGCGATCTGCTCCGGGTCCCGGCTCGTCATGGCGACGATGTACTCGTTGTCGATCGCCTGGCCGAGCGGCTGGTACGCGCGCAGCGTCTCGGCGACGCTCTGCGTGGCGCGCGCCTCGTCGAGGTCGTCGAAGGCCGCGACGGAGATGTACACACCGAGCAGGACGAGCACGAGCATGGGAACGGCCAGTACGGCCAGCACCTTGGCTCTGATGCCAAGTCGTCGCAGCATGTCGTTCCCTTCTTCGCCTGACGCGGACCCCGTCCGCGCGGGGGAACGCAGACGGATGGTCCGTGCGGGAGTATCGGCCGTTGGACGAGCGACCATTAGCCCGCCGCCGAGTTTGCCATGGACCTCACCCGGACGGATACGACGGATGGGGACAAGATGCTTCGCACAACGGACGGTTCACCTCATCCGGGGACCGCGTCGCCCGCCGACGAGCCCCTGGTTACCCTGCCGGGATGCGTGCGGTCGTCATCTGCGAACCCGGTGGACCCGAGGTCCTGGAGCTCCGCGACGTCCCCGAACCGGCTCCCCCCAGACCCGACGAGGTCCTCGTCGAGGTCGCCGCAGCGGGCGTCAACCGCGCCGACCTCCTGCAGCGTCAGGGCAGCTATCCACCGCCCCCGGGCGCCCCGCCGTGGCCGGGTCTCGAGGTCGCGGGCGTCGTGCGCACCGCGGGCCCGACGAGCGGGCTCGCACCGGGCGACCGCGTGGCGGCGCTGCTGCCGGGCGGTGGCTACGCCGAGCGCGTCGTCGTGCCGGCCGCCCTCACGCTCCCCGTCCCGGCGGACCTGACGCTCGTCGCCGCGGCCGCGCTGCCCGAGGCGCTCGCGACGGTGTGGTCGAACCTGCGCGAGGCCGACGCCCGCGCGGGCGAGACGCTGCTCGTGCGCGGCGGCTCGGGCGGCGTCGGGACGGCGGCCGTGCAGCTCGGTCGGCTGCTGGGGCTGCGGGTCCTCGCGACCGCGGGCGGCCCGCAGCGCGTGGCCCGGGTCGCGGAGCTCGGCGCGCACGCCGTGCTGGACCACCGGCGCGACGACGTCGCGGACCAGGTGCTCGCCGCGACCGAGGGCCGCGGGGTCGACGTCGTGCTCGACGTGCTGGGCGCCGGCGGGCTCGAGGACAACGTGCGCGTGCTCGCGACGGGCGGCCGGCTCGTCGTGATCGGGCTCCAGCAGGGGCGCCGGGGCACGCTCGACCTCGGCACGCTCCTGGCGCGCCGGGCACGCGTGATCGCGACGACGCTGCGCTCTCGCGACGCGCAGGACAAGGCCCGGATCATGGCCGGGGTGCGCGAGCACGCGTGGCCGTTCGTGGTCGACGGGCGGCTGCGGCCCGTGGTGCACGCGACGTACGGGTTCGACGAGGCCGCGCGCGCGCACGAGGCCCTCGCGGCGGGCGGCGTGCTGGGCAAGCTCGTGCTGCGGCCGTGAGGTGCCGCGCCGACCTGGCCCCTGTCGGTGGTGTCGGTGAGAATGCCGGGATGACGTCCGACGAGCCCGCCCCCGACCCCTCCGACGACGCGCGCGTCGAGATCGTGCGCGACGACGAGCGCGCGACCGACGGCCCCGAGACCGACGACGAGGACGTGCGCGGCATGGTCGCGCAGCCCGCCAAGGTCATGCGGATCGGCACCATGGTCAAGCAGCTGCTCGACGAGGTCCGCAGCGCGCCGCTCGACGACGCGGCGCGTGCGCGGCTCGCGGAGATCCACGAGCGGTCGCTGCACGAGCTCGAGGAGGGCCTGTCGCCCGAGCTCATCGAGGAGCTGCACCGCATCACGCTGCCGTTCACGCAGGACGAGACCCCGTCGGACGCGGAGCTGCGCATCGCGCAGGCCCAGCTCGTCGGGTGGCTCGAGGGGCTGTTCCACGGCATCCAGACGGCGCTCGTCGCCCAGCAGATGGCGACGCAGGCCCAGCTCCAGCAGATGCGTCGCGCGCTGCCGCCCGGCGTGCTCCGCCCCCCGGGCACGGAGCAGGGTGAGCCGTCCGACGAGGCGGAGCACCGCGGCGGCACGGGTCAGTACCTGTAGCTCACGCGGGGGGCGGTGCCTCCTGCGCGGCGGCGCCCGTGCGGGCGGTCAGGGCGATCGCCCCGGACACGAGCACGAGCCCGACGAGCTCGAGCCCGTGCGGGACCTGCTGCAGCCCGACCGCGCCGACGACCGTGGCGGTCGCGGGCAGGAGCGCGAGCAGCACGGAGAAGGTCGCGGGGTGCACGCGGCGCAGCACCACCTGCTCGATGCCGTACGGCACGACGGACGAGAGCAGCGCGACGAGCACGACGGCGCCCGCGAGCCGCGCGTCGGTCCACGCGGGTCCGGACCCGACCGCGAGGAACGGGGCCAGGACGAGCGCGCCGGCGGCCATCGCGACGCCGAGGCCGGTGAGCCCGCCGGTCGCGGCGGTCGCGACGCGGCGGCCGAGCACGATGTAGAGCGCCCAGCACGCGGCGGCCACGCCGATCGCGACGAGCCCGCGCGTCGCGTCGTCGCCCACGTGCACGCTCACACCAGCGAGCAGCACGACGCCCGCCGCGGCGACCACCATCGCGCCGCGGTCCCGCCAGCCGCGACCGGTCACGGCCGCCACGGTCACGGGACCCGCGAACTCGAGCGCGACCGCGGTACCGAGGGGCAACGAGTCGATCGCGACGTAGAACGCCGCGTTCATGACCGCGAGCACCACGCCGAACAGGGCCGCGGTGCGCAGCGCCGACCGCGTCCACAGCGCGCGCGAGCGCCACGGGCGCGTCCAGCCGACGAGCACGAGCGCCGCGACGAGCACGCGCAGCCAGCCCACGGTCGCGGCGGGCAGGTGCGCGAACAGGCCGACCGCGATCGCGGCACCGACGTACTGCGCGAGCGCGGAGACGACGAAGAGCGCGGGCGCGGGCACGGCGTCAGGGTAAGCCGCGCTCCTCGTCGTCCCCGTCAGGTCACGTGCTGCTCACCCCTTCACCGACCCCGCGAGCAGGCCGCGCACGAAGTAGCGCTGCAGCGACAGGAAGACGATCGCCGGGATGATGATCGAGACGAACGCGCCCGCCGAGAGCAGGAACCACCGTGCCCCGCGCGTCCCCGTGATGTTGAGCAGCGCGACGGTCATGGGTGCGAGGTCCCGCGACGAGCCCGCGAACGTCAGCGCGACGAGCAGGTCGTTCCACACCCACAGGAACTGGTAGATGCCGAGCGCCGCGATCGCGGGCTTGAGCATCGGCAGCAGCAACCGGAAGAAGATCGTCACGTGCCCGGCCCCGTCGACGCGCGCCGCCTCGAGGAGCTCGCGCGGGATCTCCCGCATGAAGTTGTGCAGCAGGAACACCGCGAGCGGCAGGCCGAACATGGTGTGCGACAGCCACACCGCCCAGAACGTGCCCGCGACGTGCAGGTCCACGTACAGGCTGAGCAGCGGGATGAGCGTGACCTGGATCGGCACGACCTGCAGCGCGAACACCGCGACGAACAGCACGTCCCGGCCGCGGAAGTCCATCCACGCGAACGCGTACGCCGCGAGGGTCGCGAGGAACATCGGCAGGACGACCGCGGGGATCGTGATGACGATCGAGTTGAGGATCGACGGCGCGAGCGACTGCGAGTTGTCCGGCGACAGGACGGTCTCGTAGTTCTCGAGCGTGAAGCTCGGGTTCGTCAGGACGGTCCACCAGCCGCTCGTGTTGATGTCCGCGGCGGGCCGGAACGACGTGACGAGCAGGCCGAGCGTGGGGATGGTCCACAGCACGGCCAGCACGACCGCGAACAGCGACGCCCACGGGCGGGACAGGCGGCGACGCGCGGCTGCCGCCACGCTCGTCGGACGCGGGGGGACGGAGGTCCCGCTGACGTCGGCGACGTCGACGGAGGCCCCGACGGGGACGGCGCTCATCGGTGGTCCGCCTTCCGCAGCTGCCGGATGTTGTAGACGATGATCGGGACGACGAGCACGAACAGCAGCACCGCGAGCGCGGCACCGAGGCCCTGGTTCCCGGCGGAGAAGCTCTGCGTGTAGAACTCGTTCGCGACGACGCTCGTGCCGTACTGGCCGGCCGTCATGGTCCGGACGATGTCGAAGACCTTGAGGCAGCCGATCGCGATCGTCGTGAGGACGACGATGAGCGTGGGCCGGATGCTCGGCACGGTGACGAAGCGGAAGAGCTGCATCGAGCTCACGCCGTCGAGGCGCGCGGCCTCGGTGATCTCGGCGGGGATGGCCTTGATCGCGGCCGACAGGATCGTCATGGCGAAGCCGGCCTGGATCCAGATCATCACGACGATGAGGAAGAAGTTGTTCCAGGGTTGGTTCAGCAGGAAGTTCTGGGGGGATCCGCCGAGCCACACGATGACCTGGTTGACGAAGCCGATCTGGTTCGGGTTCTTCGCGAGCGTCGGGTCGTAGAACCGGTACTCGTACATGAACTTCCAGATGATCGACGCGCCGACGAACGAGATCGCCATCGGCAGGAAGATCAGCGCCTTCGCCGCGGCCTCACCCTTGGCGCCGTCGACGAGGATCGCGTACACGAGACCGACCACGGTCGCGACGACCGGGGTCACGAGGACCCACAGGACGGTGTTGCGCAGCACGACGAGCTGGCTGCCCGACGTGAAGATGTCGGTGTAGTTCCCGAGCCCGATGAAGCTCGTGCCCGCGGCGTTGTAGAACGAGCGCCAGATGGTGCGGATCGCGGGGTACACGAGCCCGATCGCGATGAGCAGGAGCGTGGGTCCGACGAACCACCACGCGATCCGGCGCGCCCCCCGCTTCTCGAGCAGGTGGACGACGAGCAGGATGACGCCGATGACGGCGGCGAACGCGACCAGCGCGAGCACCATCGACACCAGCTTGTCGGTGACTTCCATGGCACCTCCCTCGACGAGGAGACAAGCAGGAACACGCACGTGGCGCACGCCGGACGCCCCGGGGCACGGGGTCCCGGTGCGCGGCGTGCGCCAGGGGCGGCGCACGCCGGTGCCCCGAGGGCGCTGACCCCCGGGGCACCGACGTCACGTCAGGAGGCCGGCCAGGCCGCCTCGATGTGGTCCAGCGTGTCCTTCGTCGACTGGCCGGTGATCCAGTTGGTCGTCTCCGTCCAGAACGCGTTGGACCCGACCGCGGCGGGCATCATGTCCGAGCCGTCGAAGCGGAACACCGCGTTCGAGTCCTGCAGGATGTCGGCCGAGAGCTTGTCGATCGGGTTCGTGAGGATCGACGTGTCGAGGCCCTTGTTCGCGGTGATCCAGCCACCGTTGGTGCGGTCGACGCTCGCCTGCGCCTTGAGGTTGGCCCACGTGTCCGTGCTCCAGAAGTCCAGGAGCGCCTGCACCTCGGGACGGTCGGAGAACGCGGTCACGAACTCGCCGGCACCGAGCACGGGCTTGTCGTCGGCCGTCTTGCCCGGCAGGTAGAAGGCGTAGATCTGGCCGTTCTCGGAGATGTCCGTGCCCTCCGGGAAGTTCGCGGCGTAGAAGCTCGCCTGGCGGTGCAGCGAGCACTGCCCGTCGAGGATCGGCAGGCCGCCGTCCTGGAACGCGGTCGTCGCGATGGACGAGACGTCGCCGAAGCCGCCGTTCACGAAGTCGGGGTTCTTGAGGTACTCGCCCACGGCGTCGAGCGCCTGCGTCGGGACCTCGGAGTTGAACGCGATCTCGTGGCTGACCCACTGGTCGTACACGTCGGGCCCGCCGACGCGCAGCATGAAGTCCTCCATCCAGTCGGTGACCGGCCAGCCGGTCGCCGCGTCGGACGCGATGCCCGCGCACCACGGCTTGTGGCCGGAGTCCTTGGCGATCGTCTCGGAGAGCGTCTTGAGCTCGTCGAGCGTCGTCGGGACCTCCCAGCCGTTCGCCTCGAACTCCTGCGGCGAGTACCAGACGAGCGACTTCACGCTCGCCCCCGACGGCGCGGCGTAGAACGTGCCGTCGACCGTGCCGAGGGCCTTCCAGTCCTCGCCCCAGAACTCGTCGACGTTCTGCGCGACGGCGTCGGGCGCCGCCTTGACCGCGCCCGTCGCGACGAGCTGGGCGAGCAGGCCCGGCTGGGGCACGATCGCGATGTCCGGCGGGTTGCCGGCCTGCGCGCGCACGAGGATCTGCTGCTCGAACTGCTTGTCCGCCTGGTAGTCGACCTTGGCGCCCGTGCACTCCTCGAACGGCTTGAACGCGTCGATGTAGGGCTGGTCCTCGGGGTCGACGATGCCCGCGTAGATGGTGATCGTCTTGCCGGACAGGTCGCCGTAGTCGGCGTAGTCCGCGCAGTCGGCGTTGGTGTCGGTGGTGCTGTCGCCGTCGCCGCTGTCACCGTCGTCCGACGAGCACGCCGTCAGGACCAGGGCGAGCGCCGCGGTCGACGCTGCGAGCGCCGCGTACCGGCGCGTGCGGGGATGCTTGCGCATGCCGTTCATGAGACCTCCGTGTCGTCATGGGCGCACACGGGCGTGGAGCACGCCGTCGTGTGCCATCCCCACGATGCAAGCCGTTGCAGAAACAATCCGCAACCCAGAACACGGGACAAAGTGGTCACGATCCCGTCACGATCCCGACAACCCCGACCTGCCGGGCCGTCGTCCTCGCTGCTAGAGGCCGAGGACGTGCCGCAAGCCCGTGTCGACCTGCTCGGCCAGGCTCGGGGGCAGGCTCCCCTCGGGCGGGTCGACCGCCCCGCGGTCGATCGTGA
>Ga0206103_100794_pt1 | contig 13418 bp, 10 predicted proteins | sample 1B5Ametagenome_FD_148638 | JGI IMG/M metagenome (GOLD analysis project Ga0206103, IMG submission 148638) | Enriched microbial communities from leaf-cutter ant dump, University of Wisconsin, Madison, United States - 1B5A | ecosystem: Environmental > Terrestrial > Nest > Insects nest > Nest dump... | reverse complement strand
AACGTGCGCAGCCCGCTCCGCAGCGGGCCCAGCCCACGCAGCGCGCGCATCCGCCGGCGCGTGGCAACGATCGCGACAAGGATCATCGCCGCTGAAGCGGCCGCGCCGAAGCGGGGACCGCGCCCCGCACACGACACGCCAGGGAAGGCGTGCCGTCCTCACCTCCGACCGGCCGTGATCGAGCGGTCGGAGTGAGGACGGCCACCGTGAGCGCGGGCGACCGGCTTTCCGCCATGGCCTGAGATGCCACAGGCCAGTGGCCATCGGCGTGGCGGACGGGCGTTCCGCAGTCGCATCGCCTCGTCATTGGACGCGATCACGGGCATCATTGCGTGTTGCGGACCGCGCCTCGACCATCCCGGAATCCTGCTCCGGCCCCCTTCGCGGCGGTACGCTCCTTCGCATCAGCAGAACGGGAAGCATGGAAGACCACCGCATCCACCAGCGGCCGATCCGCAGTTTCGTCCTGCGGCAGGGACGCTTCACGCCGGCCCAGCAGCGCGCCTTCGACGAGCACTGGGCGCGCTACGGCATCGACCACGAGGGACGCGAGCGTGATTTCGCGACGCTGTTCGGCCGCGGCGCCGACCTGGTGCTGGAGATCGGATTCGGCAATGGCGAGCAGCTCGCCCATTCCGCGCAGGCCGAGCCGGAGCGGGATTTCATCGGCGTGGAAGTCCACCGGCCCGGCGTCGGACGGCTGCTGAACACGCTGGCCGGACAAGGAAGCGCCAACGTGCGCGTGTATGCGCACGATGCGGTCGAGGTGCTGCGCGACGAGATCGCGCCGGGGCAGCTCGACGAGGTGCGCATCTATTTTCCGGACCCCTGGCACAAGAAGCGCCATCACAAGCGTCGACTGGTGCAGCCGGAATTCGTCGCGCTGCTGGCCTCCCGCGTGAGGCGTGGCGGGCGCCTGCACCTGGCGACGGACTGGGAGGGGTATGCCACCCATATCCAGGAGACCCTTGCGGCAACGCCGGACTGGCGCATCGACCCCGCCCATGCCGATCCCGGCCAGCGCCCTCCGTGGCGGGCGGAGACGCATTTCGAGCGGCGTGGACTGCGGCTTGGACATCGCGTCCGGGATCTCGTATACGAACGCATCGGGGGCGATCCGGCAGCCGCCGCCCCGTCCCCCGTGCACGCCTGACCGACACCCCGCCTCCGACGAAACCGCCCGATGGATGCCGGCCTGACCCTCACCACCAACATGGCACTCGTGTTCGGCCTGCTGGGCTTCACCGTGCTGATGCTGGTGCTCGAATGGATCCGCGCCGACGTGGTGGCACTGCTGGTGATCGTGACCATCGGCGTGACGCGGCTGTTGCCGATCGAGCAGCTTTTCCAGGGCTTCGCCGGCAACGCGGTCATGTCGCTGATCGCGGTGATGATCATGGGTGCGGGCCTCGACCGCACCGGCGTGCTCGGCAAGGCCGCCGCCCTCATCCTGCGCCTGGCCGGAGGCGTCGAGGCGCGTGTCTCGTTCTACGTCAACGCAATGGTCGGCGCGATGTCGTCGGTGATCCAGAGCCAGGCGCTGTCCGCGCTGTTCCTGCCCGTGGTCAGCCGCGTCAGCGCGCGCACCGGCATTCCGCTCAAGCGCCTGCTGCTGCCGATGGCCTGCGCCATCCTGTGCGGCACCAACATGACGATGATCTCCAATTCACCGCTGATCCTGCTCAACGACCTGATCGGCAGCACCAACCGCAACCTGCCGCCTGGCGCGCAGACGATCCAGCCTTTCTCGCTGTTCGCGGTGGCTCCGATCGGCATTCCCCTGCTGCTGGCGGGCCTCGCCTATCTCGCCTTCTTCACGCGGCGGCTGCTGCCCGACGATGAGGAACGCCAGAAGGTCACGCCGGGGCGTACCGAAACCTACTTCGCGGAGACCTACGGCATCGACGGCGAGGTGGTGGAACTCCTCGTGACCGCCGACAGCCCGCTGGTCGGCATGAGCATCGGCGAGGTCGAGCAATTGCGCCAGGCGCCCCTGATCCTGGCACTCAAGACGGGCAACGAAGCCCGCGTCGCGCCTCCGGGCGACCAGATGATCTGGGTCGGCAGCGTGCTCGGCGTCCTCGGCAAGCGCGAAGCGATCGCGGAGTTCGCCAACACCCAGCTGTGCCAGGTGCAGGCGCGCATGCGCAACTTCAGCGAGCTGTTCAACCCGACCCGCGCCGGCATTTCCGAAGTGGTGGTATCGCCCAGTTCGCGCTGGATCAAGAAGACCATCGGCGACCTGCGACTGCGCAAGACCTTCGGCATCTCGGTGCTGGCGGTGAACCGCGGCGAGCAGGTGTTCCGCGAGGATCTGCGCACGGTGGAGCTGCGTGCCGGCGACACGCTGGTGCTGCACAGCATGTGGCGCGACCTCGCCCAGACCGCACGCTCGAAGGACATCGTGGTCGTGACCGACTTCCCCAAGGAGGAACAGCGCCCGAGCAAGATCTGGCACGCGGTCGCGTTCTTCGGCCTGGCCATGGGCCTGGGGCTGTTCACCAACCTGTCGCTGGCGGTGGCGATGCTGATCGGCGCGGTGGGCATGCTGCTCACCGGCGTGCTCGACATGGACGAAGCCTACGGCGCGATCAACTGGAAGACCATCTTCACCCTGGCCTGCCTGATCCCGCTGGGCTGGGCGATGGATTCGACCGGCGCGGCGGCCTGGATCGCACAGGAGGTGCTGCGTTATCTCGGTGCGTGGCCGCAATGGGCGATGCAGGTGGTGATCGCGGTGATCGCGCTGGCGCTCGCCCAGGTCGTTTCCAACGTGGGCGCGGCCGTGATGATGGTGCCGATGGCGATCAACATCGCGCTGGCTTCCGGCGCCAATCCGGCCGTTTACGCGCTGATCGTCGCGGTATCCACATCCAACGTGTTCATCATTCCGAGCGCCAACCCGGTGATCATGATCATCGCGGGCCCCGGCGGCTACACCGCGCGTGATTTCCTGCGCGTTGGCGTACCGCTGACCCTGCTGATGCTGACCGTGATGCTGGTGTCGGTGAACCTCGTGTTCGGGCGATAACCCGCGTCAGGCCAGCCGCACGCAGCCATCCGTCAACTCGATCGGCACGGCGACGAGGCCACTGCGCGCAGGGCCGCCGCAGCAGTCGCCGCCATCCACCGCGAAAGCGGCACCATGGACCGCGCAGGTGATGCGCCCGTCGCGGACCAGGAACCGTCCCGGCGCATAATCGAGGTTGCGGCCCGCATGCGGGCACTCGTTGTAGTAGGCGAACACCCGCTCCCCCTGTCGCAGCAGGATGACGCCGGTGCCGTCGTCCAGCGTGAGGCCGATGGCATCGCCATCCGGAATCTCGTCAATGCGGCACAGGGGCTTCGACATGGCGGAACGGGTACTCGGGCACTTGCAGGCGGGGCGCGCCGCCCCAACCATGTGGCGGCCCGGCGCGCCACCGGATTCTTGCATACGGAGAGCGAAAGATGTTCCAGACCGTGTTCCAGTTCCCCCGGCCACGGCATCCGCTCGCGCGATTCGCGCTCGCCGTGATCGGCGCGGGCCTGCTGCTGGTGATGGCGATGTTCGGCATGATCCTGTTCGCGACGGTCGCGCTCGGCGGCGCGCTGTGGGTGCTTGTCGCGCGACTGCGCGGCTCGTTCGCGCCGCAACCGCGCGCCACGACCGCACGGGCATCGGCGGGCATCATCGAGGGCGAGTACCGGGTACTGCACGACCGCGATGACCCGGCCTGACCCCCGCCCCGCCTGACTCCCGCCCCCACCTCCATTCCACGCCAGCAGGCCCCTCGATGAAGGCGCAGGCCGTTTCCACGCGATCCGAACCGGCCCTGCGATGGCTGGTCCCACTGGCCCTGGTCGCGCTCTATTTCGTCTGGGGCTCGACCTACTTCGCGATTCGCGTCGGCCTGGAAAGCTGGCCTCCCTTCCTCATGGCGTCCGTACGCTTCCTGTGCGCGGGAGCGGTGCTGTACGCCTTCCTCCGCTGGCGCGGCGTGGCTGCGCCGAGCCGGATCCAGTGGCTGAATTCGGCCGCGACCGGGACCCTGCTGCTCGGGCTCGGCAATGGACTGGTGTGTTTCGCAGAACAGACCGTCACATCCGGCCTGGCGGCGGTCACCGTCGCCAGCATGCCCTTGTTCGCTGCGCTGTTCGGCGGCCTGTACGGCCAGTGGCCCGCCGGGCGCGAGTGGCTGGGACTGGCCGTGGGCTTCGCCGGCGTGGTGCTCCTGAACCTTGGCGGGAGCGTGGGCGGCACCCCGCTCGGTGCGCTGGCACTGCTGGCCGCCGCCGCGTCATGGGCCTTCGGGTCGGTGTGGAGCCGCCGTCGCAACATGCCGCCGGCGGCCATGAACACCGCCGCCCAGATGCTGACCGGCGGCGTGGTACTGCTCGCCTTCTCGCTGCTTGCCGGCGAACACTGGCCAAGTGCTCCGTCGTTGTCCGCGAACCTCGCCATCCTCTACCTCGCCCTTGCCGGCTCGCTGGTGGGCTTCAGCGCGTACCTCTTCCTGCTCAATACGGTTCGCCCGGCACTGGCGACCAGCTACGCCTACGTGAATCCGCCGGTGGCCGTGCTGGTGGGCGCGCTGCTGGGCGGCGAGCTGGTGCATGCACTCGACGTGGTGGCGATGGCCGTCATCCTCGCCGGTGTCGCGCTGATCGCACTGGGGCGCACACGGCGCGCCTGAGCGGCAGGCACGGTACGACGGCGACGCGCTGCTAGAATCGCCGGTTTCGCGCCAATCCGGTCCCCACAATGCGCCTGTCCCGCTTTCACCTCGCCACCGTCAAGGAAGTTCCCGCCGACGCCGAAATCGCCAGCCATCAGCTGATGGTGCGAAGCGGCATGATCCGCAAGCTGGCCTCCGGGCTTTACACATGGTCACCGCTGGGACTGCGCGTGCTGTCGCGGGTGGAACGGGTGGTGCGCGAAGAAATGGACCGCGCCGGCGCGGTCGAACTCCTGATGCCTTCCGTGCAGCCCCGCGAGCTGTGGGAAGAGACGGGTCGCTGGGAGAAGTTCGGCGGACAGCTCCTCAAGATCCGCGATCGCAAGGAAGCGGAATACTGCTACGGGCCCACCCACGAGGAAGTGATTACCGACTTCGCCCGTCAGGAGCTCAAGAGCTACAGGCAGCTCCCGATCAACTTCTACCAGATCCAGACCAAGTTCCGCGACGAGATCCGTCCCCGTTTCGGCGTGATGCGGGCGCGTGAATTCCTGATGAAGGACGCCTATTCCTTCCATCTGGACGCGGAAGGCCTCGAGGCCGAATACCGCAACATGTACGACACCTACACGCGCATCTTCTCGCGGCTCGGCCTGGAGTTCCGTGCCGTGCAGGCGGATACCGGGGCGATTGGCGGCAATGCCAGCCACGAGTTCCAGGTACTGGCCGACTCCGGCGAGGACCAGATCGCGTTTTCCGACGGTTCCGATTACGCGGCCAATATCGAGATGGCCGAAGCCGTGGCGCCGTCCGGCGCACGCCCGGCACCGTCGATGGAACCGGAACGCGTCTCCACCCCGACCCAGCGCAGCATCGAGGAAGTCGCGGCGTTCCTCGACGTGGCCCCGCAGACCTGCCTCAAGACCATGCTGGTGCGCGGCAGCAAGGGCATGGTCGCCCTGTGTGTCCGCGGCGACCACGAGCTGAACGAAGTCAAGGTCGCCAAGTTGCAGGAGCTGCCCGGCGCGATGGAGCTTGCCGACGAAGCTGGAATCGTCGCCGCGATCGGCGCCGCGCCCGGTTTCATCGGCCCGGTCGACCTGCCCGCGTCGATCCCCGTGATCGTCGACCGCAGCGCGGCCGCAATGGCCGACTTCGTCTGTGGCGGAAACCAGGACGGCACGCACTGGCGTGGCGTCAACTGGGATCGCGATGCGCGCATCACGCGCGTCGAGGATCTGCGCAAGGTGGTGGATGGCGATCCATCTCCGAACGGACATGGCCGGTTGCGCCTCGCGCGCGGCATCGAGGTCGGGCACGTGTTCCAGCTCGGCTCGCGCTATGCCGAAGCCATGCATGCCACCGTACTCGACGACAGCGGCAAGGCGAGGGTCATGCAGATGGGCTGCTACGGAATCGGCGTCAGCCGCATCGTCGCCGCCGCCATCGAACAGAACCACGATGAACGCGGCATCATCTGGCCCGAGCCGATGGCGCCGTGGCAGGTCGCCATCTGCCCGATCAATCCCAGGCACGACGCCAGCGTCACGGCAGCGGCGGAAGCGCTGTACGCGGAACTGCAATCACGCGGCTGTGAAGTGCTGCTGGACGATCGCGGATTGCGCCCGGGACCGATGTTCGCCGATATCGAACTGATCGGCATTCCGCACCGGGTGGTGATCAGCGAGCGCGGCCTCGCGGCGGGCACGTTCGAGTACCGCCGGCGCAGCGAGAGCGAGAACCGCACGCTCGACCACGCGCAGTTGATGGACGCCCTCGCCTGATCGCGGAGCGGATGCACGCCGCACCAAGGCGGCGGGCACCCCCGCTCACGCGCATTGTGAAACGCCCGTTGCGCGCGTTCCGACAGGAGATGTGATTCCGGTGGAGCGACGCCTGAATGGCAGCCGAAAGGCGTCGCATGTGCCAAATGGCACTCGTGATCCGGCGCTTTGGATATTGTAATATCCGCCCACAGGCCGAAGCCATGGATTCCATATGGAACGACTGCCGGAACCCGTGACGGAATTGATCGGAAGGTTCTTTTGGAGCGAGCACCTGCCGCCGCCATGAGCAATCCGCACCGGGGTACAGCGGCAATGGAGAATCGGCCCGGGAAGGCCGTCGAAATGCAACAAATCTTTTCATGAGCCCGCGCCGCATGTGGCGCGACTGGACAATTCGATCAAGAGGTAGGAAACGATGGCAGTCGATCTGCACTCCATGAACCACAATCAGCTCGGCGATCTGATCGAGCAGGCCAAGGCGCGCCAGGAAGAGCTGGTCAAGGAAAAGGCCGCCAAGCTGCGCGAGAAGATCAATGAGATGGTGAGGGCCGAAGGCTTCGATCTCGAAGAAGTGCTTGGTCGTGCGGCCCCGCGCGGCAAGGCCCGTCCCAAGGCCCGCGCCAAGTTCCGCAACCCGGATGATCCGAGCCAGACCTGGAGCGGGCGTGGCAAGCGCCCCAACTGGTTCCACGCCGCGCTGGCGGCAGGAAAGACCGAGAAGGAACTGCTGGCGGGCTGAGCGCCGCCACCATGGTTCTCCCGCAGACGCCGGCCCCTGGGCCGGCGTCTTGCGTCGGGGCGTCTGGCGGCATCCGGGCGCTTCACCGATAATCCCGGATCGCGCCGCGCAGGAGCTGTTTTCCCTGCATGCCGGCGCGCAGTCGCGCAGGACACGATCGGGGAGCCAATGAACAAGCCCATCTGGGAACCGGGGAGCGAGCGCGTCGAACGCGCGAACATGAGCCGCTTCATCCGCTTCGTGCGTGAAAGCACCGGCAACGATGACATCAGCGGCTACGGTCAGCTCTACGAGTTCTCGACCCGCTCGCCGGAGAGGTTCTGGCCGCTGGTATGGGAGTTCTGCGGCATCCGCGCAAGCGGCGAGCACAGCCCCGTCCTCGCCGACGGCGACCGGATGCCGGGCGCGCGCTGGTTCCCCGGCGTACGCCTCAACTTCGCCCAGAACCTCCTGCGCTATCGGGACGATCGCACGGCGATCGTGTTCCGCAACGAGTGGGGTGCCCGTCGCGAGCTGACCTACGCCGAACTCCATGCGGAAGTCGGCCGGCTCGCGCACGCACTGAAGGCGTCGGGCGTCGGCGTCGGCGACCGCGTTGCGGGATTCATGCCGAACATTCCCGAAACCGTCATCGCGATGCTGGCGACGACCAGCCTGGGTGCCACCTGGTCGTCGTGCTCGCCCGACTTCGGCATCCGGGGAGTGGTCGACCGCTTCGGCCAGATCGAACCCAAGGTCCTGTTCACCGCCGATCGCTACGGCTACGGCGGCAAGCGCTTCGACTGCCTGGAGAAGATCCGTGGCGTGCTCGACGAGATCCCCAGCGTGGAGCGGCTGGTGGTGGTGCCCTACAGCGGCGAGCCACTCGATCTCGCGGGCTTGCCGAACGCCACCTCCTGGCCGGATTTCACCGGCGACGGCGAGCATGCCCTGTCCTTCGAGGCGCTGCCGTTCGACCATCCGGTCTACATCATGTATTCATCGGGCACCACCGGCGTGCCGAAGTGCATCGTGCACGGCGCAGGCGGCACGCTGATCCAGCACCTCAAGGAACTGGTGCTGCACACGGACCTCAAGCGCGAGGATCGCCTGTTCTACTACACCACCTGCGGCTGGATGATGTGGAACTGGCTGGTCTCCGGGCTTGCCGTCGGAGCCACCCTGGTGCTCTACGACGGATCGCCTTCGCACCCGGACGGCAATGCGCTGTGGGATCTTGCCGACGAGGTCGGCATCAGCGTGTTCGGCACCAGCGCCAAGTGGCTGAGCGCCATCGAGAAGGCCGGAATCCGGCCACGCGAGACGCACAAGCTGTTGCAACTCAAGACCATCCTCTCGACGGGATCGCCCCTGTCGCCGGAAAGCTTCGACTACGTCTACCGCGACATCAAGGAACGCGTCCTGCTGGCCTCGATCTCCGGCGGCACCGACATCATTTCGTGCTTCGCGCTCGGCAACCCGCTGCTGCCGGTGCGCCGCGGCGAACTGCAGTGCCGCGGCCTGGGCATGAAGGTCGAGATCCTCGATGACTCCGGAGTGCCGGTTCGCGGCGAACCGGGCGAGCTCTCGTGCCTGGCCCCGTTCCCGAGCATGCCGGTGTTCTTCTGGAACGACCCCGACGGCGAAAAGTACCGCAACGCCTATTTCTCGCGCGTGCCCGGCGTCTGGTGCCACGGCGACCGCGCCATGCTGTCCGAGCACGATGGCATCGTCATCTACGGACGTTCGGATGCCACCCTCAACCCCGGCGGCGTGCGCATCGGCACGGCGGAGATCTATCGCCAGGTCGAGCAGATCCCCGAGGTACTGGAATCGGTGGCGGTCGGCCAGCACTGGGGCGACGACGAGCGGGTGATCCTTTTCGTCCGCCTGCGTGACACCCTCACGCTGGACGACGATCTGCGGGCACGCATCGTGCGGCAGATCCGCGCCAACACGACGCCGCGCCACGTGCCGGCAAAGATCCTGCAGGTGGCCGACATCCCGCGCACGATCTCCGGCAAGATCACCGAGATCGCGGTGCGCGACACCATCCATGGCAAGCCGGTCAAGAACACCGACGCGCTGGCGAACCCGCAGGCGCTGGAGTGCTTTCGGGGGCTGAGCGAACTGGCGAGTTGACGGAACCGCCGGGAGGGGGCCGGCTCGCCCTTCCCCGGCTGAAGCGATCGCGACGGAGCTGCGACACAGGTTCCGCGATCAGCGCTCGCACCATCGCTTCGCGGTCGATCCATCCATGGATCGCCCCGCCTGCGCCGTTTTAAGACGATCCGATGGGTCGACGGACGAGGCTGCCGGAACCTGCCATGCAGGCATGGCGACCGCCTTCAGCGTCGTGCGATCTCGACGTCGAACAGGAAGATGCCGAGACGGCGGTCATCGGGGATCCCGACCGCCGACGGCGAAATGGCGCCCTCCATCCGCAACTCGACGCCTACTTCATGACGACCCGGTGCAACCGCAGGCAGGTCGATGGACCGCACGACCTGCGCGCTGGTACCCAGGCTCCATCGATCCACGACCTGCCCTTCCACTCGAACCTCGATCCCGAGGGGTTCTCCCGCCCGCAGAAAGGGCTGGAATCGCAGGCGCGCGACGCAACCCGATGCGCAGTCATCGGGTACCGGAAGATACAACCCGCCCTGTTCGGACGACCATATGCCCTTCTGCTCGGGCAGGTGCCAGCCGTCACCCAGCAGAAGATCGCGTGATGGCGAATCCGCGGCCATGGAGACCCGGCGGCCGGCCCCTACCTCGAATGCCGCCGCCTGCTCGCGCACCCAGAGGTACGGCCCTGGCCGGCCTTCGCCATCGCGTGCCTCGGCCACCGCGAGTCGAATGCCCGGAATCCGTCGATCCAGATCATGCGTCCACGAGATCAGCGGACCATCGCACCGCGCCTGCCACTCCTCCGGCGACATGCGGCGGATACCGTAGTCGAACAATTGCGTGCCGAACTTGGCGAACGGCGCTTCGAACCGGACGAGCCCTTCGCGACCTCCGGAATCGACGCCCAGGCAATGCGTCCGTTCCGGATACTGGGCGCGGACATGATGCGCGATCATGTTCCGTGCACCGAAAACCCGGTAGCACGGCACGATGTAGGTGCGATACGTCACCACCGTGGCGAACAGGAACACGGCGACGATGACCAGCGCGCGCACCAGGGCGCTGCGCCATGCATACGCAAGCGCCGCGCAGGCCATCGCCATGGCCACCCACCACTGCGGCTCCCAGCCCCGCAGCACGTCCGACTGCCACAGCGCCGTGACGTTCAATCGATTTACCGCATCGGACCCCGTGATTCCCAGTTTCAGGGCGACGGCGAGCAATGCGGCCAGGGCGAAGCCCCAGGCCAGCACCTTCACGGCCCCTTCGCGCAAGGCGCCGAGAAATCCCACGGCAAGGACGGGAGCCAGCAAACCCTCCACGTAACGCCCGTACATCAGATGGTCCTGCTGCAGCGAACGCGTCGAGCTGAACATGAGCGCCGACAGGCACGCGGTCCCGGCGACGGAAAGAACGATGAACGACATCGTCGCGGCATCCGGCCGCCCGGCGGACGACTGGCGGCAACGCACGCTGTCAACGGCCCGCGCCAGAGCGAACCAGGACAACCAGAGCGTGCCGACCAGCAGGTAATAGGCATGACCCGCGACACGCAGGATCAGATCCTTCGCTCCCTCGGGTCGCGCCACGGCCGCGAACAGATCGAGCAGCGACGGGTAGTGGAGCATCGGCGAAAGGCCGGCGGGCGTGAGCCGATCGACCAGCCATGGCCGCAGCAGCCATTGGTGCATCGCCACGCAGGCCGCCGCGGCCAGTAGAAAGGACAGATAGCCCAGCCACTCCTTCCTCGCGGCGGCCAGCCAGGCCCCCACCAGGCCACCCGCGATGATCGCCGCGACTCCCACGGGATGCACGACGAACATCGCGCCGGCGACCAGGCCCCAGGACAGCCAATACAACCCGCCTTGCCGCGCCGTACGCAGGCAGCAATGGCAGGCCAGCACGAACAGCGGAATGCTGGCGTTCTCCGACATGGAGAACGCCGAAAACGTCGCGAATGCCGGATAGGCGATGGCCACCAGCGTCGCCAGCAGGATGTTCCTCCGCGTCTGCCGCGGCTCCAGCTCACGCAGGAAACGAAACACCGCCATGATCGTCAGGACGGCCAGGGCGAGATTGAGCCCCTGGACCGCGCGATATATCCACCAGGGGTCGTGGAACAGCCGGACCACCGGCGCGATCAGCAACGAATAGCCGGCGTGGTAGGAGCTGGCGCCGTCGAACTGGTAGCCGGCCAATGCCGCGGCATTGGCAAGATAGCCTGCTTCGTCGCGCATGATCGTCGCGGCCCGCACCGGATGCAGCACCCACAACCGCCACAGGCAGACCGCGACGACGGCACAGGCCGCGAAAACCGGAAAGCAGAACGGGAATCGACGCCACCCGTGAAAGGGCACGCCTTCGCTCGCCACGCCGCGATGTCGCCGGTCGTCAGCCGAGCGCATCCGAGAGTTCTTGCCTGAGATCGGCCACGTCCTCCACCCCGACCGATAGACGGATCAGCCCGTCCGTGATGCCGAGCCGCTTGCGGTTGGCGGGCGGCACCGAGGCATGCGTCATGATCGCCGGGTGTTCGATCAGGCTTTCCACCCCGCCCAGCGATTCGGCCAGGGCGAACAGGTGGCAGCGCTCCAGCACCGAGCGCGCCTTGCGCAGTCCACCCTTCACCTCAATCGTCACGATGCCCCCGAAACCGTCCATCTGCTTCCTGGCCAGCGCATGCTGCGGGTGGGACTTGAGGCCCGGATAGATCACCCGCTGCACCTTCGGATGCTGCTCCAGCCAACCGGCAAGTTCGAGCGCCGCGGCGCAATGCGCCCGCATGCGCAGGTGCAGCGTCTTCAGGCCGCGCATCGCCAGGAACGAATCGAACGGGCCGGCGACCGCGCCGACCGAGTTCTGCAGGAAGGCCATGCGCTCGGCCAGTTCCCCGTCGCCTCCCGCGACGACGATGCCGCCCACCATGTCGGAGTGGCCGTTGAGGTATTTGGTGGCCGAATGCAGCACCAGATCCGCGCCGTATTCGAGTGGACGCTGCACCATCGGCGAACAGAAGGTGTTGTCGACGACGAGGATCAGGCCGTGCTTCTTCGCGAACGCACCGACCCTGGCGAGGTCGACCAGCTTGAGCATCGGATTGGTCGGCGTTTCCGCCCAGATCATGCGCGTGTTCGGCTTCAGCGCCGCCTTCAGCGCACTCGCATCGTTGAGGTCCACGAAGGTGAAATCGAGCCCGGCGCTGCGCCGGCGCACGCGCTCGAACAGGCGGTAGGTACCGCCATACAGGTCATCCATCGCGATGACATGGCTGCCCGAATCGAGCAGCTCCAGCACCGTACCCGCGGCGGCAAGGCCGGAGCCGAACGCGAAACCGTGCGCCCCGCCCTCCAGATCGGCGACGCAGCGCTCGTAGGCCATGCGCGTCGGATTCTGCGTGCGCGAGTATTCGTACCCCTTGTGCACGCCGGGGCTCGACTGCACGTAGGTCGAGGTCGCGTAGATCGGCGTCATGATTGCGCCGGTCGAGGGATCGGGGCTCTGGCCGGCGTGGATGGCGCGGGTGCCGAGCTGGAATGTCTTTACTTTCATTCGCTATAGTCCGTGGTGTTGCGGCATGATCGAATTCCAGCCGCTTAGAATGCGAACAGGCACAACCATCGACTTCGTCATCGAGCGACGGGCAGCCCTGAACCCGCGTACTCGCGACCCTGTTTGCGGGTCACTTGGCCAAGCGCCCTGGCAAGCCGTAATGCCTCGCCAGTTTCCGGCGTCAGCACAGGTACTGGAAAATCAATTCGGGCGCTCGATGTAAAGATCGAGATGCATTTCCCCGTCCAGATGCAGCTTTCGATTCACTGTCGCCCATTCCTCCATTACTGCTGCGGCGTCGCAGCATGCAACCGCCTCCGTCTCGCGATGGAGAACCAACACGCGCCCGCCGTACTCGAACAATGCCTGCAAATACTCCATCTCATCCTGGCCGACATTGCGCATCGCGATTGGATTGAACTCGGTGAAGACCGATGGCCGGTGTCGTTCCATCAGCGCGGTCATGCCTTCCCAAGCGACGGGTTCGTGGCCTTCGATATCCATCTTGACGAGATCCAGCCGCGGAAGATTCGACAGCACATCATCCAGTCTGCACGTGGGTACATGCATCTCCTG
>Ga0206103_100787_pt1 | contig 13513 bp, 14 predicted proteins | sample 1B5Ametagenome_FD_148638 | JGI IMG/M metagenome (GOLD analysis project Ga0206103, IMG submission 148638) | Enriched microbial communities from leaf-cutter ant dump, University of Wisconsin, Madison, United States - 1B5A | ecosystem: Environmental > Terrestrial > Nest > Insects nest > Nest dump... | reverse complement strand
GCATGCCGAACCCGCCCACGCGCCCGGGGTGGCCGTCGGTCGTGACGGGCGGGGCCGGGTTGCCGTCCTCGACCTCGATGCGCAGCCCGTCCCCCGTGTCGTAGAGCTGCAGCGACACGTGCCCGTACCCGTGCAGCACGGCGTTCGCGACGAGCTCGGACACGACGAGCTCGGCGTTCGACGCATCGGGCATCTCCCACGCGTGGCACGTGCGCACCACGGCGTGCCGCGCCCGACCCACGGACGCGGCCTCGCTGGGCAGGGACCAGCGCCGACGACGAGGGCTGCGGCCGCGCTGCGCGACGTCGCCCGGGTCGGGCACGCGCACGACGACGACCGCGACGTCGTCCTCCGGGTGGTCCGCGAGCCGCGACAACAGCTCCTCGCCGATGCCCGCGGAGTCGCGCGCGGTGACGCCCGCGACCACCTGGGCGAGGACCGCGAGCCCCTCGCGCACGTCCCGGTCGCGCCGTTCGACGAGCCCGTCCGTGTGGTAGATCAGCACGTCGCCGGGCAGCAGCCCGATCTCGGCGGTCTGCCGCTCGCCCGCACCGAACCCGACGAGCGGGCCGCCCGCACCCATGAGCTGCACGACCTCGCCGCCACGCACGTGCAGCACCGGCAGGTGCCCCGCGCGTGACCAGCGCAGGCGCCACTCGTCGCCCATGCGGTGCAGCGTGGACAGCACGAGCCCCGCGGCGCGCGGGATCCGCATGCCCGCGACGAGCTGGTCGACGCGCTCGAGCACGGGTCCGGGCAGCGTGACGTCGTACGCGTAGGACCGCACGACCGAGCGGAGCTGGCCCATCGCGGCGGCGGCCTCGACGTCGTGGCCCACGACGTCCCCGATCACGACGCCGACGACGTCCGGCTCGATCTGCATGACGTCGTACCAGTCGCCGCCGACCTGCGCGTTCTCGGAGTTCGGCGCGTAGTACGTCCACACGTCGAGGCCGTCGACCTCGGCCTGCTGCGGGAGCATGGCGCGCTGCAGCGTCTCGGCGAGGCGGTGCTCGCGGTCGTACAGCCGTGCGTTGTCGAGCACGAGCCCGACGCGACGCGAGACCAGGTCGAGCACGGTCGCCGCCGACTCCGGCAGCCGGCCGCGCTGACCCGCGCGCGGGAGCACCGCGAGCACGCCGATCACGCGGCGCCGGCCGGGCACGGGGACGACGAACGCGGTCCGGGCCACGCGGTCGTCGGACTCGTCGTGGTGCCGGTCGAGGTGGGCCGCGTCCAGCGCGATGCGCTCCACGAGCCAGTGCGACGCGCTCGCCCGCGGGTACGTGCCGTCCAGGTCGAGCCGGACGGGACGGTCGCGGTCGCCGTCGAGGAGCTGCTGCACCTCGTCGGACGGCGCGTGCGCGACGTCGCCGCCGTCGGGCCGACGCGTCTCCCCGTGTCGGCTGCCGCGTCCCGACGGCGGTCGCACGTCGCTCGACACGTCGACGGGCCGCAGGCCGCCGTCGTTGACGTAGAACGCCGCCCAGTCGACGACCGAGCGCTGCAGCACGGTCGCGATCTCGTGCAGCGGCGTGGCGCGGTCGGTGACGTCCATGAGCAGGTCGGAGACCTGGACGATGACCGACACGTTGCGCCGCTCGTGCCGCTCCTCCTCGATGAGCGCCGCGAGCCGCTCGTCGTGCGTGATGCGCTCCGTGCGGTCCTCGAACGCGACGATCCACTGCTCGACCGGACCGCCCTCGACCTGCGGTGCGACCGGGGAGAAGTGCACGCGGCACGGGAACAGCGAGTCGTCCGCGCGCGGGATCGCGAGCTCGACCGTCGTCGGCTCGCCGCGCTCGATGCCCTCGCGCAGGCGGGTCATCTCGCCGTGCCGGCGCGCCCGGCCGTCGACGGGGACGCGCTGCCGCTCGCGCGCGCCCGCCGCGTCGTAGCCCATGGTCCGCTCGAACGCGGCGTTCGCCCACACGATCGTGAGGTCGCGCGCGTCGCACATCGCGTACGGGACGGCGGTCGACTCGAGCGCCCGCGCGAGCAGACCGGGGTCGGGCGGCAGGCTCTCGAGCGATCCCACGCCCTGAGACGACGAGCTCGTCATGCCGGAGGTGTTGACCACCACCACCTCCGATCGTCTAGCGTGCCGAACGGGTGCACTACGCCGTCCTGGCGTCGCCCTCGCGGAAGGAGCACCGTGCGCGACGGTAACAGCACCATCGAGGGGGAGCCCGTCCAGCCGACGGGTCCGGGTGACGGGTCGGCACGTGCTGCCGCGACGCCGTCACCGCCGAGCGCCGTCGACCAGGCGGCCGAGCAGGGTGGCGTCCACGTCATCGTCGGCGCGCAGACCACCCGCATCGTCCTGTCGGGCGAGGTCGACGCGGACCTGGGCCCCGAGCTGCACGAGGCCACGACGGAGGCCGAGAACGCGGGGCTGCCGATCGAGGTCGACGCGCACCACGTGACGTTCATGGACTCGTCGGGCGTCGCGTTCCTCGCGCGCCTGTCGATCCGCTCGCAGCACCGCGTGCGGTTGCTGCGCGTCCCGCCGACCGTGCGCTTCCTGCTGGAGGTCACGCGCATCGGCGAGCTCCTGGACGTCGTCGAGGAGTCCGACGAGCGCGAGTTCCAGCCGGTCCCGGACCAGACGACCTGACGGGTCCGACGAGCGCCGGGCACCCCGGCGGCACGGTCCTGACGGTCGGACCGGTCCCGACGACGAACGAGCCGCGTGGCCCCCTCGGGGACCACGCGGCTCGTCTGCTCGGTGCTGCCGTCGCGGCAGCCGTCGGCGCGTCGCGCGTCAGCGGATCTTGGTGCCCGCCGAGCGCAGCTGCTGGCACGCCTCGACGATGCGGGCGGCCATGCCGGCCTCGGCCAGCTTGCCCCACGCGCGCGGGTCGTACGCCTTCTTGTTGCCGACCTCGCCGTCCACCTTCAGCACGCCGTCGTAGTTGCGGAAGAAGTGGTCCGCGACCGGGCGGCTGAACGCGTACTGCGTGTCGGTGTCGATGTTCATCTTGATGACGCCGTTGTCGACCGCCTCGGCGATCTCCTCGGCCGTCGAGCCCGAGCCGCCGTGGAAGACGAGGTCGAACGGGTTCGCCTTGCCGATCGAGTCGCCGACGGACTTCTGGATGTCCGCGAGGATCGACGGGCGCAGCTTGACGGCACCCGGCTTGTACACGCCGTGCACGTTGCCGAACGTGAGGGCCGTCAGGTAGCGGCCCTTCTCGCCCGCACCGAGCGCCTTGACCGTGGCCAGGCCGTCCTCGGCGGTCGTGTACAGCTTCTCGTTGATCGCGGCCTCGTGGCCGTCCTCCTCGCCGCCGACGACGCCGACCTCGATCTCGAGGATCGTGCGCGCGGCCTGCGAGAGCTCGAGGAGCTCCGCCGCGATGACGAGGTTCTCGTCGAGCGGGATGTCCGAACCGTCGAACATGTGCGACTGGAACGTCGGGTTCTCGCCGCGCTTGACCTGCTCCGCCTCGAGGGCGAGCAGCGGGCGGACCCACGAGTCGAGGTTCTTCTTGACGCAGTGGTCGGTGTGCAGCGCGATCGTGACGCCGTAGTGCTTGGCGACCTCGGTCGCGTACGCCGCGAGCGCGAGCGAGCCGGAGACGCGCTCCTTGATCGTCGAGCCCGACGCGTACTCCGCGCCGCCGACCGAGACCTGGATGATGCCGTCCGACTCAGCCTCCGCGAAACCCTGGATGGCGGCGGTGACGGTCTGCGACGAGGTGATGTTGACGGCCGGGTAGGCGAACTTGCCCGCCTTCGCCCGGTCGATCATCTCGGCGTACACCTCGGGGGTGGCGATGGCCATGCGCTCACATCTCCTGTGGCTGGATGGGGGTGGTGTCGCCCCGAGTCTGCCACTAACCGCGCCTCAGACGTCCGGGACGTCCTTCCCACGGGCACCCCGCCGACGTCTCACGAGGGCACGGAGGCGTGCTGCGCGACCCACGCGTGCATCGCGATCGCGGCGGCCGCCGACGCGTTGATCGACCGGGTCGAGCCGAACTGCGCGATGTGCAGGACGTCGACGGCTGCGGCGCGCGCCTCGTCGGACAGACCGACGGACTCCTGGCCGAACAGCAGGACGCACGAGCGCGGCAGCGGGTACCCCTCGATCGGCACGGAGCCGGGCAGGTTGTCGATCCCGAGGACCGGCAGGTCCTGCGCGGTGGCCCACGCGACGAGCTCGCCGACCGTCGCGTGGTGGCGCAGGTGCTGGTAGCGGTCCGTCACCATCGCGCCGCGGCGGTTCCAGCGGCGGCGGCCGACGACGTGCACCTCGGCGGCCAGGAACGCGTTCGCGGTCCGCACGACCGACCCGATGTTGAGGTCGTGCTTCCAGTTCTCGATCGCGACGTGGAACGTGTGCCGACGCGTGTCGAGGTCCGCGACGATCGCCTCGACGCTCCAGTACCGGTACCGGTCGGCGACGTTGCGCCGGTCGCCGTGCTCGAGCAGCTCCGGGTCGTAGCGCGCATCGTCGGGCCACGCCTCGCGACCGCCCGGCCACGGAGGCACCCCGACCTCGGACTCCTCCACCGGTTCAAGGTAGCCCGAGCAACCGTCGTTCACTGCTCGACGCGCAGCCCCGCGGCGAGCTCGGCGAACACGGCCCCGGCGTCGTCGTGCCGCGCGAGGCCCGCGGCCTGACCGACCCACAGCGACTGCAGCTCGCCCACGCCCCGCGGTCCCGCCTCGGCGCGGAACCGCCCCGTAAGCCAGTTCTGCGCGGGGAACGGGGCGATCGCGGCCGGGTCCGCCTGCGCGGCCGCCTCGATCGCACGCACCGCGCGGTTCGGCACGCCGCGCGACAGCCGACCGCTCATCGCGCGCGTGAGCACCGTGCCGTGCGCGGGCGACGCCGCGATCGCGGCCCGGTGCGCGTCGTTCGCGGCGGACTGGCGCGTCGCGAGGAACGCGGTCCCGACGACGACGCCGTGCGCCCCGAGCGCGCGCGCCGCGGCCACCCCGCGCCGGTCCGCGACCCCGCCCGCCGCGAGCACCGGGACGCGCACCGCGTCGACGACCTGCGGGACGAGCGCGAACGTCCCGACGAGCGCGTCGTCGGCCCGGTGCAGGAAGGACACGCGGTGCCCCGCGGCCTCGGCCCCCGACGCGACGACCGCGTCGACCCCGCCGTCCGCGAGCGCGCGCGCCTCGTCGACGGTCGTCGCCGTGCCGATCACGCGCGTGCCGCGCTCGTGCGCCGTCTCGACGACCCACCGCGGCGGCACGCCGTACACGACGCTCAGCACCGCCGGTCGCGCGTCGAGCGCCGCGTGCAGCTGCTCGTCGACGTCCGGCAGGTACCGCGGCGGGTCGGCGGGCCGCGCGACCCCGAGCTCCGCGAAGAACGGCTCCGTCGCCGCGCGCGCCGCCGTGAGGTCGACGTCGCCCGGACGGACCTCGTCGCCCGTCTCGAGCCACAGGTTGAGCGCGAACGGGCGGTCGGTCGCGGCGCGCAGCTCCGCCGCGGTGCGTGCGATGCGCTCCGCGTCGTACCCGTACAGCCCGTAGGAGCCGAGACCGCCGAGCCGGCTCACCGCCGCCGTCAGCGCGACCGACGACAGCCCGCCGAACGGGCCGAGCACGATCGGCACGTCGATCCCCAGCAACGTCTCCAGGCGGCCGGTCATCGCGTCTCCTCCGTCTCTCGTGCCGACCCTCGCGCCGGCGCCGTGCTGCTCATGGTCCTGCTCGTGACCCGCTGCCGCAGGTGTGCGACGCACAGGTCGGGTGCCACCAGCGGGTCGAGCGCCGTCGCCGCGACGGGCGCGTCCCACGCCGCGAGCGCGCCCTGCAGCATCCCGAGGTGCGCGGCGCACACCACGTCGCGGTGCCGCCGCGCGAGGTCGCCGAACGGGCAGCGGCGCAGGTGCAGCAGGCTCTCGGCGCGGTCGGGCGTGAGGTTCGGCGTCGGGTGCGGCGTGGCCCGGCCCGCCACTTCGTGGTCCGACGAGCCGTGGTCCGACGAGCGTCCCGCGGCCGGTCGGGCGGGGGCGGGGTCCGGGACGCCCTGTGGCGGCTGTGGCGGCTCCGTCGGCTCGGGCGGCTCCGTCGGCTCGGGCGGCTCCGTCGGCTCGGGTGCGAAGCCCAGCTCGTCGAGCACGAGCGTCAGGTGCGCCGTGGCGGCCTCCGCCGTGAGGGACGCTGCCGTGGCGGCCAGCGCGGGCGGTGCGGGCAGCCCCCGGCCCGCGGCCCGGCCCGCCGCGAGCGCGCGCGGCGTCGCGTCCGGGTCGCCCGCGAGCGCGACCGTGAGCGCCTCGGCGAGCAGCCGGTACGACGAGAGCGTGCCGCGCGTCGTGCTGCGCGCCGCTGCCCGCGCCCGGTAGCGCAGCGCCGGTCGGCCGCGCGCCACCGACCGCCGGCCGGCTCCGGTCGACGAGCCGGCGGGCGTCGGGCCGGGCGCCGACGACGTGACCCGTTCGACGGCACCCGCACGCTCGAGCGCGTCGAGGTGCAGCCGCACGGTGTTGGGGTGCACGTCGAGGCGACGAGCGAGGTCCGCGACCGTGAGCGACGACGACGCCCGCAGCGCGCTGAGCACCGCGGCCCGTCGGCCCGTGAGCGGGGGCGCGTGCTCGTCGGCCACGACACGGTCGTCGGGCGCCGCAGCCGCCGCACGCACCACGGGCTCGTCGGGACGCACACGCGTGTCGGCGACCGCGGGCTCGTCGGGCACCGCGGGCTCGTCGGGCACCGCGGGCTCGTCGGGACGCACGCGCGCGTCGGCGACCACGGGCTCGTCGACCCCTCAGGCCTCGGGCTGGGGCGGCAGGCCCGCGACGAGCGGCGTGTCCGCACCGACGACCCCGAGCCGCGCGGCGCCGCCGGGCGAGCCGAGGGGCGCGTCCCGGCCGGGCAGCGTCTCGGTGAAGAACTCGGCGTTGTCCGCGAGGTACGGCTGCAGCGCGTCCGGGAGGTCGTCCTCGTAGTAGATGGCCTCGACGGGGCACACGGGCTCGCAGGCACCGCAGTCCACGCACTCGTCGGGATGGATGTAGAGGCTGCGTTCGCCCTCGTAGATGCAGTCGACCGGGCACTCCTCCACGCAGGCACGGTCCTTGACGTCGACACAGGGCTTGCCGATCACGTACGTCACGGGCGGATTTTATCCAGCATCGGATGGAGAAAGTCGAGCCCTGTCCACCAGACGGTCGTCGGACCGCCCGTCGAGCGCTCCCAGCCCGTTGTCAGCCCTCGCCCGTAGTCTGGCCCCCATGCTCACGACGACCGCGCTCGCGGCCGCCCTCGCCCCCGTCCACGCCGCCGGCCTCGCGGCAGGCGGTCCCGTCGCGGCGCTCGGGCCGAGCTTCCTCGACCCCGACCACCTCATCCAGTCGTTCGGGACGTGGGCGCTGCTCGGCGTCGTGGTGGTCGTGTTCATCGAGACCGGCCTGCTGTTCCCGATCCTGCCGGGCGACTCGCTGCTGTTCACCGCGGGCGCGCTCGTCGCGCAGGAGACGCTGCACTTCCCGCTGTGGCTGCTGTGCCTGCTCGTGTTCCTCGCCGCGTTCCTCGGGGACCAGACCGCGTTCCTCATCGGCCGCACGCTCGGGCCGAAGGTCTTCAGCAAGCCCGACTCGAGGATCTTCAAGCAGTCGTACATCGACCAGACGTACGCGTACTTCGACCGGTACGGCGGGCGGACCATCATCGTCGCGAGGTTCGTGCCGATCGTGCGGACCTACGCGCCCGTCGCCGCGGGCGTCGGCAACATGAGCTACCGGCACTTCGTGTCGTTCAACGTCATCGGGGCGCTGCTGTGGGGCGTGGGCGTCACGCTGCTCGGCTACGGGCTCGGGAACATCAGCTTCGTCAAGGACAACATCGAGGCGCTGCTCGTCGTCATCGTGCTCGTCTCCGTGCTGCCGATGGCGTGGGAGGTCTGGCGCGCGCGGCGCCGCCCCGCCGCCGAGACCGACGAGACCGCGGCCACCGCGGACGAGAGCCCCGAGGCCGGGGCGGGAGGGACGTCCCTGTGACCCGCGAGATCCGGTCCTGGCTGTCCGACATGGACGGCGTGCTCGTGCACGAGGGGATCGCCGTGCCCGGCGCCGCCGAGTTCGTGCGCGCGCTGCGGGACGCCGACCGCCCGTTCCTGGTCCTCACCAACAACTCGATCTTCACGCCGCGAGACCTGCGCGCGCGCCTCGCCGCGTCCGGCATCGACCTCCCCGAGGAGGCGATCTGGACGTCCGCGCTCGCGACCGCACAGTTCCTCGTCGACCAGATGCCCACGGGCTCCGCGTACGTCATCGGCGAGGCCGGGCTGACCACCGCGCTGTACGAGGCCGGCTACACGCTCACCGCGACCGAGCCGGACTTCGTCGTGCTCGGCGAGACGCGCACGTACTCGTTCGAGGCCATCACCAAGGCCATCCGCCTCATCCAGGGCGGCGCGCGCTTCATCTGCACCAACCCCGACGTGACCGGGCCGTCCGTCGACGGCGACCTGCCCGCGACCGGGGCCGTCGCCGCGATGATCCAGGCCGCGACCGGGCGGCAGCCCTACTTCGTCGGCAAGCCCAACCCCATGATGATCCGCTCCGCGCTCAACCGGATCGACGCACACTCCGAGTACACCGCGATGGTCGGGGACCGCATGGACACCGACGTCGTCGCGGGCATCGAGGCCGGGCTGCGCACGTTCCTCGTGCTCACCGGGTCGACGCGCGCCGAGGACGTCGAGCGGTTCCCGTTCCGACCGTCCGAGATCCTGGCGTCCGTCGCCGACCTCGTCTCGCGCGTCTGACCGGCCGGACCACCGCCGGGCGCCCGGCGCGGCACGGACGGGACGCCGGGACCAAGGTCCTAGCCCGGTCGGCGGGTCACGTGGGGATCCTTCGGCCATGAGCCGTCCCGCGTCGCCCGCCACCCCGCGCCCGACGAGCGATCGTCCGACGACCCCGCGCAGCACCACCGGCACGACCCGCGCGCCAGGCGCCCGACGACGCCGCGGGCCAGGGTGGGTGCCGAACGAGCACGGCGCGTGGGCGATGCTCGTCGTGCCGGTGGTCGTCGGCGGCGTGCTCACGGGCGTCACGTGGCGCACCGCGCTCCTGCTCGTCGCGTGGCTCGTCGCATATCTCGCGTTCCACGCGACAGCGCTGTGGCTGCGCGCATCGCGGCGCCCCCGGTACTGGCCGCCCGTGCGGGCGTACGGCGCCGCGGTCGCCGTGCTCGGGCTCGGGCTCGTGCTCAGTGCACCCGGGCTCCTGCGGTGGGCGCCGGCGTTCGTCGCGCTGCTCGCGACGAGCCTCGCCTGCTCGGCCCGGCGCGCCGACCGGTCGTGGCTCAACGACGGGGTGACCGTCGGCGCCGCGATGCTCATGACGTTGGTCGCGGCGGGTCTGGGGAGCGACGGTTCGCCGGGCGCGGGACGGCTCGGCGGGACGTGGGTCCCGCCCGGCGCGTCCGACCCCGCGGCGTGGGCCGCGACGGGTGTGCTCGCGGCCTACTTCTTCGGCACCGTGCCCTACGTCAAGACGCTGCTGCGGGCGCGCGGTGACCGCACCGTGCTCGCCGTGTCGATCGGGTACCACGCTGCGCTCGTGGTGCTCGCGGGCGGTGTCGTCGCGATCGTCGCAGCACGCGGGGCCGCGCGCGGCTCGGTCGTGAGCGCGGCGCTGCTCGTCGTCGTCGCGATCGGCCTGCTCGCCCGCGCCGTGCTCGTGCCACGACGGCGGCCCTGGCCTACCGCGAAGGCGATCGGGTTCGGCGAGATCGCCGCGACGATCGTCGTGACGACGGTCGCGTTCACCGCACCCGCGCTCGTCGCGCTCCCCGCGGGCTGACGAGCGTCACGCTCGGTCTCCCGTCGCGTCGCGGCTGACGAGCGTCGCGCTCGGTCTCCGGTCGCGACGGGGCCTGGCGCGGGCAGGTCAGAACTGGACGGTCGGTGCCTGGCGGATCTGCGGGTCCTCGACCTCGAAGTACTCGGCACGCTCGAAGTGGAACATCCCGGCGATGACGTTCGTCGGGAACGTCTCGACCTTGGTGTTGTTGCTGCGCACGTTCGCGTTGTAGAAGCGCCGCGCCGCGGCGATGCGGTCCTCGGTCGTCGACAGCTCGTTCTGGAGCTGCTGGAAGTTCTCGCTCGCACGCAGCACCGGGTAGTTCTCGGCGACCGCGAACAGCCGACCCAGCGCCTGGGTCAGCGCGTTCTCCTGCGCGGCCTGCTCGGCCACCGACGCGCCCGATCCGGCGGCGGCCGCCCGTGCCCGCGTCACCTCGTCGAACACCGCGCGCTCGTGCGCGGCGTAGCCCTTGACGGTCTCGACGAGGTTCGGGATCAGGTCGTGCCGCCGGTGCAGCTCGACGTCGATCTGCCGCCACGACTCCTGCACGAGGTTCCGCAGCCGGACGAGGCCGTTGTACTGGGCCACGGCCCACAGCAGGACGATCACGACGAGCACGACCACGACGATCGCGATGATGGCACCAGGTTTCACGGCTGCTCCTCAGGGTCGGTCGAAAGCCTAGCGGGCGAGCGGGTCGTGCCCGTGGTCGAGCCAGACGTGCCGCGGGATCGCGTCGGCGATCGCCGTCAGCAGGGCGATGCGCGCGTCGAGCACGGTCAGGTCGGTGCGCCCGGGCTGCCAGGTCAGGATCGTCGTGCCCTCGATGCGCCACGCGACCTTCGGCTCGCGCAGCAGCCGCTCGACGAGCCGCGGGTGCAGGATCGCGTGGCCCACCGCGAGGTCCGTCGCGCGCACCGAGTACCGCTTGTTGAACTCGTCGGACTCGACGTCGAGGTCGACCTTGCCGAACGCGGTCGCGAGCCGTGAGCCGAGCGACTCGGGCATGACCTGCAGGTCCGGCAGGAATCCCGGCAGGGTCAGCGCGACGACGTGGAACAGGTGCGTCGTCGTCGACCGCGAGCCGTCCGCGTCCGTGCTCGACGTCTCGTACGAGTACACGAACGAGCACAGCTCGCGGCCCTGGAACCTCCCGCCGACGACGTCGGTGACGCGGCGGCGGTCCCCCGTGCCGAACGGCAGCCCCCGGAACCGCGTGATCAACGACCGGTCGGCGGGGAGCCGTCGCCAGCCCCGCGGCGCGAGCCACGCGTCGAGCGCCGCACGGTGCCGGCGCTGCGAGACGACCGACCACACGCCGAGCAGCACCATCAGGGCAGCGCCGATCCCCAGGATCCACAGCGGGCTGAACATCGCCAGGTCGTTACGCACGCCGTGCTCCCGTCTGCGCGTCCTGCCAGACGTGGCGCGGCACCCGGGAGACGACGGCTTCGAGGAGCCGGAGATGCCGGTCGACCACGGCCGTCTGCGGTCCGTCGAGGTCCCACGTGCGGATCCACCCACGCTCGACGATCCACGGCCGCCCGATCAGGTCCGGCTGGAGGAGCCGCTGTGCGAGGCGCGCGTGGAGCACGTCGTGCGCGGTGCGCGGGTGGTCCGCCTCGACGAAGTACGTGCCGTTGAAGTCCGCCGACTCGATGAGGTGGTCGACCGCACCGAGGCGTTTGCGTGCCGCGGCGAGCGCGTCCTCGGGCCCGACTGCGAGGCGTGGGAGGACGGCCGGGAGACGCACGGCTGTGACCGCGACGTCGGCGTAGTTCTTGACGAGGCCGGCCAGCGCCTGCCCCGTGACGTAGCGGTAGACGAACGAGACCGTCTCGAGCTCCACGGGCTGGCCGCCGTCCCGGTCCGCAGCCCCGGGGATCGCCACGAGCACCGGGCGGTGGCGACGCAGGACGTCGACCGCCATGTCCCCGAGCGGACGGCCGGGCCCACCGACGAAGGGATCACCGGACCAGCCCGTCAGGACCGAGTCGTCCCGCGCGGCGTACGACCAGCCGTGCTCGCCCGCCCACCGCTGCGCCTCGCGCGACAGCGCATCGCGCTGCCGCGCCGCCCCCGACAACAGCCCGTAGCACGTGGCCGCCAGGCTCGCCCAGAACAGCAGGCCGAGGAGCGAGTGCACCTGGCTGGCCTCGTCGACGACCGTGCCGCCCCAGAACGTGAGCACCATCCCGACCAGCCCGCCGAGCGTGAGTCGCTTCGGGTGCCGCCTCGCCGCGGCGAGGACCCCCTGTACCCCCTGCACGCGCGTCTCAGGCCAGGCCGAGGTCGGACAGGTCGAAGAGGAAGTGGTACGGGACGCCGAGCGCCTCGATCGCCTCGCGGGCGCCGGTCCCCCGGTCGACGATCACCGCGACACCCGCGACCTCACCGCCCGCCTCACGCACCGCTTCCACCGCCGTGATCGCGGACCCGCCCGTCGTCGAGGTGTCCTCGAGCACGACGACCCGGCGCCCCGCGACGTCCGGCCCCTCGATGCGACGCTGCAGGCCGTGCGCCTTGCCCTCCTTGCGGACCACGAACGCGTCGACGTCCTGGCCCCGGCTCGCTGCGGCGTGCAGCACGGACGTCGCGACCGGGTCGGCGCCGAGCGTGAGCCCCCCCACCGCGTCGACCTCGGCCGTGCCCAGACCGACCTCCTCGAGCTTGTCGAGCATGAGGTGGCCGATGAGCGGCGCGGCGCGGTGGTGCAGCGTCACGCGGCGCAGGTCCACGTAGTAGTCGGCCTCACGGCCCGACGAGAGCGTGACCTTGCCGTGCACGACGGCGAGGTCCGTGATGAGCGCGAGAAGCTGGTCCCGAGGGCTGGCGGCGAGGGTGGCGTCGGTCACGCGGGAAGGCTACCGCCCGCCGTCGCGGCTCAGGAGGCGTCGTCCACAGGTCCGGCGTCACCCGTCGACTCGAGGGCCTTGCGGTAGCGACCGACCGCACGGATGACGCTGCGCGGCGCGAGCCGCGCGGCCGCCGCCACCGTGCGGTACCGCAGGCTCGGCGTCGAGATCACCGCACCGCGGCGCACGTCCGCGAGCGCGGTGGCCACCACGTCCTCGGCGTTGAGCCAGGCGAGCTGCGGGTACGCCGACACGTCGATGCGGCCGCGCTCGTGGAACTCGGTGTGCACGAACCCCGGGCACAGCGCCGTCGCGGTGACCCCCGTGCCCTTGAGCTCCACCGCGAGCCCCTCGGTGAACGTGCGCACCCACGCCTTGTGCGCCGAGTACGTGCCCGACGCGAGCAGCGCCGCGATCGACGCGACGTTGAGGATCGCGCCGCGGCCTCGTCGGACCATCGCCTCCGCAGCCGCGTGGGACAGCACCATGGGCGCGCGCACCATGAGGTCGAGCGCGGCCTCCTCGCGCGCCAGGTCCCGCCCGACGAAGTGCTGGTTGAGCCCGAGGCCCGCGTTGTTGACGAGGAGCCCGACCGGCCGCTCGTCGGCGCGCAGCCGCTGCGCCACGCGCTCGACCTGCGCACGGTCGGTCAGGTCCGCCGACAGCACCTCCGCGCGGACCCCGGCGCCCGCCTCGAGCTGCGCCCCGAGCCGGGTCAGGCGCTCCTCGTCGCGCGCGACGAGGACGACGTCGTGCTTGGCCGTGGCCAGCTGCCACGCGAACTCGAGTCCGAGGCCGGCCGACGCGCCGGTGACGAGTGCGATTCCCACGCGCCCACCCTAGGCACGCCCCCGCCCCCGAGCCCCCCGACCCGCCACA
>Ga0206103_100786_pt1:10000-13545 | contig 13545 bp, 7 predicted proteins | sample 1B5Ametagenome_FD_148638 | JGI IMG/M metagenome (GOLD analysis project Ga0206103, IMG submission 148638) | Enriched microbial communities from leaf-cutter ant dump, University of Wisconsin, Madison, United States - 1B5A | ecosystem: Environmental > Terrestrial > Nest > Insects nest >... | reverse complement strand
CTTCCATGAAATTTTGAGGGCTAGTAGAGCAGACACAATTAAACAACTTTGCTCTTGGTTCCTATGAAGTTTTTCGACTGGAAACGTGTTTTTTTCATGGGGTTGGGGAGGTCATCCTGGCACTACAGCCAGACGGCACAACTCAAAAGAAATTTTCGCTCCAAACTCAAAGATACCTTGTATTTATGGTGAGGTTGCCTCGTCTTTACTTCCTACATCGAGATCTTGACCTCAAAAAAATTTTCATTTGGTCTCAATTGACACCAATTGGCTCCATGATTCTCCATGGGACTCAATGGTGTCTCATTGACAAAATTTGTTTCACTCAAAAACTCAAAGATATCTTGTATTTATGTTGGGGCTCGCTCATCTCCACTTCCTACGTGAAGATCTTTGCCTCAAAAAATTTTTGTTTGACCTCAATTGTCCCAATTGTTATTAAGGGTCATCAATTGTGAGCCAGAAGGTACAACTCGAAAAAAATTTTCGCTCAAAAACTCAAAGATACCTTGTATTTAGGTTGAGGTAAGCTCATTTTCACGTCCTACGTCAAGATCTTGGCGTAAAAGAAATTTTTTGTTTGGCCTCAATTGGAACCAATTGGCTCCATGATTCTCCATGGGACTCAATGGTGTCTCATTGACAAAAGTTTTTCATCTAAAAACTCAAAGATATCTTGTACTTACGTTGAGGTAAGCTCATCTTCACTTCCTACATCGAGATCTTGGCCTAAACAAAATTTTTGTTTGGCCTCAATTGGCACCAATTGGCCCATGATTCCCCATGATACTCAATGGTATCTCATTGACAAAATTTTTTTCACTCGAAAACTGAAAGATATCTTGTATTTACGTTGAGGTACGCCTGTCCTCACTTCCTACATCAAGATTTTGGCCTCAAAGAAATTTTCATTTGGTCTCAATTGACATCAATTGGCTCCATGATTCTCCATGGTGTCTCATTGACAAAAATTTTTTCATCTTAGAACCCAAAGATATCTTGTATTTACGTCGAGGTGTGCTCGTTCTCACTTCCTACATCAAGATCTTGAAGATCTTGACTTCAAAGAAATTTTCAATTGGTCTCAATTGACACCAATTGATCCCAATTGACTCAATGATTCTCAATGGTGTCTCATTGACCAAAATTTATTCACTTGAAAACTCGGGGATACCTTGTATTTAGGTTGAAGCATGCTCATCTTCACTTCCTACGTCGAGATTTTGACCTCAAAAAAAAATTTTGGTTGGTCTCAATTGGTACCTATTGGATCAATGATTCTCAATGATACTCAATGGAATCTCATTGACAAAATTTTTTCATCTTAAAACTCCTGTTTCTTTGCCTGGACGATGAGATACGCTCATCTTCACTTCATAAATGTGATTCTTTTGGCACGATATGATGAAGTCATTCCAGTAAAATAAAAAAATCTATCAAGGTTGCATTTACCTTGAAATAAATTCTAACCTATAACGTTGAGGTCTGGGCATCCCTGCCTAATCAATTGCAAGACTTTGGTTTAAATCAAGACATAGAAGGCCCTTGTATTGAAAAGTATGATCCAATCCATAAGACCTTTACTTCAAAAAAATTTGCAGTTGGTCTCAATTGAAACCAATTGACTCCATGATTCCCTGTGATTCTCAATGGGTCTCATTGACAAAATTTTTTTCACTCAAAAACTCAAAGATACCTTGTATTTACGTTGAGATATGCTCATCTTCACTTCCTACGTCGAGATTTTGACCTCAAAAAAAATTTTGTTTGGTCTCAATTGGTACCTATCGGATCAATAATTCTCAATGATACTCATTGGAATCTCATTGACAAATTTTTTTTCATCTTAAAACTCCGGTTTCTTTGCATGGACGATGAGATACGCTCATCTTCACTTCATAAATGTGATTCTTTTAGTATGATATGATGAGATAATACCAGTAAAACAAAAAATCTTCCGAAGTCAGACTCTCAGACAAATCAAAACATGATTGAGACACTGGGTCCGTATACCATTTGCCAACAGAATTATCAACTCCGAGATAAAGCGTATTGAGAATGTATATATCCAATGTCAGATTACTTTGTTATATATAGTAGAAAATAAAATGAATCGACCTCTGACTCTACTGAATAAGAAATTGTAATGAATCTAAAATAGCACTTTATGCAATCTAAACCTTAATTACAAGCAGGTTTGCGTTGAGAGTCTTCTCTGATGCCCATGGCTTTGGCAGAGTTGAATGAAGGGCAAGTCAAAGGCGAATCATTAATAGTCTTCCAGGTATTTTGTTGAGTCTGACGACCATCTATATGAGATTTTCTTTTCTGTACAAAGGTGTAAACTCTTGGTTGCACATTCTCAACAAAAACTATATTTGTAAGAGAGTTAGATTTGTGTAGAAAGTACGATCCAGTAAATCTTGAACTCATTCGTTTGATAGGATATTGAAGTTTGTTGTATTTGTTTAGTAATTGATTATAAGATCATTTGGTTTAAATATTGCTCGAGAGCCAATTTAAGAAATATGCACAAAGTATGTATAATTGTATGTGCATGACTTTTCTGTATAGGTACAAACATAACTATACATAACATGATGCATAATGAAAATCTAGAGAAGTATAGTTTCACTGCTTCAGGAGTTAACTTGTCATTATGTTCATTGATCGTAGGTTTGTGTACGGATTTCAAAGCAATCCGCTGTAGGAGTACTCCCCTTGTGCCAGAAGTAGGTGTCAAACATAACCGGGAGTGTCTCCGAGCTCGCAAGACTCTTGCCGGGATAGCTAGTTTCCAATGCTTATCGGGAACTTCGGCTGTAGGTAGCTCGGAAACAGGTGTCCTGTTGACCCGAGTTCCCCTTCTTTAAGTACTTCCATTTATATTCTTTTTCTAAACTAGAAAGAATTTGAGAATGCAAAACTTTGGATTTCAGACTCGAAACCAAATAAAACAAACAGTTGGACTGCGACTTCACATCTCAAAAGAAATACGACTTATGAAAAAAGCCAAGTCAAAACTCCGCGATAGAAAAAAACAGAAAATTAAGCATTGCCAAAAACTAATAGAATGGGGAGATTCAAAGAGTTTACGACCTATAAAAGTGCGTGAGAGAATTTGGAGTAAGGCTTCACGATTAGAGAGAAAGAAATACATCAAGCTCAGACGGAAAAACATCAGGCCGGAAAACCTCGAAGCCCTTGAGCGAAACCTCGAGCATCCGCTAGGGACAGAAGAAAATCCCATTGTAATAGATTGAAGATTACTCTAAGAATAGTGTTCTTCATTCGGAATTTCACATTTTGTTTGTAATATATGTTTGCTTGATTGATCTAAAAAGCTTAAATAAAAAGAAAAAAGTGAGAAAATAACAAAGTCACAGCAACCTAAAAAAGACCTGAAGAGAGGGGGAAAAAGTTAAAGACTTTTTAACCCCAGTGTAAAAAGCGTGCAAAACGCGAAATAACAAAGAACCAAAAAAAAAGAGAAAGGAATTTTTTTTGTTTTTAAAAAATAAGACATTTTAACCCCAGTGTAAATA
>Ga0206103_100786_pt1:0-7500 | contig 13545 bp, 7 predicted proteins | sample 1B5Ametagenome_FD_148638 | JGI IMG/M metagenome (GOLD analysis project Ga0206103, IMG submission 148638) | Enriched microbial communities from leaf-cutter ant dump, University of Wisconsin, Madison, United States - 1B5A | ecosystem: Environmental > Terrestrial > Nest > Insects nest > Nest... | reverse complement strand
GTATCGCTACGAGCCTCCACCAGAGTTTCCCCTGGCTTCACCCTACTCAAGCATAGTTCACCATCTTTCGGGTCCTACCAAATATGCTCTTACTCGAACCTTTCACAGAAGATCATGGTCGGTCGATGCTGCAGAAAAGAGGCGTACCTCCCTCCTTGGCACCTTATACTTACTTTCATTAAGCCTATGAGTTTTTGCACTCGCAAACTCGCATATGTGATAGACTCCTTGGTCCGTGTTTCAAGACGGGTCAGTAAAAGCCGTTGTGGCAGAACCTCATTTTCCTCAGGCCAACCTACAGTTTTGTCAAGGCATTCACGGCAAGCCGTGGACTCCGCCCTGACTGATTCCTGCAGGCACAGACCTGGTTCTGCCCTTTAGCTATGAAATCACCATAGAGTGCCGTTACTTTGTAGCAGCTTAGCCAATGACGTACATCAGCCACCACAAGCCGGTTCCTCACATGGCTTACTTCATAGCTAACTCAAATCCACTTTTACTGCTTCCTCCTCAACGATTTCAAGTCTTTTAACCCTCTTTTCAAAGTTCTTTTCACCTTTCCTTCACAGTACTTGTTCGCTATCGGTTTCCCATAGATATTTAGCCTTAGAAGAAGTTTATCTCCCATTTAGGGCTGCAATCCCAAACAACCCGACTCTTAGAAAGCCAACATTCGGTTCAGCCAAAGCTACATACGGGGTTTTCACCCTCTTTGACGTCCTGTTCCAAGGAACTTATGCTTCGGCTTCCCCTTTTGTTAACCCCTTTAGATTACAATTCGGCAGCCGACACGACTGCAGATTCTAAACTTGAGCTATTGCCGCTTCACTCGCCGCTACTGAGGCAATCTTCGTTGATTTCTTTTCCTCCGCTTAGTAATATGCTTAAGTTCAGCGGGTGATCTTGCCTGATTTCAGATGCAGAGTTTGATGATTAGATAGCTCAAAAGAACTATCAAATGATTCTTGTATGTAATTTCGGGTAATTGAGTTTAGTCCTTTAGAATATGAAAGACAAGCCTTCATACTCATCAGAACACTCCTCTATCGAAATCACTGGAGACAGTGACCAAAATCCGATGAGGAGTCCAAAGACCCACATACACATCTTTCATGAGAGACTTAGTAAGAGGAATAAGTAAATAGCCAGTAGAATCTACTAAACTATCACCTTCACTCTCCTTTGTCAATCACATTAAGTTTATTATGATGTTTTCAGACACTGAAACAGACATGCTAGGGGGAGAGCCCCCTAGCGCCAGTTGCGTTCAAGGATCTGATGATTCGCGGAATTCTGCAATTCGCATTGCTTATCGCACTTTGCTGCGCTCTTCATCGTTATGGGAACCAAGATATCCATCGTTGAAAATTTTCTTAGTTTTTTTAGTTTTTTGACTTAGTAATCTAAGACAAAAAGGTTGGGGTTTCATAAAAATGAAACACATATAGGTATCGAGTTTTACCTCTCTACCTACATGCAAATATAAAATCCAACGTCGTTCAAAAGAACTACGCTGTGTGGTGAGATTTTAGATTGTGTTAATGATCCTTCCGCAGGTTCACCTACGGAAACCTTGTTACGACTTCTCCTTCCTCTAAGTGATAAGGTTTACTTAACTTCCCACAACCAGGTCAAGCCTGGCCACAGTCCAGAAGGTTCACCGGATCACTCAAAATCGGTAGGAGCGACGGGCGGTGTGTACAAAGGGCAGGGACGTAATCAGCACAAGCTGATGACTTATGCTTACTAGGAATTCCTTGTTCAAGATCTATAATTCCAAAGATCTATCCCTAGCACGACACACATTATACAAGATTACCCGAACCCTTCCGAGTCAGGAAAAATAAACTTGTTGCATGTGTCAGTGTAGCGCGCGTGCGGCCCAGGACATCTAAGGGCATCACAGACCTGTTATTGCCTCAAACTTCCTTATGCTTGCACATAAAGTCCCTCTAAGAAGTCAGACCCCTATTTACATAAAGGTGACTAGTTAGCAGGTTAAGGTCTCGTTCGTTAACGGAATTAACCAGACAAATCACTCCACCAACTAAGAACGGCCATGCACCACCACCCATAGAATCAAGAAAGAGCTCTCAATCTGTCAATCCTAACTATGTCTGGACCTGGTAAGTTTCCCCGTGTTGAGTCAAATTAAGCCGCAGGCTCCACTCCTGGTGGTGCCCTTCCGTCAATTCCTTTAAGTTTCAGCCTTGCGACCATACTCCCCCCAGAACCCAAAGACTTTGATTTCTCATAAGGTGCTGATGAGGCTTAAAAGACCTCACCAATCCCTAGTCGGTATAGTTTATGGTTAAGACTAGGACGGTATCTGATCGTCTTTGATCCCCTAACTTTCGTTCTTGATTAATGAAAACATCCTTGGCAAATGCTTTCGCATAAGTTCGTCTTTAAAAAATCCAAGAATTTCACCTCTGACAATTAAATACGAATGCCCCCAACTGTCCCTATTAATCATTACTTTGACCTCGAGAAACCAACAAATAGGTCAAAGTCCTATTCCATTATTCCATGCTACAGTATCCAAGCAATTGCCTGCCTGAAACACTCTAATTTTTTCAAAGTAAAGTGTATGATCCACTAGCCGACCAGTGAAGGTCGAGCTAGTTTCCCATACGGATGACCAGGCGCTGAGCCGACTCAGGGAGCCGAGAACAGCACCGGCCAGATATTCAACTACGAGCTTTTTAACTGCAACAACTTTAATATACGCTATTGGAGCTGGAATTACCGCGGCTGCTGGCACCAGACTTGCCCTCCAATTGTTACTCGATAAGAGGTTTAAATTGTTCTCATTGCAATCTCGTAACCTCGAGTGAGGTCCGAGTTGTTATTTCTTGTCACTACCTCCCTGAATTAGGATTGGGTAATTTACGCGCCTGCTGCCTTCCTTAGATGTGGTAGCCATTTCTCAGGCTCCCTCTCCGGAATCGAACCCTAATTCCCCGTTACCCGTGATCGCCATGGTAGTCCAATACACTACCATCGAAAGCTGATAGGGCAGAAACTTGAACGATTCGCCGCAGCACGGCCGCGGTCCGTTCAGTTATTATGAATCATCACAAAACCCATTGCTGGGTATTGGTTTTATATCTAATAAATACAACCCTTCCACAAAAGTCAGGTTTGACAGCATGTATTAGCTCTAGAATTACTACGGTTATCCATGTAGGAGAAAATAATCGAATAAACTATAACTGTTTTAATGAGCCATTCGCAGTTTCGCTGTATAATACTTATACTTAGACATGCATGGCTTAGTCTTTAAGACAAGCATATGACTACTGGCAGGATCAACCAGATTACTATCCTTTCTCTCACCTCAGCTAAAACAAGGGATTAAGCTTGCTTAGGCGAAGTGAGATACTAGATAATAAGATTTAGGTTCTTTAACATTACCAACGCATAGGCTAAATTCATTCTGAATTATCAAAATGAATAGAGCTATGTGTGTTTATGTTATTACCAGACAACCAACTAGACACAAGTTTATCCAAAAATGAAAGCTTAGAGAATTTAAGCTCAAGCCCATTTTGAATCTACTGGTCTGTGGCCATGTGTTCCTCTAAAAGCAGGTTAGGTTAACAAGGTTTTAATTTGTTAGCCCGTGTTCAGAGAACGACCTGTTCTAGAATGAGATCACATGAAAATCTTTCTCAAATCCTTTCGAATTTGATACTATCGTATATTTCACTATCACATTTAGCAACCTTGACACAACAATCCGCGATGAACACTAGAAGCTTTGGGGCTTCTATAGCCATCACACTATCACAGTGTGGACTGTTAGTCTTAAAAACAGGAGCAAGACTGGCTTGGTGTTTGCACAATCAAGCCCTGCATGCAGAGTATAGGATAATAGTGACACTGAAACCCCATGTTCGGCACTAGTAGAGTGGCCATTTTAGGAGATTTGAATCATTAAAGTTGACGACAGCTACTTTATTAGGCGAATGTTCCGAAACACATTTACATGAGTTTCTTATTGGATCATTCATATTAATATTTTGCTGCATCAATTAATGCTCAAATTTTTTTTCAGGATCATATCCTATATATATGCTTTTTTTTGGGGTCGATAGATTTGCTGAATTTTTAATTTTCCAAAAAAACAAAGTCTTTTTTTTTTTCGGACCAAGCTGGTCCCCTGGTTTGACCCTTTACATACCCCGACCCCTATACCTTTCGACTCCCCCAGCTCATGGCTACCTACTTCTGGGGGCCATTACCCGCCAAAACCCTTCCCTGTCGATTTTGAAAAAATAGGTGTATATTGGCCTATGGCCCCTATATAACCCCCTCAAGAGGGAACTATAGACCCTTAATAGAGTCCTTTAGGTCCTAATAGGAGTACCTAGGGGGGCTTATCCCCCAAAAAAAGGAGGTTTACCCTCTTCTTAGGGGTCATTTAGAGAAAAAGTACCTAAAAGGCCTCTTAAGAGGCATATTTCCCCTCTAAGGGGCTACTAGTTAGCTCTATATACCCTCTTAAGGGGGTAATGTCTAGCCTTATAGGGTCCTTATAGGTTCTTCGATCCTCATCTAGGAGATTTCTATATATTTGGTCACCTAGCCTCAAAGATGGCTAGATGGCCACAAAAACCTGTCAACCCCCTGGAGAAGACGATATAATGGTGACCTAGGCCCTCAATAGGGTGGATAAAGGGTCACTAGAGGGCCTTTTGGGGGAAAAGACCTAAGCTAGTGTATTTGCTAATAAAATTAAAAATTGCTCAAAAAATTTGCTTAGGTCATAAGCCCAAAAAATCAAGATTTTGATCAAAATTTCTCAAAATCTCCATTTTTTAAATCCACTTTTCTCCAAACTTAACACAGTGACCTACCCCAAACCTAGGCCAGGGCTGTAGAGAAAAAATCAGTGAACCTTCCCATATTTTTTTGGGGTCAAGGTAACTAAGTTTTAAGGCCATTTTGGGCCAAAAACGAAAATGGAATACCGATCTGAACACCTGATCAGTACTTTTTGGGAATTTTTTTTCGTCAAAAAAAAAATTCCTGGGAATACCGACCAGTACTCCAGATCGGTATTTTTTTTCCTTCAAAGTGGAAAAACTCTCAATTTTCAAAAGCAACCTAGCCTCAACCAGACATGACTAGATTCCCTGATTTTTTCTCTACAATCCTAGGGGAGATTGGGGTACCCTTGCCTTGTGAAGTTTTGAGAAAAATGAGTTTGAAAAATCGAGAGATTTGGAAATTTAATTTTCGATTTTGGCAAAATTTTGCCCCTCATTATCTCAAAACTTTGTAAGATGAGGGTACACCTTCTTCCTATAGGGTTGTAGAGAAAAAATCAGAGAACCTAGCCATAGTTTTTAGAGTTCGGTTCGGCTTCGTTTTGAGGGAGTTTTGCCCCTTCAAAGAAAATGAATACCGATCTGGACACCTGGTCGGTATTTTCAGGAATTTTTTGATTTTTACACTGGGGTACAACTTACTTCAATTCTTAGCAAAACATAGAAATAAGGGTCCCTGGGGCCCAGATACATTATTTTCCTACTCTAATGCACTTTTGCAAAAAATCAAAAATTTTGAGTTTGATCCTCAAATTTTTCGATCAAAAATTGATCAAAATCTCAAATCTCGCCATTTTTCAAACTCACTTTTCTCCAAACTTTCTAAAGCGACCTACCTCAAACCTATGCTATACTTGTAGAGAAAAAATCAGCGAATCCAGCCATATTTTTTTGAGGCTGGTTCGACTCTGTTTTGAGGGAGTTTTGCCCTTTTGAAAAAAATGAATACCGATCTGAATACCGATCTAAATCAGATCGGTATTCCCAAGGAATTTTTTTCGGCAAAAGTTTGATCAAAATCTCAAAATTTTGATCAAAAACTCAAAATCTCATTCAAATTTGTGATTTTGGCACCCAAATTAATTTTCGGTTTCGGCCATGTTTGACCCCTCCGTATCTCAAAACTTTGTACAGTGAGGATACCTCTTTCTCCTACAGAGCTGTAGAGAAAAAATCAGGCACTCTCCTCATATTTTTTCGAGTTCGATTTGACTTCGTTTTGAGGGAGTTTTGGCCTTTTGAAAAAAATGGAATACCGATCTGAATCAGATCGGTATTCCAAAAAATTTTTTTTTGAGATTTTTTGATTTTCCTAAAACATCTCTAAAACACTCAAATAAGGGCCCCAGGGGCCCGGATGCACCATTTTAACACTTTTTGCAAGAGTGAAAAAATTTCGATTTTTTTGGGTTAGGGGAGGAGGGGAGAGAGTTTTTTGATTTTTTTGCATTGATTAATTGATCAAAAGTTTGATTTAATCAATGAAATTTTCATTGATTAATTAATTGATCAAATTTTTCATTGATTAATCAAACACTTTTTGATTAATTAATCAAAGCAAAAAATTGAAAAAACTCTCCCCTCTCCCCCTAACTCAAAAAAATCGAAAATTTTTTTTTCAATGAAAAGTGGTTATCTAATAGAGATTATGCATTTTACATCACTTTTGCAAAGAAAAAATTTTTGACTTTTTTTGACTTAGGGGGAGAGGGGAGAGTGTTTTTTGATTTTTTTGCATTGATTAATTGATCAAAAGTTTGATTTAATCAATGAAATTTTCATTGATTAATTAATTGATCAAATTTTTCATTGATTAATCAAACACTTTTTGATTAATTAATCAATGAAAAAAATGAAAAAAAACTTCTCTCCCCTCCCCCCAAGTCGAAAAAATCGAAAATTTTTTTTTCGATGAAAAGTGGTTATCTAATAGAGACTATGCCTTTTACATCACTTTTGCAAAAAAAAAATTTTGACTTTTTTGGACATAGGGGGAGAGGGGAGAGTGTTTTTTGGATTTTTTTGCTTTGATTAATTAATCAAAAAGTGTTTGATTAATCAATGAAAAAATTTGATCAATTAATTAATCAATGAAATTTCATTGATTAATCAAACACTTTTTGATTAATTAATCAAAACAAAAAATTGAAAAAAACACTCTCCTCTCTCCCCTAAGTCAAAAAATCGAAAAATATTTTTTTTATGAAAAGTGGTTATCTAAAAGAAAAGAGAGTATACATTTTACATCACTTTTTCAAAACAATTTTTTTGAGTAGTATAGTCACTTAATGTATTAAAGAAGGGTTTTTAACCCCAGTGTAATTGGAAAAAAGGTTAAAAAAAATAAGTCTGACTCTCACTCAACCAAGAGTGAGAGCCAGACTATAAGACTATTAGAACACTAGATTACTTAGACTAAGAGACAGAAAAAATTTCTTTAAAAAAATCGAAAAAATTCTAAAGTCAAAAAAAAAGTCAAAAAAAATCACAAAGTCCCAACAAGCCCAAAAAGGACTTGAAGGGAGGGGAAAAATGTTCAAGACATTTTAACCCCAGTGTAAATAGGACTTAAAAGGATGAAAACAAATCGTAGAACAAGGGATGAATCTCAGTAGGTCGTAGACAAGTCTACTTCCAAACTTACAATACCCTGTTCTAAGTTAAG
>Ga0206103_100785_pt1 | contig 13547 bp, 8 predicted proteins | sample 1B5Ametagenome_FD_148638 | JGI IMG/M metagenome (GOLD analysis project Ga0206103, IMG submission 148638) | Enriched microbial communities from leaf-cutter ant dump, University of Wisconsin, Madison, United States - 1B5A | ecosystem: Environmental > Terrestrial > Nest > Insects nest > Nest dump... | reverse complement strand
GCCGTGGTGGGGGTGCGGCGCGGCGGGGTGTGCGCCGTGGTGGGGGTGCGGCGCGGCGCGGCGTGCACGTGGTGGGGGTGTGCGTGGTGCGGAGGGTGAGGACGTGGTGGGGGTGTGCGTTATGCGGAGGGTGAGGACGTGATGGGGGTTCGCGTGGCGGGGTGTGTGCGTCGCGGGGTGTGCGTGGTGGGAGTCCCCGTAGCCAGGCCGCGGGTGGGCGGGTTGCTGAGCCGTCGGGCGGCCGCTCGCTCGATGGTGCGGGCCGGGTGTACAGCCGGCATCCCTCGAGGTTCGCTACTCGCAGGCGATCCCGTCGCGGTCCCGGTCGAGACCGGCCCGGTAGCCGGGGTCGGAGACGTGCAGGGGAGCGACGCCCGCGGCACGCGCCTGGGCGCAGCTCGCGTAGTACGCGGCGTCGGTCGGAGTTCCGGAATCGTTCGTAGGACCGGCCTCGGGCGTCCTCGGGCTCGAGCGATCGGACGCCGGAGACGAGCCGACGCCGCCCGACGGGGCAGCATCGCCCGACGAGCTGGTCCCGCTCGACGGGGCAGTGCTACCCGACGAGCGCGCGCTGCTCGATGACCCGGTGGTGCTCGATGACCCGGTGGTGCCCGCTGAGCCGTTGGTGCTCGATGGGCTGGTCGTGCCCGACGAGCTGGTGCTGCCCGACGAGCCTGCGCTTCCCGACGAACTCGCGCTTCTCGACGATCCCGCGGATCCCGAGGATCCGGGTGCCTCCGACCCGCCTGCTCCCGACGGGCTCGCGGGCGGTTCCGGGGCGTTCGAGCCGGTCGGCTCGGCGGCGTCGGCGGCCGTCAGCACCGGCTCGTCCGGGCACGACGCGAGGATGCGCCCGATCGCATCGTGCTCCGCCTGCGTGACCCACAGCCCGTACGTGTGCTTGACCGCGACCTGCCGTGCGACGTACGCACAGCGGAACGACTTCGAGGGCGGGAGCCACGTCGCGGCGTCACCCGAGCCCTTGCCGGCGTTGAGCCGCCCGTCGACGGCGAGCAGGTTGAGCGGGTCGTTGCCGAATCGGACGCGGGTGTCGGCGTCCCAGGACTGCGCGCCCTTCTGCCACGCGTCGGCGAGCGCGACGACGTGGTCGATCTGGACCGCGCCCGACGTGCCGACGCCGCGCTGGAAGGCGATCGTCGTCCCCGAGTAGGGATCGTGCAGCGTGCCCGACTCCACGACACAGCCGCCACGGACGTCCAGCGCGACGAGGTCACGACGGAGCACGTCGTTGCGCACGTCGCAGCCGTTGCCGTCGACGTCGACCTCGCGGTATGCGAACAGGTCCCGGTCGTACCCGGTCATCGGCGCGCGGCCCTTGATCGGGAGCGTCTCGAGCACCTCGGCGGCCAGCTCGTGCGATGTGGCCGAGGACCCCGTCGACGCCCCGTTCCCGTCCCCCGTACCGCTCGCGCTTCTCGGCTCCGTGCCGGGTGCCGCTGCCGAGCCGGGTGCTCCGGGCGCTGTCGGCTCGGTGGCACCGCCCGGAGCACCCGAGCTGCCGGGGCTCGTTGCCGACGACGTGCGGTGCGTCCCGGCAGCGTCGTTCGAGGTCGGCGTCTCGGCGCACGCACCGAGAACCACCAGGGCGAGGGCCGCGAGCACGGCAGCGGCACCCCGTGCCCGGGACGCGCTCCGGGTGAGCCGGGGTCGAACGAACGGCGGGTGGGTGAGTGGTGGCTGAGTGAGTGGTGGGAGAGCCGGTGCTGGCTGGGTGAGTGCTGATCGAGCGGGCGGCGTCCCGTTGCCCCGAGCGGCGTCCAGGGCCCCAGGCGTGCTGCGGGTTCGGAAGGCGCCGGGGACTCGAGGGGACATGCCCGTTCATCGGCGGATCAGTCCGGTGACGTGAGCCGCTGCGCTCGGTGTGGCAGCCGATCGTTCGGAGACCCGTCGGGGTCGGGGAGCCGAGGAGCTTCGAGGCCCTCGCCGAGCCGCAGGAGGCTCGCCCGAGTGAGCGCGTGCGAACCGAACCGTGCAGCGAGCGCGTCGACGGCCCGGTCGAGCGCGTCGACCGGGCGGTCGAGGGCGAGGTCGCTCCCGGGGTCAGGCTCGGGATCATGCGCGGCCACACGCACCGCGCTGCCCGCGTGCTCCGCGTCATGCGGGGCGTCACGGTCGGCATCGGGTGCGGCATCGGGTGCGGGTCGGGGGCCGGGGCCAGGCCTGGGGTGGTGCCCGCCGTCGACTGCAGGGTCACGGCCTGAGCCGTGTCCAGGGGCGGGGTCGCGGCGCACGGCGACCGTTGGGTCGCGGCGATGGCCGGAGTCGGGGCCGAACGCGAGCGAGGGTTGGACCGCCGCGTCGGTGGCGAGGCCGGACAGCGCGACCCCGACGAGGGTGATGCCCCGTGCCCGCAGGAGCGGTTCGGCATGGTGGAGGAGACCGAGCGCCGCGTCGCGCAGCTCGTCGGTCGCGTTCGTCCCGAAGCGGAGCGAGTGCGACCTCGTCGCGCGCGTGAAGTCGGCGAAGCGCAGCCGGAGCACGACGGTGCGTGCCGTCCGGTGCGCCGCGCGCAACCGCCGACACACCCGGTCGACGAGCCCGAGCAGGGCCGCGCGCACCTCGTCGCGGGTGTGCGGGCCCACCCCGAGCGCGCGTTGTGCGCCGACCGAGCCGCGCGCGTGCTCGGTGACCACCCGATCGGGAGTGCGTCCGTGCACGACGGCGAACAGGTGCGCGCCCGCGGCGGGCCCGAGGACGCCACGCAGCACCGGCTCGGGCAGCTCGGCCACGTCGCCGGCCGTCCTGATCCCGTACCCGCGCAGCCGGGTGGCGGTGGTCTCGCCGACTCCCCACAGGGTCTCGACGGGCAGGGGGTGCAGGAAGGCCTGCTCGTCGGACGGATCGACGACGAGCAGGCCGTCCGGCTTCGCGACGCGGCTCGCGACCTTCGCCAGAAAGGGGGTGCGGGCGACGCCGACCGTGATCGGCAGGCCCACCTCGTCGCGCACCCGCGCGCGCAGGCGTGCGGCGACGTCGACCGGCGGTGCGGGGTCGAGGCGCCGGAGCCCGCGCACGTCGAGGAACGCCTCGTCGATCGACACGCCCTGCACCTGCGGCGTCAGGTCGCGGAAGATCGCGAACACCGCGGCGCTCGCCTCGACGTACGCGTCGAACCGCGGCCGCACGACGAGCAGGTCAGGGCACAGCCGCCGTGCCTGCCGACCTCCCATCGCGGTACGTACGCCGCGTCGCCGCGCCTCGTACGACGCCGCGAGCACGACGCCGCCGCCGACCGCGACGGGCCGCGCGCGCAGGCGGGGGTCGTCGCGCTGCTCGACGGACGCGTAGAACGCGTCGAGGTCGGCGTGCAGGATCGTCGCGCGGGGCGGATCGTCGGTCACGAACACATGTTCGACCCGAGGTCTGACACGCGCGATCGCGACCGCGCCACGCGGCCCGCGGACGGGGTCGTCGACAGGGTCATCGACAGAGTTGTCGGGACGGATGAGCGTGCCCGACGAGCGCTCAGCCGTTCTGTGCGGGTGTCGTCCGAGGGATCGGCGAGGAACCCGACGAGCAGGACGTGCCCGTCCACGACGACGAAACCGTCGTCCTGTGAGCGGTGGCCCCGGATCGGGTGGGAGGGCCCGCCACTCGGTTGCGCCGGGCTCGAGCACCGCATCGCGGGAGCCTGGCAGGTCGGGTCCCGAGGTCGTCGGCCCGCTCGCGGACCGGACCGGGCCGTCGGGATCGTCGGCGTCGCCGAGTCGGGCGGGTGCGTCGGTGGGTGCGGCGCACAGCAGCCGGGGCCCGGCGGCGGTGAGCTCGCCGTCGCACGGACCGTCCTGCAGCGTGCGCCAGGTGTCCCGCGCGGCGTCGTAGGCCAGCAGGGTCGGCCGGCCCTCCGGTGACAGCGCCCGCAGGTAGAGCGTCGTCCCGACGACCGTCGGCGTCGCCCAGCGGATGCTCACCGGCGGGGCGCGGTGGGCGTCCACGTGTCGGTGCCCGGGTCGTACCAGGCGGCCTCACGGCGGTCCGCACCGGGGACAGCGACGCAGTCGGCGTTCGGTGGGCACGGCGCTGTCACCGAACCTCCGACGACGAGGAACCGGTCGCCGACCCACGCGGTGACCAGCTCGGAGCGTGACTCGAGCGGTGCGTCCGCCACCCGCCGCCAGTGCGCGCTCGGCGGTGGCCCGGGCGCGGGCGAGCTGCTGGCGGAGGTGTTCGACGGGTCGCTGCCCGCGACTCCCGCGCTCGTCGGGCCAGGTCCGGCGCACGACGTGAGCGTCGCGGTGACGACCAGCGCCGCGGTGCCGACGAGCGCTGCGCCGACGAGCCCTGCGCTGAAGCGCGCCACGCCGACGCGCGCTGTGCCGACGAGCCCTGCGCTGAAGCGCGCCACGCCGACGCGCGCTGTGCCGACGAGCCCTGCACTGACGCGCGCCACGCCGACGAGCGCTGCGCCGACGAGCCCTGCGCCGACGCGCGCCACGCCGAGGGGCGTGTGCCACGGCGCGGAGCGGCGCTGCGCGCTGCGAGTGCTCATACGAGCCGTGTGTCGCACGTGCCGGTCCGCTTGCACGTGGGCGTGCACCGCGCACAGCCCGGTCGCGGCGCCGCACCTCCCGGCTGCGGCGCCGCGACAGAGGGATCCGGTCCCCGGGGCGACCTCAGACCGACCTCAGACCGGTTCCCAGGACCGGACTCGGGTCGGACTCGGGTCGCGCCCGGAGCCCGGAAGCTAGACGTGCATCGGCGTCAGGGCCTCGAAGTCCTCGACCGACCCGTCCTTGAGGACGACCTCGATGATCGCCCGGCCCAGCGGGTCGAGATCGTCGGTCAGGTACTGCTCGAGCTCGGAGCGGAAGAACGACGCGATGATGCGGGCCCCCTCGTCGTACGCGTCCGTGCCCACCTGCGACTGCATCTCGGGAGCGAGCCACGTGGGCCGCACGAGCTGCCCGTCGAGCTTCATCTCCCGCAGCGTGTAGCCGAACAGCGCACAGCGCGCCGGCGTGAGCTGATCGCGGCGGACGCGCCCGCCGCCGCGGCGGGCGAGGTACTCGCGCGTCATCCACTCGGCCGCGAAGCCCACCTGGTAGGCGCCGATGTGCTGGTTCGGGGTGAGCACGTACCGTGTGCGGTCGGCGTCGACGAGCTGGCGCAGCAGCAGGTTCGCGGCCGCGACCTTCGTGCCCGTCGCGAAGGGCCAGTAGGAGCCGACACCCTCGGAGACCATGCCGCCGTGCTTGATCACGGTCCGCTCGGACTTCGACTCGCCGATCGACGGGTTCTTGTCACCCCGCGGTGCGATGAGCCGCCACACCCACGCGAGCGCCGGCGGCACGAAGTGCGTGACGCCCATGATCCCGTAGGTGGGCTTCTCGCGCGTGCACGCGGGCATGCGCACGCCGAACGTCCGCACGTCGACGTGCTCGGGCTTCGACACGACGTTGCGGATCATCGACCGGTCGATGACGACGCGCGGGTTGGGGCACGGCTTGCCCGTCGAGTCGAGCGTGTGCTCCCACGGCAGCGCAGTCGCGTCCGGGACGCCCTGGATGTTGAAGAACACGAGCGGCTTGGACGGGTGGATGCACGCCCGTTCGAAGCTCGTGTCCTCGCCGTAGGAGCGCAGGTTGTCGACGCGCACGAACCAGCCCGCCTCGGCGTCGGCGATCACGAGCCGGCCGTCGCTGTCCTGGAGCGACGCGTGGCACAGCGTCATGTCGTCCGTGACGGGGGCAAGTGCGCTCGACTCGGCGAGCGTGATGACGTACGGCTCCTTCGTCACGACGTTCGTGCCGAGCAGGATGCGGCCGTCCTCCTGCCGCCGGAACTCCTGGCACATCTCGGACTTGCCGCCGCCCGACGCTCCCTCGTGCATGACGACCGTCTCGTTGTCGTACGGCGTGGTGACCCGGACGGCCGAGGCGTGCGCCGTGAGCCAGCCTTCCTGCTCACCGATGTCGAGCAGCACCGAGAACACGCCCTTCTTGGCGCTCGGTCCCGGGTAGAGGTTGTACGCGAACACCTCGTGCAGCTCGGGGGTGCGATCGTGCACGACGACCTGACGTCCGCCGAAGGTCGTGTGCCGGAACGGTGGCGCGACGTAGAGGATCGAGCGCGGCGCGAACTCGCCGTGCTGCGCCTCGAGTTCGTCGAACGTGACCCAGCCCTGCAGATCGACGAGCGCGACCGCGAAGAACGCCGCGTTGACCGGCACGAGCGCGAGCGACGGGTAGCCGAACGTCGGTCCGCCCGCCTTGAAGGGCACGACGACGAGCTCCTGCTCACCGAGCCAGTCGAGCGTCGCCTGCTTCGTCGGCGCGAACTCCTCGCCGAACACGTCGCGGTAGCGCGGCTTGTCGGTCGGTAGGTCGTCCGCGATGCGCATGCAGTCCGGGTCCCGGCGCCGCATGTAGTCCTCGGGGTAGTTGACCGCCATGCCGTTGCGACAGCGCGTGACGGTCGCTTCGACGATCCGGCGCGTGCCGTCGTCCGTCGGGATGTCGTACGAGACCTCGTGGATCGGTCCGCCGACCGGACCGAGCGCGAGCTGGTAGAGCTCGTCGCGCGTCTCCGGGACGAGCACGCGCGGGCTCGCCTCGAGCGCAGCGCGCACCGCGGCCGGCAGCTGGACGGCGGACAGGGCGGTCACGGTGTCCACGAGGGCTCCTCTCGTCGGGGACCGGGCCCGGTGAGCCCGACAGCTGACGGGCGCGAGAACACCGGTTCACGGTCCGCACTTGACTCGGAGATTACGTGCGGAGAACCGGGGCGAACTGGGACCTGGGTCACAGGCGGACCGCTCACGGACACGTTGCAACGGAGCATGCCAGGGGTGCGGGTGGGTCGGCTGGGTGGTGGTGGGGTGCAGGTGGGTCGGCCGGGTGGTGTGGTGGGAGTGCAGTGCGTCGGCCGGGTCGGCCGGGTGGTGTGGTGGGAGAGCAGCTGCGTCGGCCGGGTCAGCCGGGTGGCGTGGTGCGAGCCCGTCTCGGTCCGGGCGGTGCTCGTCCCGCGAGCCTCGTGAGCACCGCCCGTCCGTGAGGTCATGGCGTCAGGGGCCGACCGTGTCCCTGCGGACCCCGAGGAGCGTCGGCTCGCCGCTGTCGGGGATGACGACCGCGACAGCGACCACGAAGCGCCGATGCAGCGTGTCCTGTGGCCCGGCCTGACCGACGGCCCGCGCGAAGGCCTCGTCGACGAACTCGAGCGTCGAGTTGCTGCGGTTCGGCGCCATGATGCAGTCCACGCTGTACGTCGCCGTCATCAGCGCGCCGCCGTCGGCGGCCGCGACCTTGGGTGCGCCGTCCCCGGGGGCGGCGGCGTCGTCACCGGACCCCACCGGGTCGACCGTCACGCGCAGCAGGCGGGAGACGGTGCCTTCGTCGACCATCTGCTCGCGCACGTGCGCGAGCTCCTCGGGCACGGTGAGCTCACCCTCGGCGCCCGACGTGAGGTAGGCGGCGACCTGCTCCGACACGGCCTGCGCTCGTGCGACCTGGGCCGCGGTGGGCTGCGACGCGGCGCCGGGTGCGAGCGCAGGTACCGTCTCGTCGCCGATCGGCACGGACGCGCTCATGCGCCACGGGTCGAGGACGCTGTCCCGTTCGTAGACGAGCAGTGCGCGCGTCGGCTCGCCTGCGGCGTCGTCGTCGGCGGACGTCTTCTCGTCGGACTTCTTCTTCGCGTCCGAGGTCTTCTCGTCGGACTTCTTCTCGTCGGACTTCTTCTCGTCGGACTTCTTCTCGTCGGGCTTCTTCTCGTCGGAGCTCTTCTCGTCCGGCCGGGTCATGGTGCCGGCGACCGCGAACCACATGGGGTACTGCGTGAAGCTCGGGGAGACCAGCGACGAGGGCTCGGGCGTGGTCGTCAGGGGCGTACCAGCGACCTTCGGCTCACCCTTCTCCTTCCGGTAGCGCGTCTGGTGCAGGTCCGAGCGCAGGATGATGCCGCGGTCGGCCGCAGCCCAGCCCGACGCGTCGTGCGTGCGGGACGAGAGGTCGATGGCCGCATTGTTGCGCTCGTCGTAGGACGCGAGCGCAGCGGTGAGCTCGTCGGGCGCGAGCCCCGGCCGCGTGATCTCGGCCGTGGTGACGCGCTGCGGGATCGGCGCGCACCCGGTCAGCGCGACGACGCACGCGACCGGGACGGCCCACCGCACCGGACGACGGGCGATGCGCAGGCGCGTTCCGGCGCCCTGCGTCGTCGGCGCGCCTGCGGCCGCGAGCCCGGCGGTGGGCTCCGTGACCGTCCGGTCCGGCTGCGCTGCCGCCCGCTCCCGGCGACGGCGCTTGCGGCGGGCCAGGATCGGGAGCGCCAGCAGGGCCAGCCCGAGGACGGCCGCGGCGACCCCGGCGACGAACGCGTGCGCGACCACGATGCCGAACGTGAGCGTGACGGTCCCGCGCTCGCCGGGGGCGACGACCGCGACGCTCGTCGGGGTCCCGTCGAGCTCGAGCGTGAGCGACTGCGCTCCCGGGCCGTCGACCGACGGGTCCCAGAGGTCGAGCGACGTCGCCGCGACGGACGGCGGCGCCGTCGTGCCCTGGACGGTGCCCGCGGCGCCGTCCAGGGGCGTGATCGTCGTGATGCGCAGGCGGCGCGTGTCGCCCAGGTAGCTGTCGACGTCGATCGGGTTGCCGGCACCGACGAAGACCGGGCCGTCCGAGCTCTCGGCGGTGACGCGCAGCGTCGCGTCGCGGTAGCCGAGCAGGTCCGGGATGGTCGTCGCGGCGCGCACGCCGGCGGGGAGCGGGCTCGCGGCGGCGTCCGCGGTGTCGTCGGGACCGAACACGACGGCGACGGCGGTGCCGGTCAGGAGCAGGAGTCCGCCGAGCACGGCGGCGAGGACGAGGAGCAGCTTGCGCACGGGATTCCCCCTGGTGGATGAGCGATGACGCGGGACTCTAGCCGGGACGAACCGGACGGATCGGGCGTTGTCCACAGGGGTCGTCCGACCCTCGTCGCAGCACCCGCGCGCCTCGCGTGTCACCGGCGCGCGGCATGATCGACGCCGTGGATGTCGACTTCGAGGCCAGGCTCCGGCCGTGGCAGGCGCGCAAGCACGACTCATGGACGTTCGTCGACCTGCCGACGGACGTCGCCGACGACATCGCGGACGTCGCGGACGGCGTCGCGCGCGGGTTCGGGTCGGTGCGCGTGGAGGTGACGATCGGGAGGACGACGTGGCGCACGTCGATCTTCCCCGACACCGAGACGTACGTGCTGCCGATCAAGGCCGCGGTGCGGCGTGCGGAGTCGGTCGAGGTCGGGGACGTCGCGCGGGTCCACCTGCGGCTGGTCGACCTGGACGGCAGCGCCTGAGCGGCCGCCGTGCGTGGCAGGCTGAGGGCTCTCGACCCGGAGGTTCGCGATGGCGCTGCTCACCTGCCAGTTCTTCTCCGACGCGCTCGGCGTCAGCACGGCCGCGACGGTCGTCCTGCCGCAGGCCACGCAGGCCCAGATCGGGATGCGGGGGGTGGCCGACGACGCTGCGCCCCCCGTGCTCTACCTGCTGCACGGGCTGAGCGACGACGAGACGATCTGGACACGCCGCACGTCGATCGAACGCTACGCGGCGCGCCACGGCGTCGCGGTCGTGATGCCGCGGGGCGGTCGCTCGTTCTATGCCGACGAGGTGCACGGCGGCGCGTACTGGACGCACCTCACGGCCGAGCTGCCGGCGGTCGTCTCGTCGTTCTTCCGGGTGTCGACGCGGCGCGAGGACACGTTCGTCGCGGGCTTGTCGATGGGTGGCTACGGCGCGTTCAAGTGGGCGCTGCGCGAGCCCGAGCGGTTCGCGGCGGCGGCGTCGCTGTCGGGCGCGCTGGACGTCGTCGGTGACGTGCGGCTGTGGGACGCCGAGGTGCCGCAGGTGTGGGGCGGGCGCCCGCCGGGGCCCGGCGACGACCTCGTCGCCCTGGTCGAGCGGGCAGACCCGGCCGCGCTGCCCGCGTTGTTCGTCTCGTGCGGGACGGAGGACTTCCTGCACGGTGCGAACCTGCGCTGGCTCGAGGCGGCGCGTCGGCGCGGCGTCGAGGTGCACACCGACGTCGAGGGGCCGGGGGACCACGACTGGGAGTACTGGGACGCGACGATCCAGGACGTGCTCGACTGGCTGCCGCTGCGCCGCTGAGCTGAGACCCGGGCCGAGGGGCCGGGCCGAGGGGCCGGGTCGAGGAGCCTGGGTCGACTGGTGCGTGAGCCGGACCGACAGGTCCTGCTGGCGTGCCGTTCGCGAGCACGAACACGACGAGCGTGCCCGGCCGAGACGGGGTCGACGGGGCCGGGCCGACGGGGCCGGATCGACGAGTCGTCGGGTCCGCGCTCGTCAGGGCGTCGGCGACCCGAGCCCGCTCGCGCGCTGCACGCGACGCCGCACCGCCGCGCGCACGGCCGCCTGCGTCCCGACGATCCGCAGGTGCTGCTGCGCGCGCGTGATCGCGGTGTAGAGCAGCTCGCGCGTGAGCAGGGGAGACGTCGACGGTGGTAGGAGCACGCTCACGCGCGCGAACTGGCTGCCCTGTCCCCGGTGGACCGTCATCGCGTGCACGCCCTGCACGGGCGGCAGCCGGTGGGTCGGGACGAGGCGGTGCCCGTCGGACGTCGCGAACGCGACCGCCACACCCTCGGGCGTCGCGACGACGACGCCGGTGTCGCCGTTCGACAGGCCCGTGGACCGGTCGTTGCTCGTCACGATGAGCGGACGGCCCGGCGGGAACGGCGTCCCCGGACGTCCGCCCGTCTCCTGGGCGACCCACTCCTCGGCGAGCGCCGCCCAGTGCGCGACCCCGGCCGGACCGCGGCGGTGCGCGAGCAGGAGCCGGTGCTCGGCGAGCGCCGCGAGCGCGCCGTCCGCATCGCCGGCACGGGCCGCGGCGACGAGCCGCCGACCCGTCGCGCGCACGTCCTGCTCGAGCGACCCGACCTCCACGGCGGTCGCGAGGTCGTCGGCCGTCTCGACCCACTCCACCGACGGCCCGCCCGCACGCAGGAGCGCGACGGTGCGTTCGTCGTCGCCGTCGCGGACGGCGCGCGCGAGGTCCGCGAGCGTGCGCCCGAACCGGTGCTCGCGCGTCAGCTCGACGACCCCGCCCGTCAGGGACGAGACCAGGTCGCCGAGCACCGCACCGGCCTCGACGCTCGCGAGCTGGTGCGCGTCTCCGACGAGCACGACCCGGGCCTGGGGGCGCACGGCCTCGAGCAGCCGGGCCATGAGGGACAGCGACATCATCGACGTCTCGTCGACGACGACGACGTCGTGCGGCAGCCGGTGCCCCGCGTGGTGGCGGAAGCGTGTGCTGCTGCCCGGGCGGTGCCCGAGCAGGCGGTGCACGGTGCTGGACTGCAGCTCGCCGACGCGCTCGCGGTCCGCATCGAGACCGAGCTCGGCGAGCGCCATGACCTCGGCCTGGACGGACTCCTGCAGCCGCGCCGCGGCCTTGCCCGTGGGCGCAGCGAGCGCGACGCGCAGCCCGGGGCCGGCGACGTCCTGCAGCGCGGCGACCAGGCGGGCCACGGTCGTGGTCTTGCCGGTGCCGGGGCCGCCCGTCAGGACCGTGAGGCGCGAGGTCGCGGCGGTGCGCAGCGCGGCGCGCTGCCGCTCGTCGTCGGGCGCCGGGAACAGGCGGTCCACCGCGGCCGCGAGCCGGGCCCCGTCGACGTCGACGGGCGCGAGCCGCGCGGTGACCTGCGCGCGGACCTCGACCTCGTCGCGCCAGTAGCGGTCGAGATACAGGCGTTCGTGGGCCCACCGCAGCGGGCGGGCGTCGGGTCCGTCCGGGCCGTCGGCGACCGCGGGGCTCGCCCGCACGGCCGCGACCCACGGTTCGAGGTCGGGCCACGGGAGGTCGGCGACCTGGTCGGGCGCCGCACCGCCGGCCGGAGCGCTGTCGGCCGGAGCGATGTCGGTCGGACCCCCGGCATCGTCGTCCTGTGCGGGTTCGACGATCGTGCGCGCGTCCGCGAGCACGACGCACACCGAACCGGCCCGCAGCGCACGCACGGCGAGCGCGGCGGCGAGCGTCACGCGTTCGTCGTCCTCGCCGCACAGGCTCGCGAGGCGCCGGGCGACGTGCACGTCGGCCGCGGTCAGGACTCGTGCGGCGACGAACGGTGCGAGCAGCCCGGTGACGCGCCACGGCACGTCGGGGTGGGCGTCGAGCGGCGCACCGGGTCGGGTCGTCGGATCGCTCATCGGGGTCCCGCCAGGAGGTCGGACAGGGCGAGCACCAGGGCAGTCGGCGGGCGCCACGCGAGGACGCCTGTGGGTGCCGGTCCGCCGGGGCCGACGAGCACGGGCGTGGCGGGGCCGAGCATCCCGCGCACGAACAGGTACAGCCCGCCGCCGAGGTGTGCGGTGGGGTCGTAGCCGGGTACGCGCCAGCGCAGGAACCGGTGCAGGGCCACGCAGTACAGCGCGAGCTGGAGCGGGTAGTGGTGCTCGACCATCGCGGCCAGCATCGCCTCGGGCCGGTAGTGCCACGCGGTCAGCTCCTCGTCCCACGGGCCGAGCCGGTTGGTCTTGTAGTCCACGACGAGGTAGCGGTGCCCGCCCTGCGCCGACGGGACGCGCAGGACGGCGTCGATGCTGCCCGTGAGGTAGCCGCGCAGCGCGCTCGCCGCGAGCACCGGGTCGGCCAGGCGGTCCCCGTAGACCGCGAGCGGGTCGTCGTCGGGCACGTGCGCGCGCCACAGCGCTGCGACGTCCGTCAGGGTCGCGGCCCCGTCGTTCCCGGCGCGCACCCGGTCGCCGCCCGCGAGCGGGAGCTCGAAGCCCAGCTCGGGCAGCCGGTCCGTGGGTGCGACGTCCGCGAGCGTCAGGCCGTCGGCCAAGGGGCCCAGCGGGGTGCGGAGCGCGGGCAGCAGGCGTGCGGCGAGCTCGTCGGGGCCGACCGGCAGGACGCGTCCCGGGTCGGCCTGCGCGCAGCGTTCCACGACCTCCGCGACGAGGTCCGCGGCGCGCGTGTCCACGTGCTCGAGCACGTGGTGGACGAGCGTGCCGAATGCCGTCCCCGCGGGCAGGTCGGCCATGGGGGAGCCGAGCGCGCGCAGCGTCGCCTCGTCGGGGTCGTCGGGACCGCCGGTCGGGAGGGCCGCGGCCGCGAGCGGTGCGCCCTCCGGCTCGTCCTGCACGCCCGTCGTCTCGGGCTCCGACGACGGTCCGTGGTGGTGCGCGTCGTACGCCGCGGCCGTCAGGCCCGTGTAGGACGTGCGGCGCCACGCCGTGTCGAGCACCCGGTCGAAGCGCGCGACGGCGAGCGAGGGCGTCGGGGCGGGCGGAGGCGACCAGCGCGCGGGCGGTCGCGGCTGCGTGACGCGCTCGTGCACGAGGGCGCCCTCCGTGGTCGCGGCGAGCACGGTGAACGCCTCTGCGGCGGCGTCGTCGGACGGCACCGGGACGGCCGACGCGGGAGTGCCGTCCTCGCCGCGCGCGGCGAGCAGCAGGCGTGACAGCGGGCTGCGCTCGGCGTTGCGGCTCGGCGCCCACCACACGACGACCTGGCTGTGCGCACGCGTGAGCGCGACGTACGTCAGGCGGAGCTGCTCGCCCGCCTCGTCGTCCTGGTGCGCGCGCA
>Ga0206103_100784_pt1 | contig 13564 bp, 15 predicted proteins | sample 1B5Ametagenome_FD_148638 | JGI IMG/M metagenome (GOLD analysis project Ga0206103, IMG submission 148638) | Enriched microbial communities from leaf-cutter ant dump, University of Wisconsin, Madison, United States - 1B5A | ecosystem: Environmental > Terrestrial > Nest > Insects nest > Nest dump... | reverse complement strand
AGTGTGGAAATGCGCGGTGCGGGCGGGCTCCGGAATGCCGCGCAGTGCCTCCAGGAGCTTGTCGATGTTGGCCGCCGCATCGCCGTGCATGCCGGCGTAGCGTGCCGACAGCAGCCCCGGCGCGCCATCGAGCGCATCGACGCAGAGGCCGGAATCGTCCGCCAGCGCGGGAAGACCCGACAGGCGCGCGGCATGCCGGGCCTTCTGCAGGGCATTCTCGACGAAGGTCGCGCCGGTCTCCTCCGCATCGGCGATGCCGAGTTCGCGTTGCGAAACGAGCTCGGTACCCAGCGGTTCGAGCAGCACGCGGAGTTCCGCCAGCTTGCCGGCGTTGCCGCTGGCCAGCACCAGGCGGGGCAGGGCGGGGCGGGACATGCCGGGCCTCAGCCGTCGGCCAGCGCCGCGCGCTGCAGCGCGCACAGTTCGGCGGTGCCGCGGGTGGCCAGCTCCAGCAGCGCGTCGAGCTCGTCGCGACGGAAGGCGTGGCCCTCGGCCGTGCCCTGGAGCTCGATGAAACCGCCGCCGTCATTCATCACCACGTTCATGTCGGTGTCGCAGGAGGAGTCTTCGGCGTAGTCGAGGTCGAGCACCGGCATGCCCTGCCAGATCCCGACCGACACGGCGGACACGGCGCCGACCACCGGATCGCGCTTGATCATGCGACGTTGCTTCATCCACGCGATGGCGTCCACGAGGGCGACGTAGGCGCCGGTGATCGCCGCGGTGCGGGTGCCGCCATCGGCCTGCAGCACGTCACAGTCCAGGGTGATGGTGCGTTCCCCCAGCGCGGCGCGATCGACGCAGGCGCGCAGCGATCGCCCGATCAGGCGCTGGATCTCCATCGTGCGCCCGCCCTGGCCTCCGCGTGCGGCCTCGCGCTGGGTGCGCTGGTTGGTCGCCCGCGGCAGCATGCCGTACTCGGCCGTGACCCAGCCCTCGCCCTTGCCACGCAGGAACGGCGGCACCCGCTCCTCGATGCTGGCGGTGCACAGCACGCGGGTCTCGCCGAAGCCGATCAGCACCGAGCCTTCGGCGTGGCGGGTATAGCGGCGCTGGATGGAAACCGGACGCAGCGCATCGGCGGCGCGACCGCTGGGACGGGTGGGGGGAGTGGACATGCGACTGGCGAATCTGCGAGCAGGCGGGGAGTGTAGCGCATCGCATCGCGGGCTCCGCCCGCCTCGGCTACGCGTCGTGCAGCCGCGGAAGGGCATCCGGGCTCTCCGCTCATCGGTTGCGGTGGCGCCACGGGCGTTGAGCCGATCACCGGTGATCCCGTGCGCCGGATGAGCAAGTCTCCGCAGGCGCGTCGGGCAGGCCGGCACACCGCCCACGCCGCCATTCGCCGTTCAGGCGAGGCTGTCATAGTGCGCGGCGCCCTCGCGATCGCGGGGCCCCTTTCCAGGAGACATGCAATGCCCCATTCCCCACAGGTCGCGCTCGTCACGGGTGCCTCGCGCGGCATCGGTGCCGCCATTGCCGGACGTCTGGCACGCGATGGTTTCAGCCTCGCCATCAACTATGCCGGCAGTGCGGCGGAAGCCGGGGCGCTGGCGGAACGCATCGAGGCGGACGGCGGACGCGCCATCGCGGTGCAGGCCGATGTGAGTGATCCGGCCGCGGTCGCGCGCCTGTTCGATGCGGTCGAGGCGGCGTTCGGCGGCGTGGACGTGCTGGTCAACAACGCCGGCATCATGAAACTCGCCGCGTTGGCCGAGAGTGACGATGCGCTGTTCGACAGCCAGGTCGCGATCAACCTGAAGGGCGCCTTCAACACGTTGCGCGAGGCGTCGCGACGGCTGCGCGATGGCGGCCGCATCGTCAATCTTTCCACCAGCGTGGTGGGCCTGAAGCTCGAGAGCTACGGCGTCTATGCCGCCACCAAGGCCGCCGTCGAAGCCCTGACCGGGATCCTCTCCAAGGAACTGCGCGGCCGCTCGATCACCGTCAACGCGGTCGCGCCCGGGCCGACCGCGACCGATCTGTTCCTGACCGGAAAGTCCGACGATCTGATCGCGCGCATGGCGAAGATGAACCCGCTGGAACGTCTCGGCACGCCGGAGGACATCGCGAATGCGGTGGCCTTCCTCGTCGGTCCCGACGGCGACTGGATCAATGGCCAGGTGCTGCGCGCCAACGGCGGCATGATCTGAGCCGGCGCGGCCCGGCTCGGAGCACCCGTCGGGCGCTTCCGCAGTGGTCGGATGTCGGCCCGGCGCCGGCGCGATGGCATACTGCAGCCCGCTCTCCCTTACGGAACCGCCATGTTGCGCAGCATGACCGCCTTTGCCAGTGCCGAGGTCGATACCGGCCACGGCACGTTGTCGATCGAGTTGCGCTCGGTAAACCATCGCTGGCTGGAACTGGGCCTGCGCCTGCCCGATGAACTGCGTCGCCTGGAACCGATGGTCCGCGAGCGCGTTTCGGCCCGGCTGGCACGCGGCAAGGTGGATCTGGGCCTGCGCTGGAAGGCGGCGCGTGCTGCCGGCGAGATCGTCATCGATGATGACCTCGTCGAGCGCCTGGCGGGTGCGGCGCAGGCGCTTGCGCCGAAGTTCCCGCAGCTGCGCGTCGGCTTCACCGACCTGCTCGCCTGGCCCGGCGTGCTGCAGGAGCGCGAGGTGGACGACGAGGCATTGCGTGCCGCGGCGCTGGAACTCCTCGACGAGGCGTTGTCGCAGCTGGTCGCCACGCGCGAACGCGAGGGCGGGCGCCTGGCGGTGTTCATCGCCGAACGGCTCGATGGCATCGAACGCATCGTGGCGCAGGTGCGCGCGCACCTGCCCGGGTTGCGGGTCGCCCTGCGCGCGCGTTTCGACGCGCGCCTCGCGGAACTCCGGCAGCCGCTCGATCCGGGTCGCATGGAGCAGGAGGTGGTGCTCCAGCTGCAGCGCATCGACGTCGACGAGGAACTCGATCGCCTGACCGCGCACATCGCAGAGGCGCGCCGGGTGCTGGGGTTGAGGGAAGCGGTCGGACGCCGGCTCGATTTCCTGATGCAGGAATTCAACCGCGAGGCGAACACGCTCGGCTCCAAGGCTGCCGACGCCGCCACCACCAGCGCGGCGGTCGAGCTCAAGGTGCTGATCGAGCAGATGCGCGAGCAGGTGCAGAACCTGGAATGAGCACGTCGCGTCGGCGGTTGACGCCGCTTCATGCGGCTGTTTTCATCGCTGCTTTCCGGCCGGTGGCAAAGGCGTGAGCGGAACCCTCTACATCGTTTCCGCGCCGTCGGGCGCGGGCAAGACCAGCCTTGTCGATGCGTTGCGCGAGCGCGAGCGCGGCATCGCGCTGTCGGTCTCGCATACCACCCGCCAGCCGCGTGCCCATGAGCGGGATGGCGAGCAGTACCATTTCGTCAATCGCGGGGTGTTTGAAAGGATGGTGGCCGATGGCCTGTTCCTGGAGCACGCGGACGTGTTCGGCAACAGCTATGGCACCTCCCGCGCGGCGGTGGAATCGCTGCTTGCGGACGGTCGTGACGTATTGCTGGAGATCGACTGGCAGGGCGCGCGCCAGGTGCGTCAGGCGATGCCGGACGCGGTCGGCATCTTCATCCTGCCGCCATCGCGCGCGGAACTGGAACGGCGCCTGCGCACCCGCGCTTCGGACGATGCCGCGACGATCGCGCGACGCCTGGCCGGGTCGCGCGAGGAAATTGCCCACGCGGGCGAGTTCGATTACATCGTCGTCAACGACCGGTTCGCCGATGCGCTGGCCGACCTGCTGTCCATCGTGGCCAGCCGGCGCCTGCGCAGCGGCAACCAGCAGGTCCGCCACGCGGCGCTGATGGACGATCTCCTGCAGTCCGCCTGATTCCATCTGGCCGGCGGGGCAGGGCTTCGGCTAAGGTAGCCGTCCCGTGGCCGAGCCAGGCCGCCGGAACGGAACAGTGCGCGTGGCCGAAGCGTCCCCAGCGATCCCGGTGGTCCCGTCCCGCAACCTCGTCGAGGTGCGCGGATTGTCGACCGTGCTGGGCAGCAAGACCATCTTCGATGGCGTGGACCTGGACATTGCGCGCGGCAAGGTCACCGCGATCATGGGTCCGAGCGGCTGCGGCAAGACCACGCTGCTGCGCCACATCACCGGACAGCGCGCTCCCGACGCCGGCAGCATCCGCATCGATGGCGCGGACGTGCCGCGATTGTCTCGCCAGGCGCTGTTCGACCTTCGCGAGAAGATCGGCTTCCTGTTCCAGAACTCGGCGCTGCTCACGGACTTTTCGGTGTTCGAGAATGTCGCCTTCCCGCTCCGCCAGCACCTCGATCTGCCCGAGCCGCTGGTGCGCAATATCGTGCTGACCAAGCTGCAGGCGGTGGGCCTGCGCGGCGCGGCGGACCTCATGCCGGCCGAACTGTCCGGCGGCATGGCGCGCCGCGTGGCGCTGGCGCGGGCGATCATCCGCGATCCCATGCTGATCCTCTATGACGAACCCTTCGTGGGCCTGGATCCGATCGCGCTCAACCAGATCGTGAAGCTGATCCGCACCCTCAACGACACCCTCGGCGTCACCAGCATTCTGGTGGCGCACGAGTTCTCCGCGGTGACGCGCGTGGCCGACCACGTCGTGCTGCTGGCCGGCGGCCGGGTTGCCGCGCAGGGCACTCCTTCGGAGCTGGCTCATGGCGAATCGCCGTGGACGCGACAGTTCTTCGGCGGCGAGGCGGACGGGCCGGTGCCGTTCCAGTACCCGGCCGGCGACTATGCCGCCGACCTCGGCTTTCCCGCGGCAGGTGCGGCATGAGGCGGGTGAGCAGGCCATCGGCGGTTGGCGATGCGCTGGCCCAGGTCGGCGCCTGCGGACTGTTCCTGCTGCAGATCCTTGCCGCGCTGCCGGGCAGCCTGCGCCATGTCCGCGAGACGGTGCGGCAGGTCTGGTTCGCCGGGGCGATGAGCCTGGTCATCATCATGACCTGCGGCCTGTTCGTCGGCATGGTGCTGGGGCTGCAGCTCTACTACGTGCTGTCGATCTTCGGCGGCACCGCGGCGCTGGGCACGGTGGTATCGCTGTCGCTCTACCGCGAACTGGGACCGGTCGTCACGGCACTGCTGTTCGCCGGGCGCGCCGGCACCTCGATGACCGCCGAGATCGGCCTGATGCGCGCCACCGACCAGCTCGACGCGATGGAGATGATGGCGGTCGATCCGCTCGCCTACGTGGTGGCGCCGCGGTTCCTGGCCGGCATCATCGCCATGCCGTTGCTGGCGTGCATCTTCAATGCCCTCGGCATCTTCGGCGCGCACCTGGTGGGGGTGTCGTGGCTCGGCCTGGACAATGGCACGTTCTGGTCGAACATGACCTCCAGCGTCGACGTGTGGAAGGATGTCGTCAACGGCGTCTGGAAAAGCGTTGCATTCGGCGCGGTCGTGGCGCTGATCGCCGTGTTCCAGGGCTATACCACGCCGCCGACCAGCGAGGGCGTCGCCTACGCGACCACGCGCACCGTGGTGGCATCGTCCATCGTCGTGCTGGCGCTGGATTTCGTGATGACGGCGTTCCTCATGTGATGGGGCGGCGATGAGGTTCACGCATGAGAATCGAGTATCCGGGATGAGGCCATGACCCAGCGACGTTCCTACCAGGTCGGCACCGGCCTGTTCATCCTGCTCGGCTTCGGCGCGCTGGCGTACCTCGCCACGCAGACGACGTCTGTAGCCAATTTCAGCCAGGGGCCGAGCTATACCCTGAAGGCGCGCTTCGACAACATCGGGCAGCTCAAGCTGCGCGCGCCGGTCAAGCTGGCCGGCGTGCGCATCGGCTCGGTGGCATCGATCGCGCTCGATCCGACCAGCCTGGAGGCGCAGGTGGCGATCAGCATCGACCAGCGCTACCAGGATATCCCCGATGATTCATCGGCCTCGATATTCACCAGTGGTTTACTGGGTGACCAGTACGTTGGCATCCAGCCCGGCGGATCGCCGGACATGTTCAGGGACGGCGACGAGTTCGTGCTGACGCAGTCCTCGATGCAACTCGAGGATCTGATCGGCAAGTTCCTTGTCGGCAGCTCGCCCGCGAAGGCTGATTCCAGCGAGCCCGCCACGCCGTCCACTCCCCCCGACACCCACTGAGGATCGACCATGCCCCGCATCTTCGGCCTTGCCTTCGTGTTGCTGGCCGGCATTGCCGCCGCTTCCGGCGCGCTTGCCGCCCCGCAGACCCCGGACCAGATCGTGCAGGCGATCGCCAACGATCTCGACAAGGCACTGGACGGCCGCAAGGCCGAGCTGGCGGAGGATCGCGAGAAGCTGATCCATGCCATCGACGACATCTTCCTGCCCCATTTCGACATCGACTACGCGTCGATCCTGGTGCTTGGCCAGCACGCACGCACGGCAACGCCGGAGCAGCGCGCGCGTTTCGCCAGGGCGTTCTACAACTCGCTCGTGGATCGCTACGCCGAAGGCCTGCTCAACTACACCCGCGGCAGCGTCCGCGTGCTGCCCAGCAAGGGCGAGCTCAACGACAAGCGCAGCATCGTCCGCACCCAGGTGATCCTCGACGACGGCAAGGCCATCGCCGTGGACTACGCCTTCCGCAAGTCCCGCGAGGGGCAGTGGAAGGCCTACGACGTGATCATCGAAGGCATTTCCTACATCACCAACTACCGCAACCAGGTCGACGCGGAAATCCGCCGGACCGGCCTCGATGCGCTGATCGCGCGGCTCGAGACGCAGGGCCAGAAGGCGCTGGAGTCCATGGACGGCGCGCCGGCGAACGGCGGATGAGCACCGGCTTCACGCTCGAACGCTCCGGTGAGGGCCGCGTGCGGCTTGCCGGACGGCTGGGCTTCGACGAGGCGCCGGCGGCCTTCCGCCGTACCGGCGAACTCCTCGATGGCAGCGCCGCGGAGCTCGAGGTCGATGCCGGCGCGCTGCGCGAGGTCGACAGCGCCACGCTTGCGGTGCTGCTCTCGTGGGCTGCGGATGCCGCCCGTCGCGGCATCCGGCTGCGCGTGAGCTCGGCCCCCGGGGGGCTGCGCGCGCTTGCGCAGCTGTGCGGTGCGGAGGCGTTGCTGGGTATCTGACGCCACTGCACGGGCGGCCGGAAAGGTGGCGGCCCGTGGTTCCAGCCTGGCGCTATTCCTTTTCCCCGTGTGCCTTCTCGTAGGCGCGCTGCTCGTCGAGCAGGGCGTCGATGTCGTCCTCGTCGGTGCCCTGCCGCTGCATCTGCTCGATCAGGTCGGGGGGCGGATCGCCGTTGTAGATCTCGTAGAGCCGGCGCTGGCGATAGGCGTCGCGGAAGAAGATGTAGGGGTCGTACACGCCCTGCATCAGGCTTTCCGCATCGATGCCGCGCGAGCGCAGGGTTACCAGATAGAGGAAATTGGGCAGGTACTCGGCGTGGAAGGACAGGTCGTGTTCGCGCTGGTACCAGCCAAGCGGATCGAAGTAGTTGTCCACCGGCAGGCGCCATATGTCGCGCGGGGTCGTCGGGCCGACCAGCGGCAGCACCAGGTAGGGGCCTTCCGGTACGCCCCAGCGCGCCAGGGTCACGCCGAAGTCGGTGGTCTCGCCACGCAGGTCCATCTCGCTCGCCGGATCGAACAGGCCGGCCAGGCCGACGGTGGTGTTCACCGCGAAGCGTGCCGTGTTCTCCGCCGCAGCCCGTGGCTTGCCCTGCAACACGTCGTTGATGATCGAAATCGGCAGCTTGATGTTGGCGAAGAAATTGTCTGCCAGGCGCCGCATGGTGGGCGTGGTCACCTTGCGGTAGGTCAGCGCGAGTGGACGGATCACGGCCTGGTCGGCCGCGTCGTTGAAGGTCTGCATCCTGCGGTTGAACCCTTCCCAGGGATCATCCGTGCGCGGCTGCGCGATGGCGCAACCGCCAAGCAGCGTGGCGCACAGTAGGGTCAGGCCCGCACGGAGCCGGCGGGGGTGGGCTTCCAGATGCATCGATGTTCCCGTCGGGGATACGGAGGGCGGCGCTGTCGCCATGGCCGCCAGCATACAAGGCTACGCGAAAGTGCCGCCGTTGCGTACCCGTCCCCACGGCGGGCGGCGGATGACGCATTGCAATGCACAAAATCACCCGACTACAATGGTTGATCGCCAAGGCCGCACCAGGCCATGATTCTGCAACGGAGACACCCATGGCGCGCATTACCGTGGAAGACTGCCTGAAGGTGGTCGACAACCGCTTCGAATTGGTGCTGATGGGCACCAAGCGTGCGCGGCAGATCGCCAGGGGCGCGACGCCCGTGGTCGAGGACGAGAACGACAAGCCCACCGTGGTCGCGTTGCGGGAGATCGCCGAGCGCAGGATCGACCAGGGCATGATCGACGAGATCGATCGCCAGGAGCGCGAGCGCGCCGAGCGCGAGGCGCTCGAGTGGGCCGCCGCCGAAGTGGACGACGACCTCGGCAAGGGCGGCGACGAGTGATCGATCGGCGACGCTCGGCGCACTACGGGTGGCCCTGCAGCGGGGCGGCCTGACGGCCGCGCGGGCGCCGTGTCCCCGCCCGTGACCCCGCAGCCTGCACGGCCGCCGGTGAGCCGGCGATATCCCGCCGACGTGCGGGCGCTCGAACAGCAGCTTTCGTCCTACCTTCCGGCGCGCCAGGTCGCCCGGGTCCGCAAGGCCTACGTCATCGGCGCGCGGGCCCATGAAGGCCAGACCCGCAAGAGCGGCGAACCGTACATCACCCATCCGGTCGCGGTGGCGCGCATCCTTGCCGAACTCGGCATGGATGCGGAAACCATCATCGCCGCGATCCTGCACGATACGCTCGAGGACACCGCGCTCAGTGCCGCGGAGATCACGGGCACCTTCAGCGCCACCGTCGCCGATCTCGTCGACGGCGTCACGAAGCTCGACAAGGTGCGCTTCCGCAGCCGCCAGGAAGCGGCGGCGGAGAGCTTCCGCAAGATGCTGCTGGCGATGGCGCGCGACCTGCGCGTGATCCTGATCAAGCTGGCCGACCGCCTGCACAACATGCGCACCCTCGACTCGATGGAGGCCGGGGCACGCCGCCGCATCGCCCGCGAGACCCTCGACATCTATGCCCCGATCGCGCAGCGCCTGGGCATGAACCGCTTCCGCCTGGAGCTCCAGGACCTCGGTTTCCGTGCACTCTATCCCGATCGCCACCGCATCATCTCGGAGCGCATCCGCACCGTGCTCGGCAATCGCCGCGAGGCGATGTTGCGCATCGAGGAAGCCCTCAACGCCCGGCTCGACGCGGAAGGCATCGGCCATCGCGTGCGCAGCCGGATCAAGTCGGCCTACAGCATCTATTCCAAGATGCAGCGCGACAACAAGTCGTTCGCACAGGTGATGGACGTCTACGGTTTCCGGGTTGTGGTCGCCGACGTGCGCGACTGCTACCACGCGCTGGGTGCGGTGCACGCGCTCTACAAGCCGCTGGATGGACGCTTCAAGGATTTCATCGCCATCCCCAAGGTCAACGGCTACCAGTCCCTGCACACCGTGCTGTTCGGACCGTTCGGTGCGCCGATCGAGATCCAGATCCGCACCGAGGACATGGACGCGGTGGCGGAGCGCGGGGTCGCCGCGCACTGGGTCTACAAGACCGACGCGCCCGCCAACAGTGCGCAGAGCCGCGCCCGTGAATGGGTGTCCAGCCTGGTCGATCGCGAGACGCAGACCCCTTCCTCGCTGGAGTTCATCGACAACGTCAAGGTCGACCTGTTCCCGGACGAGGTCTATCTGTTCACCCCGCGCGGGGAGATCCTGGCGCTGCCGCGGAATGCGACGGCACTCGATTTCGCCTATGCGGTGCACACCGACGTGGGCGACCACGCCGTGGCCGCGCGCGCCGACAAGAAGCTGATCCCGCTGCGCACGCCGCTGGTCAGCGGGCAGACCGTCGAGATCGTCACCGCACCCTCCGCGGCGCCGACTCCGCAGTGGCTCGACTGGGTGGTTTCCAGTCGCGCCCGCACCGCGGTCCGCCACCATCTCAAGCGCCTGCAGCACGAGGACGCCGTGGACTTCGGCCATCGCATGCTCGATCGCGCGCTGGATGAGGCCGGATCCTCGCTCGAGGCGGTTCCGCGCGACGTGCTCGATCGCTATCTCGGCGAGCAGAAGTACAAGCGCCTCGAGGAACTGCTGGCCGACATCGCCCTCGGCACGCGGGTTGCGGAGACCGTGGCCGCCCAGCTCCTCGCCGCGCGCGGCGACCATCCCCACGCGGTGCGCGCGCGCACGCGCGAGAAGATCCTCATCAGCGGCGCCGAGCGCGGCGTGCTCAGTTTCGGCAACTGCTGCCACCCACTGCCCGGCGACGAGATCATGGGCTACCTCTCGGCCGGCAAGGGCATCGTCGTGCATCGCGTCGAGTGCCCCAACGTGCCCGAGTTCCGCAAGCATCCGGAGCGCTGCGTGGAGATCGCGTGGGCGCCGGACGTGCAGGGCGACTACCGGGTGGAGCTGCGCATCGAAGTGTCGAACAAGCCGGGCGTGCTGGCGCAGGTCGCGGCCGCGGTGGCCGACACCGGATCCAACATCGAGAACGTGGAATACAAGGAGCGCGACCTTTCCACGGCGAGCCTCCTGTTCACCATCGAGGTGCGCGACCGCAGGCATCTCGCCCACGTCATGCGCGGCGTGCGTCGCCTGCAGGTGGTGACCGGCATCAAGCGGTATCCTGTGTAGGCGCGGCCGGGGGCGGCCACGGCCGTGGCAGGCGTGGCCGTCGCCAGGCGGCCCGTCGCGTGTCCCGTCGCCGCGATCCACACTCCATTTCAGAACCGGAGGCCCCAGGCCATGACCCGCAGCATCATCCACAGCGATCGCGCGCCGAAGGCGATCGGTCCGTATTCGCAGGCCGTGCGCGCCGGCGACACCCTGTATCTCTCCGGGCAGACGCCGCTCGACCCGGACAGCGGCGAATTGGTTGCTGGCGACATCACGGCGCAGGCGCGCCAGGTGTTCGAGAACCTCGCCGCGGTGCTGGCGGCGGCCGGGGCTTCCTTCGCGGATGTGGTGCGCGTGGGCATCTATCTCACCGACCTTGGCAACTTCGCCGCCGTCAACGAGGTGATGAAGCAGTACTTTGCCGAACCCTATCCGGCGCGCTCGACCATCGGCGTCGCCGCGCTGCCTCGCGGTGCCCAGGTTGAAATCGACCTCGTCGCGGTGCGCGCCCGCTGAGCCGCCGGCGGGCCCGGCCGGGCTCGACCCGGTCACGCGACTGCCCGGCGTCGGGCCGGCCGTCGCTGCCGCGCTGGAGCGGCTCGGCATCCGGCGCGTGCAGGATCTGTGGTTCCACCTGCCACTGCGCTACGAGGATCGCACCCGCCTGACGCCGATCGGTGCGCTGCGCGTCGGCGTCGACAGCCAGGTGGAAGGCGTCGTGCAGGCCGTCGAGCGCCTGCCGCGGGGACGGCCGCAGCTTCGCATCGTTCTTGCCGATGAATCCGGCGCGACGCTGGTGCTGCGCTTCTTCCACTTCAGCCGCGGTCAGGCGCAGCAGCTTGCCGCCGGCCAGCGCCTGCGCTGTTTCGGCGAGGTGCGGCATGGCCTGCAGGGTCCGGAGATCGTCCATCCCCGTTACCAGCGCATCGGGCCGGGCGCGGAAACCGCGCTCGAGGATCGCCTGACGCCTGTGTACCCGACTACCGAAGGGCTGGGCCAGAAGCGTCTCGCCACGCTGGTCGCGTGCGCGCTCGGCCACCTGCCGGACGATGCGGCGCTCGAACTGTTGCCCCGTGACCTCCGGCAGCCGGTCGGGCTGGCGTCGCTCCGCGAGGCCCTGCTGCTGGTGCATCGTCCGCCACCCGGCACCGACACGGCCGCGCTCGCCGGCGGTACGCATCCTGCGCAGCAGCGGCTGGCCTTCGAGGAGCTGCTTGCCCACCACCTCAGCCTGCGGCGCGTGCGGCAGCAGGTGCGCTCATTGGCCGCTCCCGCGTTGCGTGGGGACGGCGTGCTTCGCGGGCGGCTGCTCGCCAGCCTGCCGTTTGCCCTGACCGGTGCGCAGCAGCGCGTCGCCACCGAGGTGGTCACCGACCTCGCAAGCCACCAGCCGATGCTTCGCCTGGTGCAGGGCGATGTGGGCTCCGGCAAGACGGTGGTGGCCGCGCTGGCCGCGCTGGCGGCGATCGAAGCCGGCTGGCAAGTGGCCCTCGCCGCGCCCACCGAGCTTCTGGCCGAGCAGCACTGGCGCCTCCTGCGCGACTGGTTCGAACCGCTCGGCATCGAGCCGGTGTGGTTGGCCGGAAAGGTGCTGGGACGTGCCCGCGAGCGGGCGCTGGCGGCCATCGCCGCGGCGGCTCCGCTCACCGTCGGCACCCATGCCTTGATGCAGGATGGCGTGCACTTTCCCCGGCTCGGACTCGCCATCATCGATGAGCAGCACCGCTTCGGCGTGCACCAGCGCCTGACGCTCGGCGAGAAGGGACGCGCCGCCGGCACGCTGCCGCACCAGCTGGTGCTGACCGCAACGCCGATCCCGCGCACGCTGGCGATGACCGCCTATGCCGACCTCGACGTATCGGTCATCGACGAGCTGCCGCCGGGCCGAACGCCGGTGACGACGGTGGTGATCGCCGATGCGCGTCGCGCCGAGGTGATCGAGCGCATCCGCGTGGCCTGCGATGGCGGGCGCCAGGTGTATTGGGTATGCACCCTGATCGAGGAATCGGAGCAACTCGCCGCGCAGGCGGCCGAGGTCGTGTTCGCCGAATTGTCGGAGGCGCTCGCCGGCCGTGCCGTGGGGCTGGTCCATGGCCGCCTGAAGCCGGCGCTGAAACAGGCCACGATGGATGCCTTCAAGGCGGGCGACCTGCGCGTGCTGGTGGCGACCACGGTGATCGAGGTCGGCGTGGACGTGCCGAACGCCAGCCTGATGGTCATCGAGAATGCCGAACGGCTGGGCCTGGCGCAGCTCCACCAGCTGCGCGGGCGGGTGGGACGTGGCGCTGCGGCATCCAGCTGCGTGCTGCTCTACCAGGCGCCGCTGTCGCGGGCGGCGCGCGAGCGGCTCCAGGTCATGCGTGAGACCGCGGATGGTTTCCGGATCGCCGAAAAGGACCTGGAACTGCGCGGTCCCGGCGAAGTGCTCGGCACGCGCCAGACCGGCCAGCTGGCCTTTCGCGTCGCCGATGTCGTGCGCGACGCCGGCCTCCTTCCGGCGGTGCAGCGTACCGCCGAGGCGATGCTGCGGGAGCATCCGCAGGCAGCCGGCCTTCTCGTGGCCCGCTGGATCGGCAGCGCGGTGCGCTACGCGGCGGCGTGACCCGCCATGCCGCCGCGCAGGATCCGCTCGATCGGTCGGCGCGCCTTGCGTTGCCCGGCGCGTCCTCGCTAAAATGCCGCTCTTTTATTCGCCGCGCGCGGAGCCAGCATGAAAGCCGACATCCATCCCGCCTACAGGCCGGTCGTGTTCCAGGATCTCTCCAGCGATTTCGCGTTCCTGACGCGCTCGACGATGGCGAGCAAGGAGACGATCAAGTGGGAGGATGGCGAGGAGTATCCCCTCGTGAAGGTGGAAATCTCCAGCCACTCGCATCCGTTCTTCACCGGCAAGCAGAAGATCGTCGATACCGCCGGTCGCGTCGACAAGTTCCGCCGCCGTTACGGCAAGTAAGCAC
>Ga0206103_100781_pt1 | contig 13599 bp, 7 predicted proteins | sample 1B5Ametagenome_FD_148638 | JGI IMG/M metagenome (GOLD analysis project Ga0206103, IMG submission 148638) | Enriched microbial communities from leaf-cutter ant dump, University of Wisconsin, Madison, United States - 1B5A | ecosystem: Environmental > Terrestrial > Nest > Insects nest > Nest dump... | reverse complement strand
CCACATCATCGACGCGACCGCGCTTGCACGGTAGCGTCACGTGCATGACCGTACCTCCGCAGAATCCCGATCCCTTCTCAACGCCGCCGACTCCCCCGGCAGCGCAGACGCCAGCACCGCAGGCACCTCAGGCACCGCCCGCATGGCAACAGCAGGGCCAGCAATGGCAGCCCATCTCCGTCACGCCCGATCGCGGCCTCAACAAGTTGGCGCCATGGGCAATCGCGCTCACCGGCGCCACCACCATCATGAACCTCGTGGCATCGCTCACGATGTCGGACACTGTCGACACCCTGAAGGAGCAGCTCGTTGACTCGAGCACACCGACTTCCGCTCAGAACACGGACCCCGTTGCGGGGCTGTCACTCATGGTGCAGATCGCGTCATTCGTGTTGCTCGCACTATGGATGTGGAAGCTTCGCAATGTTCAGCGGGCGCGTGGCGTCAATCCCGGTGGTCCACCCGCCGTCGAATGGTGGGGCTGGTTTGTACCGCTTGCCAACTTTGTGCTCCCTGCCCTCGGCATGCGTGCGCTGACGCGCCGCACCGTGGGGCTCGGCACGATCATGGGGTGGTGGATCCCCTACGTCAGCTCCACGATTGTCTCGGCCGTGGGCGGCATTTGGGCGGCCTTCAGCGGAATCGATTGGTCGACCGGCGAGTTTGTCGACCCGAGCAACCTCGACGCTTTGGTCCCCATCGGTTGGGCTTCCACTGCTCTTATTGCGGTGTCGTGGGTCTTCCTCACGACGATCATCCGCACCGCTACCGCGAAAGAGTCGCCGTGAGTTGACCCACTAGGTGGCCGTGGCGCGTCGGCGCCACGCACCCACTACGAGCGCGCCTCCGCACGCAAGGAGCAGCGCGACGAGCGCGATCTCTGCGGCCGCGTTCACGCCCGTACTACTGAGGGTGCCGCCCTGGTTGCCAGCACCAGCGCCGCCAGCCCCGGCCCCACCAGTCCCACCGCCCCCAGAGGGCGCATCGGCCGGAAGAATGGTGATCGGCGCGTATCCCACGAACTGTCCTGCGGAGAACAGCGCGATGAAGTGTTCGCCCGGTGCCGTGTCTGCAGGGATCGTCAGTGTTCCGACACCCCCAGCCTGCGCCACGTACGTACCGATCGCCACAGGAGTCGAATAGAGGTATCCGAACACCACGTCGCCTGCGCTCACTGTGCCTGCCGTCATCGTGACCGTATCGCCGGGCTGAGCCTGCGTGGGGCCGTCCGCTGAGCCGGGAAGCAAGGCGGTGAGATCAGTATCGGTCGCCGGGATGTCACCCGGGCACGGCACCGAATCAGCCGTGGCGCCCGCGACGAGGCACCGGGTGACGATCGGCGAGGACAAACCGCCAGCGTCGGCCGCCACCAGTGTGAGCGTGTACTGACCCGGCGCGTATGTATGGCTGAGCGGCACCTCATCCCCCGCTGCGAGGGACTCGATGCGGTCAGTGTCGCCGTCGCCGTAGTCGACGATCAGGCTGAGCACGTCACCAGGGGTGCTGTCTCCCACGGTGGCGGAGAACGTCGCCGTGCCGTCACTCGCAACGGCGATGGGATCAGGGATCGCCACGGCGGGCGCACTCGCTGGCAAGGAGGCCGTGGTCGTTGCCGTGCCATCGGTGGCCGCGCCGTTGTAGGCGGTGACGGTGATCGTGTGATCGGCGCCGTCCGCGTAGAGGTGGTTGGCCGCAAATACCAGGTCTCCGGCAGGGAACTGCGCGGACACCGCAAGCGATGCGAACGGCGCACCGAGGGTGGTGTGTTCACCATCTCCCCATTCGATGAGGACGTTGCTTGTCCCCTTCTCCGGGTCCGTAAGGGCTCCCGCGAGAGTGACGCGGCCGGCAGCGTCTGCCGAGGTGTGAAGGGTAATGCCCACCGGTTCCGGCAGCACCGTGAACCATGCGGTGGTCAGGTTGCTCGTCACGCCCACGGCGTCCGTCGCAATCATTTGCGCGCCAACAGGGCTGAGCGAGCTATGCGAGAACGTATGCGTGACAGTGACGACGTCGCCAGATGCGACCGCTGGAAGCGTCTGTGTTGCGCCGTCCGACCACGTGACGGTGACATCTTGCGTACCACCACCTGGATCGGTCACGGCAGCGCTCATCTCAACTGTGTCACCCGCCACAAAGAATTGCGGAGAGAAGATCCCCGTTGTGGTGAGGGTCCCGCCCTGGACGCCGACGCTCGGGTTCGCCACCGTTCCCGGCTCGTTCGTCACTTCGTACGAAAAGACGCTCGTGGTGATCCCCTTGATGGGGTCAACGATGAGTGGCGGCAGGCACAGCCCGTCGACGGGGCAGGCATTGACCTTCTCGAGCGGATACACACCAGCCTGGATGGCAGTGGCGGGCCGGGGGAAGCAGGCGAAGCCGTCCGTCACCCCTTCCTCCACCACGGCGTCGGAGCCAAAGAACTTCACGGTGTAGTCGGTGGGATCCGTGGAGCCGGTGGAGACACACAAGGTGCCGTGCCCATCGCCCTCGATCCACGGCCCAGCGATGAGTGGCGGCGTGCCATCAGCCGAATCATCCGGGTATTGGGTGACAAGAATGTCTTGGGCAAACTGGCCCTCAGGCTCTCCCGTCACTGTAAAGTTCCACGTGCGTGAGGCGAACTCACCGCTGTTTGCGGTGGCGGTCACGGTGAGCGTGTAGGCGCCGGGCATGGTGAGAGTGCGGTACAGGCGTGCAGCAGGTTCGGCGTCGGTGACGTCGGTGGCACCCGCGTGACGCGTCAGCTGCCACTGGTACGTCATGGTCGCGGGGTAGCTCGCTTGCGCACTCGCCTGGACGTCAAGAGTGTCCCCCACCTCAAAGGTGGCAGGCACCGTGGGCAAAGACGTGAAGTCAATCGCCGCATCAGCCAAGGTGGCGGTGCGTTGAACGGCAGCGATGTTGCCGCTCACTGGCTCCATGAACGGGAGCGACGTCGTCTGCTCACACTTGTTGTCGGCATTGCATTCATCGAAGTCGGCCGCGCCCGTCTCGTACAGCAAGAAGCCGTCTTCCGTGGCAACTGCGGACCGGTTGTCGCCATCGTGGTCGGTGAATTGCAGCACGTGCGTCATCGCCCGGTTGCCGTCTGCATCCTCAATGACCCACCAGCCTTCGTCGAGCCACGTCACCACAACAGCGTCGGGCACAAGCGGCGAGACGTACGTCAGCGTGGGCGTGAACTGCACGCTCTGCCCACCACCCGTGACGAGGAAGCGGGGAGACTCGGCCGACGCTGCGGCTGGCACGGGCGCGGACGGCGCGGTCGCGGTGGTGATACGGCCAGCAAGAGCGGTGAGACCGATGAAGTTGTTGCCATCAGAGGCGCGGAGCCAGCTCGCGATGTCGACAAGAGTGGCGGTGTTCGCGATGTCCTCACGGAGCTTTCCTGGAATCTCGGCCTCCGTGAACACCGCGACGCCACGCACCACAGCGATCACGATGCAGACAACGACGGCAGTGACGGCGATCGCCGAACCGATGACGAAGGTGGAGATGGCACTTGCTCCAGCGGCGGCGATCGTGGTGCTCGTGGTCACCCCGGAGATGACGAGAGCCGCGATCGAGTTGCCCGCACCCGATGCGAGAAGGGCGAGGACAGCACCTGAGATGGCGGCGCCTCCCGCGGCTCCGGCGTAGACGGCGAGTGCCTGGGTGCGGGCCGCGTGGTCAGCCGCTGCCGCTCGCGTGGCCTGCGTCCCCGGCAGCTCCTCCCCCAGCACTCGGAGTACCCCAAAGTTCACGAAGTCCTCATACGTGGGCCCGGGCGGACCACCAAAGATGAGCAGGAGCGACGGGTCGCATTCGGCCCACTTCTGGGCGTCCGGACCCGGCGGGGTGTAATTGCATGGATTGCTCTCATAGGCGATCTGCTCCGCGTACGCGGCGTTGGCGAGCCGCATTCTCAAACCGGCAATCGCCTCTTGAAACCACAAGTAGACAGCCGCCTCATCTTCGCTACGTTCAGACGCGGGGAGATCGGCGATGCGCAACAGATCGATGTAAAGCGCACCGAGCGCTTGATCCTGAGCCCACGTGAGGATGCGTGCGCGCTGTTGCGACGTGTAAGGCTGACCCCACTGCACCTCGCTCAGTTCCGCGAGCACTCGCTCCTGCTGCCTGCACAGCGCGTCGTCTGCAACACCCGTGGGGTCGGTGAGGAGCACATACGGATTCGCCTCGTCACACACTGATGGTTCGGCGGCACTCGCAGGGACGGCCGTAACCACCGAGACCGTCACCAGCACCGGGATGAGCAGGACGCTGACAAGTCGCGAAACGCGGGATTCCCTCATGGCCAGGAAAATAATGCATACACGGATGTATGTGCAATTGTCGGGCCTGCATTTTCTCCTGCTAGCGTGACGCCATGACGGGTAAGGACGGCGACAGCAAGTTCGCCACACGCCGCAAGACCACGCGCGCCGCACTCGTTCGCCTCGGCTTGGAACGCTTCCCCATCAAGGGGTACTCGAGCACAACGGTGGAAGACCTCATCCGTGACAGCGACTACACGAGAGGCGCCTTCTACTTCCACTTTCGCGGCAAGGAAGACTTCTTCCTTGCCGTGCTGGAGTACCGTGCCGAACTGCGCGATGAGTGGTGGCTTGTGGCCCGCGACCCCGCGCACACCGACACCGAGTCGGCAGTGTTCGCCACCCTCGCCCACCTCAACGCCCTTGAGGACGGTGGGGCATGGCTCATGCTGATCGCCGACTTCTTTCAGGCGACGGGGCGTGACTCCGAGTACGTTCCCGCGCTCCACACGCTCTACCGCAACTGGATCGTGGAACTGACCCGCTTTGTGGAGGCCCTCCAAGAGCGGGGCCTGGCCCGTGCCGATGTTCCTGCGGAGCAGCTCGCCGCACAGGCTTTTGCCACCGCAGAGGGACACACAATCCACCACGCCCTGTACGGGCTCAACCCCGCGACCGTGGCGGACTCCCTGGTGCGGCTACTCAAGCCATAGCACGACCTACGCGGCGTCGTTGAGGCGGCTTTCCGCCTCAATCGCCCGCTCGAGCGCCTCCTCGAGTCGGTCCTGAGCCTCGCCATACGCCGCGAAGTCGTTATTACGTAGCGCCTCCTGGCCATCCTTCAACGCGGTGTTGGCGTCGTCGAGAGCGGCCGTGAGGTCGGCTCGAGCGTCGCCCGCTTCCGGGCTGTCTGGCACATCAGGGGTGTCAGGCGTGTCGGGAGTATCCGGCGTATCCGGTGTGTCAGGAGTATCCGGAACCTCCGGCGCACCCGGGTCCTCGGGAGCGTCGGGCACTTCCGGCGCCGCGCCCTCACCAAATACCTGATCGAGCGCCTCGGCCAAGGTGTCAGCAAAGCCCACCTCATCGCCAAAGGACACGAACACCTTCTGGAGCAGCGGGAACTGCGTACCGGTCGATGACTTCACGTACACCGGCTGGACGTACAGCAGACCACCGCCAACGGGCAACGTGAGGAGGTTTCCGTTATTGACCACGGTCTCGCCCTGACGCAACAGGTTCAGCACGCGCTGCGCCTCCGGGTCCGTATTGAATTGGTTTTGCACCTGGCCGGGTCCCGAGACGGTCGTGTCCCGCGGCAACTCGAGCAGCCGGAACTTGCCGTAGTCGGGGTGCTTCTGCCCTGCGGTGTCACCCGTCTCAGAATTAACCGCAAGGAATCCGGTGAGGATCTGGCGCTCGGACGTACCACTCGGAATGAACGTGCTCGTGATCGAGAACGTCGGCTCGTCTTGACCGGGCATCTGCAGCGTGAGGTAGTACGGCGGCTGCTCTTGCGTGGTGTTCGTGGGATCCGAGGGCGTACGCCAGAAGTCCTGGCCCGAGTAGAACTCCGACGCATCCTCCACGTGATAGCGCGTCAGCTGGTAGCGCTGGATCGAGAACAGGTCCTCGGGGTAGCGCATGTGACTCATCAGTTCGGCCGACATCTCGGTGTACGGCACCACCGTGTTTGGGTACACCTTTTGCCACGTTTGGAGGATCGGGTCTTCCGGCTCCCAGGCATACAACGTGACCGAACCGTCGTAGGCGTTGACCACGGCCTTGACTGAGTTGCGCACGTAGTTGAGGACCACCGGGTTCAGCGGATCCGCATCAGCAAAGAGCGTGGGCGACGTGATGGACGCCGCATAGGGGAAGTCCTGAGTGGTGGTGTAGCCGTCAACCACCCACACCACGTGGTCGTCGACGACGGCGGGGTAGGACGTCCCATCGAGCTCAAGATACGGCGCGACCTTCTTCACGCGTTCAATCGGGTCGCGGTCGTACAAGATCTGCGACTCGGAGGTGACACGGTCAGAGAACAAGATCTGCTGCTCACCGAACTTCAGCGCGAACATGACTTTGGAGAACATGTCGCCGATGCGCGGGCCACCGTCGCCCGCGTATGTCGTGTTGACCTGGCCGCCAGCAGCGTCGTCCGGGTAGTCAAGCTCCCACGGCGTTGCACCCTCGGGCGCACCCACAATCGAGTAGTCCGGCAGTGAGGGGCCAAAGTAAATCCGCGGTTGGTACTCACCAAGTTCACCCGTGGACGGGATGCCCTGCTGATAGAACAGCGGACGGCCGTCAGCCGCCAAGCGGTTGCCGTAGGCAGCAACAACGCCAAATCCATGCGTGTAGACCGTGTGGTCATTGACCCACGAACGGTTTTCCTGACTGAGCCCCGCAAGGTTGAGCTGGCGCACCGCAATGACCGTGTCGCGAATCTCGCCACCCACTCGGTAGCGGTCCACCGTGAGCCGGCTCGGGAATGAGTAGTACTGCTTGTTTTGCTGGAGCTGCTGGAACGTGGGCGACACGATGTTGGGGTCGAGCAGACGAATTTGCGCCGTTGTGTCTGCATCCGCACGCAACGCGTCGGGGTCCGCCTCCGTCTTTGCCGCATACTGCAGCACGTCGACGTCCTCAAGGCCGTAGGCGTACCGCGTCGCATCGATGTCGCGCTGGATATACGGCGCTTCGTACTCTTGCGCGTTCGGGTCCACTTGGAAGTTTTGAACGATCGCCGGGTACACGCCGCCAATGACGAGCGCGGACAGCGCCATGAGGCCGACGCCGGTGGCGGGGATTCGCCAGTCGCCTCGCCAGATCACGAGGAGGAACATCAGCCCGACGACGACGGCGATACCCGCGAGAATCGACCGCGCGGGCAGGATCGCGTTGACATCCGTGTACGACGCTCCCGCGAAGCGGTCGCCGTCGTTGAGGACGAGGGCAAAGCGATCGAGTACGTAGTTCGCCGCAATGCCGATCATGACGAGGAAGCCGAGCACCGCCAGTTGGATACGTGCCCCGCGCGAGGCGACAAAGCGTCGGCCGCCGCCAGAAATGCCGCCGTACAGCAATTGGACGAACGCCGCGAGAACGGCGCACAAGACCGTAATCGACAAGAAGAAGCCAACCCCTGTGCGAAGAATTGGCAACGTGAAGATGTAGAAGGAGGCATCGAGGCCAAACTGCGGGTCCTCGTAGCCAAAAGACGTGCGGTTGAGGAAGGCGAGAACCTTTTCCCACCGCGTCGACATCGCACCACCGGCAATCAAACCGACGATGATCGGCAACACGACGATGACGACCTTCTCGATGGGTCGAATCTGCTCGCGGTACTGGTCAAGGGGTGTTGCGCGCGTGGCGGTCAACGCTGGACGCACCGATTTTGCCCACCGCAAGTTCGCCCACACGGCGAGCCCTGCGATGACGGCGAAGATGACAAAGAGCAGGATGCGCGTCACCCACTGCGTGCGCCACACCTCGACGTAACCGAGCTGGCGGTACCACTGGACCTCGGTCCAGATATTCGCCAGGAACACCGTGGCGACAATGAAGCCGACGACCACCGCAAGCGCAATTGCAAACGGCGAGCGACGGGTCGGTGGGGACACCGGCCGGGGCCGCGGGGAACGCGCTGGGCGATCGTCGTCAAAACTCACGGGTACTTACTCCTTCTCCACTGCGGCGTTGCACGTGAGCACGTTGGCAGTGTCATTGTGGCCAATCGCAACAATGGCCGCATACGCGTCGGCCAAGGTGTCTACGGCATAAACGTCGAGACCGGGAGGAACGTGCCCTACAACGTCCGGGCAATTCTCAATCGGAGCGAGGAAGGCGGTCGCGCCAGCGGCAACCGCACCTCGCATCTTGTGTTCAATGCCCCCAATGGGCGAGATATCACCGTCGATGTCAATCGCACCCGTGCCTGCAACGTGGGCGCCATTGAGCTCATCCACTGGCGTCAACTTGTCCATGATCGCGAGCGCGAACATGAGGCCAGCGCTGGGGCCTGAGACCTCGGCAATGCCCACATTCACCGTGATCGGCAATTCAAAGGTGGGAAGGACGAAGATGCCCATGCGCGCGGTCTCCGGATCGTCCTCGTATGCGATGAGGGGGAAGGTGAGGTCGAGCTGCTCGGAACCGCGCAGCACTGTGAACGTCACCTCATCGCCTGGTGAGCGCGAGCTCAGCTGGGTGGTGAGGTCGTTGTAGGACAGAAACTCCTCGCCATCGATCGCAACGAGCACGTCCCCGTCCTCAAGAACCCCCACGGCACCGGATTCGTTCGTGATCCCGTCAACCGTCAGCGTGGTTGGAACGACATCGCCGAGCGCCTCGATGGCAGCAACCGTTGCCGACTCTTGCGAAATGAGCCACATCTCCTGACTTGCTTCGGCCTCACGTTCTTGCTCGTCCGGAGTACCGAAAATGTCTTCCTCGGGTTGCACCGTGCGGTTGGGGGAAAAGTATGAGCCGATGACCTGACCCAGGGTGAAGGTGCGCGAACCACCCCTACTGAACGACACCGTGGTGAGGCGGAGCTCGCCGCTCGAGTCGTATGTGGGCATGCCCTCGATCCCAACGATCGGGGTGCCGTTGTGCGCGGCGAGGGTGTCATACGTGGGACCTGCCTGGGCGATTGCGAAGGGAGCGGGAGCCACGGTGAGGATGCTGATCATCAAGGAGGCCACCAGACCCGTTGCCGCCATCACCCCCGCTTTGCGCGTGGGAGGCCGTTCGGACAGCGGCACGTCAAAGCCTGGAGGGGGTGAGGTCACGGCACCATCATTGCCCATAGCGAACGCCACCCCCAATTGCGAGTGCTGTTCGTTACCGTGGTGACACGGAGCGCGCACGCGAAGGAGATGACATGGCGGACGCCGAAGAGCAGTGGAAGAAACTGCTTCGAGAACTCTTCGGCGCGGACGCTGATGAGGCGCTCGAGGAAATGAAGCGCATGGGGATGGATCCCGCGATGCTTGCCCAAGCGTCGGGCATGACGGACTCCCCCGCCATGCTCGACCACGTGATGAACCAGATTCGTGCCCTCATGGCGCAATCGGCGGGAGAAGACGTCAACTGGACTCTCGCCCACGATGTCGCGCGCGGAGTGGCCGCTCAAGGCGGCGATCCGACCGTGACGGCGGCGCATGCTCGCGAGTACCGAGCGGCGGTGACGGAGGCGGAACTCTGGCTCGACGCCGTCACTGATTTTGATCCCGCCCGTACTCAGCCTGCCGTGTGGAGCCGCGCCGAATGGGTTGAAGCGACATTGCCAATGTGGCGCTTTCTCGCCGGACCGGTCGCCTCGTCCGTCTCCCAAGCGCTTGGCGGCGTGCTGCGGAATGAGGCGGGCCTTGGCGACGCCGAAGGGGCACGCGGGCTCATCGACTCGGTAAGCCCCACTGTCTGCGGGATGCATCTAGGTCAAGCGGCTGGGGCGATGGCCCGTGAGGCCTTTGGGGCGACCGATCTTGGGGTGCCGCTCATCGACGAGCCCCGCGTCGTGTTGGTGCCACGGGCGATCGAGGCCTTTGCCGAGGGCCTCGACGTTGACGTGGCTGAGGTGCGGCTCTTCCTGGCGTTGCGCGAGGCGGCCCATGTGCGACTCTTCCAGGCCGCACCGTGGCTACCAGGGCATTTGCGCGCGCTCGTCGAGCGCTACGCCCGTGGGGTCAGCGTTGACCTGGACGCTCTTGATTCGGCGGTGCACGACGCTGGTATGGGTGATCCCTCGGCGCTTCAGAAGGCGTTGACGACCGGCATCTTCACGCCCAACCATTCAGACGCTCAACGCGAGACACTCACCTCGCTTGAGACATGGCTCGCCCTCATCGAGGGGTGGGTTGATGAGGTGACGTCGCGCGCAGCATTGCCGCACCTCGCCTCAACGGGGCAGCTGCGCGAGATGATGCGACGCCGCCGCGCCGCAGGCGGACCGGCCGAAGACACCTTCGAAACCTTGCTCGGACTCATGCTGCGACCCCGCCAGTCTCGCGACGCGTCGCAGCTGTGGCATGCGCTGACGAATCGCATTGGCGCGCAGGGCCGGGATGCCTTGTGGAGCCACCCTGACCTCTTGCCGGATACGGACGCATTGGGCCGCTGGCAGGCGTGGGTTGAGGACGCCGCGGCACCCCATCAGGTGGACGCGATCGACAAAGAGATCGAGGCGCTCCTCAGCGGAACGTGGGAGCAATCACATCCTCCAGAGGACGAATCAGACACGAAGGGCGGTTCTTAGGAGGTATTGTCGGCTACCGCGTCTACGCTTGACGCAATGAATCCCTGACGGGGGACTCACGCGGCGCGAGCCGCTCAATGGCAAGAAGGAGAAATGCTCATGGCCGATAAGTACCAGGGCGAGTTTTACTGCGTGAAGTGCAAGGCCAAGCGTGAGACCGAGGGCGACATCGTCGTTTCCGAGAACGGTCGCCGCATGGCAAAGGCCACGTGCCCCGAGTGCGGTACCAAGCTGAACCGCATCCTCGGTAAGGCGTAACCGCTTCAAGACGTCAAGGCCGGGTGCCGTCAGGCGCCCGGCCTTTGTCGTGCCTGTGGACAAGCCACCCGGACCCCCACTCGGGTGGCACGCTGACTCCATGAGGTTACGAAGGGGGACGCGGGTACTGGATCGCGGCGACGGCGCGCTACAGATTGGGATCAGGCCGGCCCTTGTGCTCCGGGGGCTTACCGACACCCAGCGACGCTTTCTTGAACGCCTCGAGACGTCCGCCACCGTGACCCCCCTCCAACAACAACGTCATCGCGACCTCATCGATGCGCTTGCCGCCGCTGACGTACTCGAGCCGCCTCCCCCGCCCTCTCTTACCCTTGCCGTGAGCGATGCTGGCCCCATCGGGTTGAGCGTGGGACGCAGTGCCGCTCGGGATGGCTGGGCCGTGCGCTTCATCGACGACGGCCGCATTGAACATGCTCCTCCCGGCACATACAGCACGGGCGTCATCGCTTCCAGCCGGCAAGGCGCCGCGTGCGCAACGGTGCGCTCGCAGATGCCGCAGGCGCGAGTGAGTGTAGGGGACGGCCCCGCCGACGTGTGGGTGGTGGTCTCGCATGGGGCACCTGCCCTCGAGGTTGCACTCCCCCTCATGACGGCAGATGTCCCGCATCTGTTCGTTTGCGTCGACGAAAGGGGCTCCCGTGTGGGGCCCTTTGTGGAGCCCGGCATCGGTGCATGTGGCTGGTGCGACGGCCTGGCCCGCGCAGATGAGGACCCAGCCTGGCCCCGCATCGCTCTCCAACTGGGCGCTCCGCATCCCGCCACCCCCACCGCGTCGGCCGATGTGATCGCAGGGGCGACGGCGCTCGTACTTGGCGCCCTTGGGGCATGGCGCAGCGGCGATGCGGAGCTGTGGCGCAATAGCGCGCATGTGCTCACCACCGGGCAACCGAATGCCCGCAGGACGCTCGCCCCCCATCCGCGGTGCGGCTGCGGCGCGGCGGGTCCCGTGGGCGACGATCTGGCGGCACGGCGAGCGCGCTTCCAGCAGTCTGAGCCCGGACAGCAGTGAGAAGTTCGCTAATTGTCAGCGACGATGCGCAGGATCTCCGCGCCGTAGGCGTCGAGTTTTGACGCACCGATGCCCGGCACTGCGGCCAACTCCCCCAGCGTCGTGGGACGACGCTGGGCGATGGCAATGAGGCTCGTGTCAACCAGGATGGTGAAGGCTGGCTTCGACTGCTCCTGTGCGTGCGCGAGCCGCCATGCTCTGAGCGCCTCGAAGAGGTGAGCAGCATCCGCGTCGAGATCGTGGACCGTGCGCTTGGGTGCCCGCTGGCTCTTCACTGCCATCGCATCGGGCCACCACTTCTCAAGGAAGCGAGTGCGCTTGCGGGTGGCCTTTCCTCCCTCGCGGCGCGCACGCGCAAAACTGAGGTGGAGGTGCTCGCGCGCCCGCGTGATGCCCACATAAAGCAGGCGGCGCTCCTCCTCGATGGCCTCGTCAGTATCGGCAAGGGAGATGGGCAATAAGCCCTCGGATAGACCGATGAGGAACACGGCATCCCACTCAAGCCCCTTGGCTGCGTGAATGGTGCTGAGCGTGACGCCGTCGACAACCGGCGCATGTTGAGCGGAGGCGCGCTCTGCCAGATGCTCAACAAAGTCGCGCATCGACGCCCCAGTACCAGTCGCTGCGTCGACCTCAGCATCGAATGCGTCGGCAAGGTCAACGAGCGCCTGGAGCGCGTCCCAGCGCTCGCGGACGGCGCCGCGCGCAGCAGGAGGTTCCTCGCTCCATCCCACATCGGACACCGTCTGTCTCACGTCGTATCCGAGTGGCTCCGTAGAGGCCGCGACCGCTGCGCCACGTAGCAGGAGCATCGCACGCTTGATCTCTTCCCGCTCGAAGAAACGTTGCCCACCACGCACCAGGTAGCCAATACCGCGCGAGGAAAGCGCGTCCTCAAGTTCTTCTGACTGACTGTTGGTCCGGTAGAGAATCGCGATCTCGCTCGCTGACGTACCGGCGGCGATGAGGGCTTCAATCCGCTCTGCCACAGCGGCGGCCTCGCCCGCATCATCCGGGTAAGCATGAAAGCCAACTGCCGGGCCAGACGGCCGCTGCGCAATGAGCTCTACGCCACTGGCTGCGGCGCCGCGCTGATGCATCAGCCCATTGGCGAGACTCACCACTTGGGGAGTCGACCGATAGTCGCGCACCAGCCTCACCACGGCGGCGTCTTCATAACGACGAGAAAAGCCGAGGAGGTGGCGTGGCGACGCACCCGCAAATGAATAGATCGTCTGCGCCGGGTCACCGACCACGCACAGTTCCCGTCTGCCTCCGAGCCACTGGTCCAAGACGTACTGCTGCAGCGGTGAGACGTCTTGGTACTCATCGACAACGAAGTGGCGATATTGACGCCTGATTTGATCGCCGACCTCGTGGTGGCGCCCCATCATGTCAGCCAGCAACAACAGGATGTCTTCGAAGTCGACCACCACCGCGTCGGTCTTGATGTCCTCATAGGCGCGCATCACGTCGACCACCACAGGCCGCTCGATACCGGCAGGCAAGGGCCGCCCGGCGTCGGCCGCGACGCGCACATAGTCATCCGCCGCGACCAGGGACACCTTCGCCCATTCGATTTCCGCCGCCAAGTCACGGACTGCCAAGCGGTCAACCGACAGGCCCGCCGCGCGCGCCGCCCTGCCCACGAGCTGCGCCTTCTGCTCGACAATGCCGGGAAGCTGCCCACCGACCACTTGCGGCCAGAAGTAGCTGAGCTGGCGCAAGGCGGCAGCGTGAAAGGTGCGGGCCTGCACACCCGCGGCCCCAAGAGTGCGGAGCCGATGTCG
>Ga0206103_100780_pt1 | contig 13602 bp, 12 predicted proteins | sample 1B5Ametagenome_FD_148638 | JGI IMG/M metagenome (GOLD analysis project Ga0206103, IMG submission 148638) | Enriched microbial communities from leaf-cutter ant dump, University of Wisconsin, Madison, United States - 1B5A | ecosystem: Environmental > Terrestrial > Nest > Insects nest > Nest dump... | reverse complement strand
CGATGGTGAAGTTCGCGACCGCGAGCCCCGACTGCGTGTAGCGCAGCTCCGGGTCCGCCGTGAGGTTCCCCACGACCGTGATGATCGTCTCGCCGGCCATGGCCTACTCGGCGTCCTTCTCGGCCTTTGCGGCGGGCTTGGCGGCAGCCTTGCGGGCGGCCTTGGCCTCGTCAGCGGCGGCGATCTTGCCTGCGCGGGCGACGGCCTCTTCGGCGCGCAGCACCTTGGTGCGCAGCACGGCCTCCGACAGCTTCAACTGCCGGTCGAGCTCGAGAGTCGCCTCGCTCGTTGCGGTGAAGTTGACGACGGCGTAGATGCCCTCGGACTTCTTCTGGATCTCGTACGCCATGCGGCGGCGACCCCAGATGTCGACGTTCTCGATGGTGCCGCCATCGTTGCGGATGACGCCGAGGAACTTGTCCAGGCTGGGTGCGACGGTGCGCTCATCGATCTCGGGATCGAGAATCACCATCAATTCGTACTGATGCGTCATTGACCCACCTCCTTCGGACTAGAACGGCTGCAGGATCTCTGCAGCAGGAGGGTTGATGCATCGTGTCCGCGCGCGGAAGGCGCACGGGCAACCTGGCCATCTTACACGGCACGGGCCGGATGGGCGCGGGCGGCTTTGCAGACATGCGGCGGGAGCAGTTGCTCCCGCCGAGGGGGTGGCGCGCGGCAGTGGGGCGCGGGCTACGCGATCAGCGGGGGGTGCGCGCCGCCCACCACGCCCGCAGGCGCGCCTCGGCCTCCGCCTCCCCGAGCGGCCCCTCGTCGAGCCGCAGCTCGAGCAGGTAACGATAGGCCTGCCCGACCTCTGGCCCCGGACGGATGCCGAGGATCGCCATGATCTGCTCACCGTCGAGGTCGGGGCGGATGGCCGCGAGCTCCTCCTCCGCCGCGAGCGCGGCGATCCGCTCCTCGAGCTCGTCGTAGGCACGCTGCAGGCGAGCAGCCTTGCGCTGATTGCGGGTCGTCACATCCGCCCGGGAGAGGATGTGCAGCCGCTCGAGCTGCTCACCCGCGTCGCGCACGTAGCGACGCACCGCCGCATCCGTCCACGTCGCATCCGCGTACCCGAAGAAGCGCAGGTGCAGCCGGATGAGCGATGCGACCGCCTTGATCGTGTCGCCGTCGAAGCGCAGTTCACGTAGCCGTTTGGTGGCGAGCTTCGCACCCAGCACGTCGTGGTGGTGGAAGCTAACCGCCCCGCCCGGCTCGATGCGCCGCGTCGCGGGCTTGCCGATGTCGTGCAGCAGCACCGCGATCCGCAGCACCAGATCGGGCGTGTGCCCGCGCGAGCGCTCGAGCGCGATCGCCTGGGTCAGTGCCGTCAGCGAGTGCTCGTAGACGTCCTTGTGGTGCGCGTGCTCGTCGATCTCGAGCCTCAGCGCCGGCACCTCCGGCAGCACGAGCTCGGCGAGCCCCGCGTCGACAAGCACCCGGATGCCCGGGGCGGGGTCGTCGGCCAGCAGAAGCTTCGACAGCTCGTCAGCGATTCGCTCGGCCGACACGATCGAGATGCGGTCGGCCATCGCGGTGATCGCCGCAGCGGTGCCCTCCTCGAGCGTAAAGCCGAGCTGAGCGGTGAACCGGGCGCCACGCAGCATGCGCAACGGGTCGTCGCCGAACGATACGGCAGGCTCGATGGGCGTGCGCAGTCGTTTCGCGAACAGGTCCTCGAGACCGCCCGAGGGGTCCACGAGCACCTTGCCGGGCAGCCGCAGCGCCATCGCGTTGACGGTGAAGTCGCGCCGGAGCAGGTCGCCCTCGAGCGTGTCGCCGAACGCAACCACGGGCTTGCGGGTCACCCCGTCGTAGACATCGGCGCGGTATGTGGTGATCTCGACCGTGTCGTCGCCGAAGCGCGCGCCGATCGTGCCGAACGCGCGCCCGATGTCCCAGTGCGCGTCTGCGATGGGCGCCACCACCGCGAGGATCTCGTCGGGGTTTGCGGATGTCGTGAAGTCGAGGTCGTGCGAGTCGCGGCCGAGGAACGCGTCGCGCACGGGCCCGCCGACAAGGGCGAGCTCGTGACCGGCCTCCGCGAAGCGCTCGGCGAGCGTGTGGATGCGGGGGGAGTCGGCCAGCGCGCCAAGGCGTGCGATGGCGTCCGCGACGGACTGCATAGCGGTCGAGTCTAGACTTCACACCATGTCGTCCGCGTCGTCAGGGAGCGCTCCGCTGTGCCGTTGGAGCGCTCCGCTGTGCCGTTGACGACCCGCCGCCCCGCGCGCGCCCTCGTGGCGACGGCACTCGCCGCGGCACTCGCCGCGGCGGGCGTGGTGCCCGCGATGGCCGCTCCGACGCCTGAGGAACCGGCAGGCGTGGTCGACCCGGCCACCGATCCCGCCACCGACCCTGTCGTCGATCCGGTCGCGGTGTCGGTCATCGTTCCGATCACGACGCCCCCGAGCGCAACCGGTCTGCTCTCGTCCGACGAGATCGCCGCATACACCGGCCCCGAGGGTTCACTGACCCGACAGCTCGATGCCGTGGCAGGCACGCCCGCCGTCATCGCACTCGACCCCATGATCCTCGCCTCGATCCGGGTGCTGGGCTCGGACGCGCCCGAGACCGCGATGCAGTGGGTCGCCCGCCTCGCGGCGACCTCGAACGAAGTCTTCCTGCTCGCCTATGCCGATGCGGATCTCGTCTCGGCGGCACGCACCGACACCCTCGATGCGATCGTGCCGAGCGGCTTCGGCTTCGCCCTCGACCCGGCCAACTTCGCGGGGACCGCGCCCGCGACGCTCCTCCCCGAACCGAGCGACGAACCCACGCCGGATGCACCACCGCCGTACCCAAGCACCGACGACATCCTCGACTGGGAGACCCCGCTCCCCCGCATCGCATGGCCGTCCACCGCCGTCGGGAGGGGCGACCTGGCGGTGATCGCCGGCGCGGGCTACGACGTTGTCATCGTCACATCGGATGCGGTCGGTGACCCCGCGACCCCGCTCGTGACGATCGACGGGGTCACCGGGATGACGGGCGTCGTGGCGGATGCGCCACTATCGTCCCTGCTGTCCGACGCGGTGGAGGGGACCACCTCGATGGTCCGTGCTTCCGCGCTCGACGCTCTCGAGGCGGCTCTCGCATCCGATGCCGCCCGCACCCCCGGGCGCCACCTCGTGCTGACCGTCGAGCGCGACTGGCCGAGCGCGACGCCCGGACTCGCGGAGGCGCTCGAGCGGCTCGAGGCATCCGAGGTGGTCACGTCTTCGACGCTCGCCGATGTTCTCACCCTGCCGCCGACGACGGCGCGCCTGGGCGACGGCGCCGCCTCGGCCCTGCGTGACGAGGCGTTCGTCTCGCTCGCCTCCGATGCCGCCGCCGAGCTCGCGTTCTCGAGCGTTCTCGAGGATCCTTCGCCCCTGCTCGACCCGCGCGCTCTCGAGCGAATCGCGCTCTACAGCCTCGGCTGGGAACGGGACGAGAGCGGATGGGGGGCCGCCGTCGACGCCTTCCACACGCGCTCGGACGAGATCCGGTCGTCGGTGCAGCTCGAGCAGTCCAGCGACGTGGCGTTGCTCGCGAGCGCCGCCGACCTGAAGGTGGTCGTCAGTAACGCCCTGCCATTCCCGGTGACGGTGCAGGTGACGGCCAACCCGCGGAACTCCCTGCTGCGAGCCGAGCTGCCACCTCCGCTCGTCATCGAGCCGGAGTCGACCGGCACCGCGCGGGTCCCCGTCGAGGCGATCGCGAACGGTGAGGTGCTCGTGCTGACTTCACTCACGAGCCCGACCGGCATCGCCCTCGACTCCGGGCATGCCCGGGTGACGGTGCGCGCCGAGTGGGAGGGGATCGGAACCCTCGTGGTGGTGATCGGACTCGTGCTCGTGTTCGCTGCCGGTATCGTGCGCCTGATCGTGGTTCGACGGCGCGCACGGCGCGATGACCGCGGCGCGGAGGGTCGCGATGGCTGACGCCCCGTCCGCAGACGGCATCGGTCGCTCGAGCGCGCTCATCGCCTCCGGCACCCTCGTCTCGCGGGCCCTCGGCTTTGTCAACGTCACGGCGCTCGTCTGGGTGCTTGGCGCCCAGAATCCGGGCGCCAATGCCTTCTCGCTCGCCAACAACCTGCCGACGAACCTCTTCGCACTGATCGCGGGTGGACTGATGAGCGCCGTGCTCGTGCCGCAGATCGTGCGCGCTGCCGGCCACGATGACGGCGGGCAGGCCTTCGTCAACCGCCTGCTCACCCTTGGCCTCACGGTCTTCCTTGGCGCAGGCCTGCTGGCGACGCTGCTCGCACCCGTGCTCGTGCCGCTCTACACCGTGCAGGGGGACGACAGCGCCTTCGATGCGGCGACCGTGCGCCTGGCGATCGCGCTCGCCTACTGGTGTCTGCCTCAGGTGTTCTTCTACGCGATCTACTCGCTGCTCGGCGAGGTGCTCAACGCCCGCAACGTATTCGGGCCGTACACCTGGGCGCCCGTCGTCAACAATCTCGTGATGATCGCCGTGCTCGTGCTGTTCGCCACGCTCTTCGGGGCGTCCCCGGCGCATGACGACCCCACGAGCTGGACGCCGCAGCAGGTGGCCCTCCTTGGCGGAGGCGCAACGCTCGGCATCGCGACGCAGACGGTCGTGCTGACGCTGTTCTGGCGTCGCACGGGGCTGCGCTTCCGCCCCGACTTCCGCTGGCGCGGGGTGGGCCTCCGGGCCACAGGCAGGGCGGCGGGGTGGACGTTCGGGATGATCGTCATCACCCAGCTCACGGGCCTGCTGCAGTCGAAGATCGCGACCCTTGCGGGGGCCAATGACCCATCGCTCGCCGTGCTCAACATCACCTGGTTGCTCTTCGTGCTGCCGCACTCGATCCTGACGCTCTCGATCGCGACGCCCTACTTCACCCGGATGAGCGCTGCCGCCCACCAGGGCGACCTCACTCGACTGCGGGGGGACCTGTCGAGCTCGTTGCGCACGATCATGCTGCTCGTGACCGGAGCCGGGGCCGCGATCGGAGCCGCCGCGTTGCCCTTCGGCGCCTTCTTCGGCACGAGCGACGCCGAGATCGTGGGAATCAGCTCGGTGCTCATCGCCTACCTCGTCGGTCTCGTGCCGTTCTCGACGATGTTCGTGCTGCAGCGCACCTTCTTCGCGCTCGGCGACACCCGAACCCCGTTCTTCATCCAGATCGTGCAGGCCGTGACCTTCACCTGCGGTGCTCTCGCCATCGCGATCTGGGCACCGCCCCCCTGGATCGCGGTGTGCATCGCCCTCGCGACCGCCGTCGCGAGCAGCGTGCAGGCCCTCACCCTGGCGACGGTGCTCCGGCGACGCATCGGCGGAATCGACGGAAGGCGGATTCTGATGCGGCTCGCCGTCTTCCTCGCGGCTGCGGCGTTGGCGATTCTGCTCGGGGTCGGGATGCTGTGGCTTCTCGGCGGGTTCAGCGGCGGGTTCGCGGTGGCGAACCCGGGCAGCTCGTTCATCGCGATTGCGATCGTGGGTCTCACTGTGCTGGTCGCCTACGGAGCGATCCTGTTTCTTGCTCGGGTTCCCGAACTGCGGCGAGGACTGGCCCCCGTCCTCGCCCGCTTCCGCGGCCGGGGGTGACACCGCCGCCACCTGAGCACCGGAATGCCGTCGACCTAGGATGTGTTGTACGTCGCGTCCCCCTCGACAGGAGAGAACCGGTGCGTCACCTCATCATCATCGGATCCGGCCCCGCCGGCTACACGGCCGCGATCTACGCTGCACGTGCCAACCTCGAGCCTCTCGTCATCGCGAGCTCTGTCGACTTCGGCGGTGAGCTCATGAAGACCACCGAGGTCGAGAACTTCCCCGGCTTCCCTGAGGGAATCATGGGCCCTGAACTGATGACCCGGATGCAGCAGCAGGCCGAGCGTTTCGGCGCCGAGATCGTCTACGACGACGTGGTCGCGCTCGAACTCGACGGCCCCGTCAAGCGCGTCACCCTCGGCGACGGTTCGGTACACGAGGCGCACGCCCTGATCTACGCGACCGGCTCCGCCTACCGCAAGCTCGGGCTCGCGGACGAGGAGCGGCTCTCGGGCTACGGTGTCTCGTGGTGCGCCACGTGCGACGGCGCGTTCTTCCGCCAGCGCAAGGTCGCGGTCGTGGGCGGCGGCGACTCGGCGCTCGAGGAGGCGACATTCCTGACGCGCTTCGCCGACACCGTCTACCTCATCCACCGGCGCGACAGCTTCCGCGCATCCGCCGCGATGCAGGATCGTGCCTTCGCCGATCCGAAGATCCAGGTCATCTGGAACAGCGAGGTCGCCCACATCCACGGCACCGACAAGGTCACCGGCATCGGGCTCGTCGACACCGTCGACGGCCGCGAGACCACGCTGGACGTCGATGGCCTGTTCGTCGCGATCGGCGCCGACCCGCGCACGCACCTTGTGCACGGCCAGCTCGAGCTCGCGCCCGAGGGCACGATCGCTGTGAAGGGCCGTAGCTCGAAGACGAGCCTCCCCGGCGTCTTCGCCGCGGGCGACGTCGTCGACCCCACCTACAAGCAGGCGGCGACCGCCGCAGGCTCGGGCGTCGTCGCGGCGCTCGACGCCGAGAACTACTTGGCCGAGCTGGCGGATGCGGCCGCGGCCGCCGTGCCGGCCACCGCATCCGTCTGACCACCGATCCCTGACCGAAACACGGCCCGCTGATCGAGTAGCCGCCCCGCCCACCCCCGTTGATCGAGTAGCCGCGCAGCGGCGTATCGAGATCACCATCCGCCCCATCGAAAGGAACACGATGTCCACCAAGGACGTGACCGACGCCACCTTCGCCGACGAGGTGCTCGCCTCAGAGACCCCGATCATGGTCGACTTCTGGGCGACCTGGTGCGGTCCGTGTCGTGCCGTCTCGCCGATCCTCGACAAGATCGCAGAGGAGAACGTCGACAAGATCTCGATCGTCAAGCTCGACGTCGACGCCAACCCCGAGACCGCGATGAAATACGGGATCACCTCGATTCCCGCGATGTACGTCTTCCAGAAGGGCGAGGTCGTCAAGCGCGTCATCGGCGCGAAGCCGAAGCCGGCCCTCGAGGCCGAACTGGCCGAGTTCCTCGCGTAACGCCAGTCCGCATCCCGCGGCCCCTGCACCCTCTCCGGGCGCAGGGGCCGCGCGGTTTGTGCCGTTACCCTGGATGGCACCGATCGAACGGATTGCAGATGACTCACCCCCAGGGCACCAACCTCGACCCGTGGTACGGCCACTACGCGGAGCGCACGGCCGGCCTCGCCGCATCCGAGGTTCGCGCTCTGTTCGCGGTCGCGAGCCGACCAGAGGTGGTTTCGCTCGCAGGCGGCATGCCCTACGTGTCGGCTCTGCCCGAGGAGCTCGTCTCGGCGGCCGTCGCACGCACGGTCTCGGAGCGGGGTGCTGTGGCGCTGCAGTATGGCTCTGGGCAGGGCGTGCCGCGGCTCCGGGAGCAGATCCTTGAGGTGATGGCGCTCGAGGGTATCCATGGGTCCGTCGATGACGTCGTCGTCACGACCGGGTCGCAGCACGCGCTCGAACTGCTCGCCAAGCTGTTCCTCGACCCCGGCGATGTCGTGATCGCCGAAGGCCCCAGCTACGTCACCGCGATCACGGTGTTCCGGTCGTTCCAGGCCGAGATCGTGCACGTGCCCATGGACGAGCAGGGCATGAACCCCGAGGCGCTGCGCACGACGATCGCGGCGGTTCAGGCGGCGGGCAAGCGCATCAAGTTCCTCTACACGATCCCGAGCTTCCAGAATCCCTCCGGGGTCACCCTCAGCTGGGAGCGCCGGGTCGAGGTGCTCGAGATCGCGCGCGCCGCGGGCGTGCTCGTGCTCGAGGACAACCCGTACGGCCTCCTGTACTTTGATCAGGCGCCTCCCCCTGCGATGCGCTCGATCGACGAGGACGGCGTCGTGTACCTCGGCACCTTTTCCAAGACCCTGGCCCCGGGACTCCGCGTCGGCTGGGCGATCGCGCCACACGCCATCCGCGAGAAGCTCGTGCTCGCAAACGAGGCGGCCGTGCTCTCACCGTCCTCGTTCTCACAGATCGTGATCTCGGAGTATCTGGACACCGCCGACTGGCGCGGACAGATCGACGTCTTCCGCGGCGTCTACCGTGAGCGGCGGGATGCGATGCTCGGCGCCCTCGCAGAGCAGCTGCCCGGGATGAGCTGGACGGTGCCGAACGGCGGGTTCTACGTGTGGCTGACGCTCCCCGAGCATCTCGATTCGAAGGCGATGCTGCCGCGCGCCGTCAAGGAGCTCGTCGCCTACACGCCCGGCACGGCGTTCTACGCCGACGGCAACGGCCGCTCCCACATGCGGCTGTCGTTCTGCTACCCCAAGCCCGACTTCATCCGCGAGGGCATCCGCCGCCTCGCGACGGTGATCAACGGCGAGCTGTCGTTGTTGGGCGAGTTCCAGCAGACAAGCCCGCTCCCCGTCGTGCCCACGCCGCGCGACGTGCTCCCACCGTACGCCGGTTGACCGGAGGTCATGAGATGTCCAACTCCCCCCTCCACATCGTCGTGCTCGCCGGCGGCATCTCGCACGAGCGCGACGTGTCGCTGCGCAGCGGACGCCGTGTCGCCGACGCCCTCGCGGGGCACGGGGCAGAGGTCGAGCTGCGCGATCCGGATGCCGAGCTGCTGGCGGCTCTGCGCAATCATCGCCCGGATGTCGTGTGGCCCGCCCTGCACGGCGCAAGCGGCGAGGACGGTGCACTGCGCGGGCTGCTCGAGTTCCTCGGGGTGCCGTTCGTGGGCTCCCGCTCGGGGGCCGCACGTCTCGCCTGGGACAAGCCGGCCGCGAAGGTCGTCGTGGAGCGCGCCGGGGTGGCGACGCCGCGATCCATCACGCTCCCCCGCGACGCCTTCCGTGAGCTCGGCGCGGATGCGGTGTTCGAGGCCATCGCCGACGAGCTTCCGGTGCCGCTCGTGGTGAAGCCGGCCCGTGGCGGCTCAGCACAGGGCGTCACGATCGTCGAGGACCGCCGCGACCTGCCGCGTGCCATGGTCGACGCCTACACCTACGGCGACATCGCGCTTGTGGAGCAGTGCATCCGCGGCACCGAGATCGCGATCAGCATCATCGACACGGGCGACGGTCCCGTCGCGCTCCCCGCGGTCGAGATCGAGCCGCTCTCGGGCGTGTACAGCTTTGAGGCCCGCTACAACGCGGGTGAGACGCGATTCTACGTGCCGGCGCGGCTTCCGGATGACGTGGCTGCGCGTGCGGCCGAGGCCGCGTTGGCAGCGCACCGGGCGCTCGGCATGCGCCACATCTCGCGGGTCGACCTCATCGTGGACGGATCCGGAACGCCATTTTTCTTGGAGGCGAACGTGCTGCCGGGGCTCACCGAGACCTCGCTGCTGCCGCAGGCGCTCGAGGCAGCCGGGCACGACCTCGGTTGGGTGTATGCGGCCCTTGCGGAGGACGCCTGCCGCGGGGCATCAAGCGTGCTCTGACCTGGGGTTTTCTTGGGCTGATTTCGATACGCCGCTGCGCGGCTACTCAATCAGCGGGTGGTCACCGCCCCCGCGGTTCGTGCGCTCCCGCTGGTCGAGTGCCGGCCGCAGCTTGCACACCCCCGCTGGTCGAGTGCTGGCCGCAGCTTGCACACCCCGCTGGTCGAGTGCCGGCCGGAGGCCGGTGTATCGAGACCACGACGGACGCCGCTCGATGCGGCGCCCGTCGTCCTACCGTCGCGCCGTCCGACCCCGTGCCTACCGCCCCGCGAACGGGTCCTGCCCGAGCTCCTTCAGGATCCGGTTGAGGTCCCCCACCGTGGCGAAGTCGATCACGATCGTTCCCTTGCTCGCCCCGAGGGTGATCTTGACCCGGGTGTCGAGCCGGTCGCCGAGCTTCTCGGCGATCTCGGCAAGGTGATCCTGACGCTTCCCCGCGGACGGCTTCGCGGTCTTCGCGGGACGCCCCTCGGCGACCGCCGCGGCAGCCTCGGCCGCACGCACCGAGAGGTCCTCGTTGACGATCTTGTCGGCGAGCTTCTCCATCGCCGCGGCATTACTCACCGAGAGGATGGCGCGGGCGTGGCCCGCCGTCAGCACCCCCGCTGCGACCTTGCGCTGGATCTGCTCGGGCAGGCGCAGGAGGCGAAGGGTGTTGGTGATCTGCGGGCGCGAGCGCCCGATCCGGTCGGCCAGCTGCTCCTGGGTGATGCCGAAGTCCTCGAGCAGCTGCTTGTAGGCGGATGCCTCCTCGAGCGGGTTGAGTTCGGCGCGGTGCAGGTTCTCGAGCAGGGCGTCACGCAGCATCGCATCATCGTCGGTGTTGCGCACGACGGCGGGGATCGTGTCGAGGCCGGCCGCCTTGGACGCCCGCAGTCGCCTCTCGCCCATGATGAGTTCGTACTGTGGCTGCCCCTCTACAGCGCCCGGGCGTGGACGCACGACAATAGGCTGCAGCACGCCGAATTCGCGCACCGAGACGATGAGCTCGTCGAGTTCCTCCTGCCGGAACTCATGGCGTGGCTGCTGCGGGTTCGGCACGATGTCGTGGGGCGAGAGGCTCGCGAGCCGTGCACCGGGAACGGCGACCAATTCGGCATCTCCCGCGGACTCCGTAGCGGGGAAGAAGACATCGACCGGGCGGTCCGCCTGGTCGCTCGTCGGGATGAGCGCACCGATACCGCGTCCGAGTCCGGTGCGCTTGGGGGCAGCCATCAGTTCTTCTCCTTCGCGACACCACGACGAGCGATCTCGGCAGCGGCCTCCCGGTAGGAGAGAGAGCCGGGGGAGTTCAGGTCGTAGCTGATGACGCTCTGGCCGTAGCTCGGCGCCTCGGAGATACGCACGGATCGCGGGATGATCGTATCGAGGGTCTCGTTGGGGAAGTGCTCACGCACCTCTTCCACGACTTGGTGGGCGAGATTGGTGCGCGAGTCGAACATGGTGAGCAGGATCGTCGAGACGGCGAGTTGTGGGTTCAGGTGTCGCTCGATGAGCTGGATGTTGTTGAGCAGCTGCGAGAGCCCCTCGAGCGCGTAGTACTCGCACTGAATCGGGATGAGCACCTCCTTCGCCGCCACGAAGGCGTTGATCGTCAGCAGGCCGAGCGAGGGTGGGCAGTCGATGAAGACATAGTGAGGCGGGGTATCGGAGCCTGCGATGTAGGCCTCGAGGGCCGAGCGCAGGCGCTGCTCTCGCGCGACGAGCGAGACAAGTTCGATCTCGGCACCTGCGAGGTGGATGGTCGCGGGGATGCAGTCCAATCCCTCGAACTCGGGACTCGACTGAACGATCTCGCTCATCGGAACGTCGTTGACGATGACGTCGTAGACGCTCGCCGTCTCGGAGCGATGTTCGACACCGAGAGCTGTGGATGCGTTCCCCTGCGGATCGAGGTCGATCACGAGCACGCGAGCCCCCGCCTGGGCGAGCGCGGCCGCAAGGTTGACCGTCGTCGTGGTCTTGCCGACGCCGCCCTTCTGGTTGGCGACCGTGAAGACGCGCGTCGCGGCGGGCAGCGGGAAGTTCTCGGACGCGAGGGCCATTCGGCGCCGGGTGATTTCTGCGACCTCGCGCGCAAGCGGCGTCGATGCATCGAATGTGCTGGGGGTGGACACGTATCCCTCTCGGTGTTTCACGTGAAACATCACGGCCGTCGGGCCGGACTCTCCACTGTAATCCAGGACGCGGACATGCTCGGGCGGGCTCGTGTGTCCCTCCACGGCACCACCCGCCGGTTGAGGAGGGGCGTAGCGCCCCCGCTTTCGTTGGTTGAGTAGGCGCGGAGCGCCGTATCGAAACCCGACCAGCGGAACGTCACGATCCCGTCTGCCAGCTCCGCTGGTTGAGTAGGCGCGGAGCGCCGTATCGAAACCCCCAGCTCACCCAGGCCCACCGAAGTTCTTACGACTGAGCCCCGGCAGCAGGTGCTGCTCGCCACGGATGAGTGCCTCGCGCTTCGCCCGCGACCAACCCTGCACCCGCTTCTCAGCGGCGTACGCCTCACGGATGTCACCGAATTCCTGCGCGTACACGAGCGTCACCGGCATGCGCGCGCTCGTGTAGCGGCTCCCCTCCCCCGAGGCGTGCTGCTGCATGCGCGCGTCGAGGTCGCGAGCGGAACCGACGTAGTAGCTGCCGTCGGAGCAGCGGAGAATATACATCGCGATCATGACCGAAATGGTGGCAGCCGACCCCGCCCGGATGTCACGGTTTCACCCGGATCGGGAATGGTTGTGCAATCCGTGCCATGGGGAGGGGGGTTTCGATACGGCGCTCCGCGCCTCCTCAACCAACGGGATGGCGGAGCTGGCAGACGGGATCGTGACGTTCCGCTGGTCGAGTGCCGGCCGCAGGCCGGTGTATCGAGACCACACGTGAGCCGCGGGTCGGGTTTCGATACGGCGCTCCGCGCCTACTCAACCAACGAAAGCGGGGGCGCTCCGCGCCTACTCAACCAACGAAAGCGGGGGCGCTCCGCACCTACTCAACCAACGAAAACTGGGGCGCTCCGCACCTCCTCAACCAGCGGGAGGACGATGTTTCACGTGAAACATCACGGCCGGGTGGCGCGGAAGACGCGCGTCGCCTCGGAGACGACGCCCTCCCCCAGAACCTCCACACGGACATCCGTAAGGTGCAACCGCCGGATGACCTTCTCTGCGGCCGTGATCTCCGCCTCGACTCGCTCACCCTTCATGAAGACGAACTCGCCACCCGACTGCAGCAGCGGGGCGGTCAGGGGAAGCAGCTTCGAGAGTGCCGAAACGGCACGCGCGGTCACCTGGTCGAGCGGCTTCTCGAGCATCGCGTCCTCGGCACGGGCACGGATGACCTTGACGTTGTCGAGCCCGAGTGCACGGGCCTCCTGAAGCAGCCAGTCCACGCGGCGCTCCATGGGCTCGATCAGCAGGAACTCCACATCAGGCCGCGTGATCGCCAACACGAGTCCGGGAAGTCCGGCACCGCTTCCGATGTCACCGACCCGGCCGGGCCGCATGAGCGGTGCGAGCAGCGCCGAGTTGAGCACATGCCGTGTCCACAGCCGCGGCAACTCGAGCGGACCGATCAGTCCCCGCAGCTCCCCCTCCCGGGCGAGGTCCGCGGTGAACCGGCGGGCGATTTCGATGCGATCGCCGAAGAGCCGCACGGCGATCGCGGGCTCGCTCTCGATCTCGCTCATCGCACCCCCCGATGTTTCACGTGAAACATCGCTACTTGGCGGTGATCACCGTGTGGCGATCGCGTCCCTCGCCCTCGGACTCCGAGTGGTATCCGCGCTCGCTCACGATGTCGTGGACGAGCTTCCGCTCGTAGCTGCTCATGGGGGGAAGCGATGCGGATGCTGCGCCACCCTGAATGCGGGTGATCGCGTGATCCACGATTGCTGCGAGTTCGTCTGCCCGTGCGTCACGGGAACCACCGATGTCGAGGATAAGCCGCGAGAAACGGGTGGTCTTCGCCTGCACCGCGAGGCGGGTGAGCTCTTGCAGGGCACCGACCGTCTCGGGCTTGGAGAGCAGGTCGAGGTTGGATCCCTCGGATGCCGACACCGAGACATAGGCGCGTCCCGCGCGGGCATCGATGTCGATGTCGCCGTCGAGATCTGCGATGTCGAGCAGCTCCTCGATGTAGTCGGCGGCGATGTCGCCCTCCTCGACGAGCTCCTG
>Ga0206103_100779_pt1 | contig 13628 bp, 8 predicted proteins | sample 1B5Ametagenome_FD_148638 | JGI IMG/M metagenome (GOLD analysis project Ga0206103, IMG submission 148638) | Enriched microbial communities from leaf-cutter ant dump, University of Wisconsin, Madison, United States - 1B5A | ecosystem: Environmental > Terrestrial > Nest > Insects nest > Nest dump... | reverse complement strand
GCGTGACGCTCTCGGAGCCGACGAGCCTGGGCGACCGGCTGCGCCTGACCGGCACGCTGCCGAAGGTCACGGTGTCCGACACGCGCAACGACACGCAGGCGGCCGGCTCCGGCTGGTCCGTCACGGGTCACGCGTCGGCCTTCTCGTCGGACGACGAGCGGTTCTCCTCCGCCTACCTGGGGTGGAAGCCGCGGTCGGCGCACCTGCGTGACGGCGTCGTCCTCGGCTCCGAGGTGCTCGGCTCGCTCGAGGGCGGACCGGGGCTGGACGCTCCGGCGTCGCTGCTGTCGGCCCCGGCCGACGCGCGGCTCGGCTCGTCGGCCGCGCGTGCGGACCTGCGGCTCGAGGTCCCGGTCGACACTGCCGAGGGCACGTACACGTCGCAGCTGAGCGTGTCGCTGTTCCCGGTCGACTGACCGCCGACCGGCGTCGGGCTCCGCGCGGAGCCTGACCTCCCACGACGGCCCGGTGCGCGTACTTCGCGGCGCGCACCGGGCCGTCGTGCGTCCGCACGCCACGCGTCCGACGAGCGTGTCCGGACCGCCCCGTCCCACGGTACGGACATCTCGCACATTCACCGCTTGACCGGGCGAACGGGACAGGGTTAGGTGTGAGTGCATGGCTATGCAACGGCGCATAGCCACGCAGGTAGGACCCGGCAGGCGTCGACGACGACGTCCGCCCCGATCCCCCGGAGGTTCCGCATGGCTCCCCGCACCACACGCAGGCACGCACCAGCCCGCACCACGACCGTCGCGCTCTCGGCCGCCGCGCTCGTCGCCGCAGGCATCGCGGTCACGGCCCCGGCACAGGCCGCCGCTCCCGCGGCACCCGCCCTGCTCGCGGCCGGCGACCAGAGCGCCGACGACGGCGACCCGCGTCCCCGCACCGTCATCACGCAGGACGGCGAGATCGACGACATGGACTCGCTCGTCCGCTTCCTCTACTACGCGAACGAGGTCGACCTCGAGGGCATCGTCTACTCGAGCTCGACGTACCACTACCGCGGCGACCCGGAGGCGGGCATCGCCCCCAAGCGGTGGACCGGCACGGAGTGGCTCGACACGTACCTCGACGACTACGAGGCGGTCTACCCGAACCTCGTCAAGCACGCCGAGGGCTACCCGACGCCCGAGTACCTGCGCAGCATCTACAAGATCGGCAACGTCGACAACGTCGGCGAGATGGCCAAGGACACCGAGGGCTCCAACTTCCTCAAGCAGCTCATCCTCGACGACGGCGACCCGATCCACGTGCAGACGTGGGGCGGTCTCAACACGCTCGCGCGTGCGCTCAAGTCGATCCAGGACGAGTACTCGGGCACCGAGGGGTGGCCCGCGCTGCAGGAGAAGATCAACGGCAAGATCACGATCTACAACATCCTGACGCAGGACAACACGCTCGCGGGCTACATCAAGCCGAACTGGCCCGGGATCAAGATCATCGACAACACCGGGCAGTTCTGGAGCTTCGCCTACCAGTGGGGCTCGGCGGTCCCGGTCGACCTGCGCCCCTACCTCGGCGGCGCGTACATGCGCGAGAACTTCCTCACCGGCCACGGCCCGCTCCTGGCGGGCTACCACACGTGGGGCGACGGGCAGGCGATCCCGGGCGAGAACCCGGGCGAGGACCGCTGGAGCCCGGACGCGTCGGTCAACCCGTCGGCGCAGTTCCCGCGCTCGGGCCGCGCGATGTACGACTTCATCTCCGAGGGCGACTCCCCGTCGTTCATGTACCTGTTCGACTTCAACGGCCTGCGGCAGAGCGAGAACGTCGCGTACGGCGGCTGGGGCGGCCGGTTCGACGCGACCACGTGGAAGGACGTCGGCGACTTCAACCCGACGACGAACCGGCTCGACAACCGCTACGCGCAGACGCGCTGGGTCGCCGAGATCCAGAACGACTTCGCGGCGCGCGCCGACTGGGGCGTGAGCGACTACGCCGACGCCAACCACAACCCGCACGCGGCCGTCACCGAGGGGCTCGACCTCACGGTGTACCCCGGCAAGAGCATCACGCTGCACGGCACGGCGACCGACCCGGACGGTGACGACGTCGCGCTGAGCTGGTGGCAGTACACCGACGCGTCGACGTACAAGGGCGCCGTGACGGTCACGCCGGGCGAGGACGGTGCGGTCACGGTGACCGTGCCCGACGACGCGACGCCGGGTCAGACCGTGCACATGATCCTCGACGCGAAGGACGACGGCGCGCACACGCTCGTCACGCACCAGCGCGTGATCCTCACGATCGGTGCCAAGGCCGACGCGCAGGGCATCCCGGTCGTCGCCCAGCTGCCCGAGGTCGGCTCGGTCGAGGGCACGCTCGCGATGACGATCGCGGACTTCGGCGACGGCGTGACGCTCTCGGAGCCGACGAGCCTGGGCGACCGGCTGCGCCTGACCGGCACGCTGCCGAAGGTCACGGTGTCCGACACGCGCAACGACACGCAGGCGGCCGGCTCCGGCTGGTCCGTCACGGGCCGCGCGTCCGACTTCACGTCCGACGACGAGTCGTTCTCGGCGGGCTACCTGGGCTGGAAGCCGCGGTCGGCGCACCTGCGCGACGGCGTCGTCCTCGGCTCCGAGGTGCTCGGCACGCTCGAGGGCGGACCGGGGCTCGCGTCGCCCGCGACGCTGCTCTCGGCCCCGTCGAGCGCCCGCATCGGCATGGCGTCGGCGACCACGGACCTGCGGCTCGAGGTCCCGGTCGACACCCCCGAGGGCACCTACACCTCGCAGGTGAGCGTGTCGCTCTTCCCGGTCGACTGATCCCGGTCGACCGGTCCGCCGGCCGACCGACTCGTCCCGGTCGACGGCACCCCGGGCCGACCCTCTGACGTCGGCCCACCGGCAGGGCCCGGCGGGCGTCCTCGCGACGACCGCCGGGTCCTGCTGCGTCCGCGCGGGTGACGGGCTCCGACAATCCGCACGTACGGGGCTTGACCCGGCGAACCGGACGCGGATACGTTCCAGTACGCATGAATATGCGATGACGCATAGCCACGCATGGCGGGCCTCGACGACGAGGCCCCGCCACGACCCCCGGAGGTTCGCAGTGTCTCCTCGCAAGCGCCAGGTACGACCTCACACCCGCTCGACGGCCGCACGCACCACGACCGCCGCACTGTCCGCAGCCGCCCTGCTCACGGTCGGCCTCGCCGTCGCCACGCCCGCGGGAGCGGCGACGGGCGGCACGGCCGCAGGACTGGTGACGGCCGCAGGCTCGTCGGACCGTCCCGTCGCCGAGGACGGGACGCTCACGCCGCGCACGATCGTCACGACCGACCCCGAGCTCGACGACCTCAACTCGATGCTCCGCATGCTGCTCTACAGCAACGAGATCGACCTGTCGGGCCTCGTCTACTCCGCGAGCCAGCACCACTACTCGGGCGACCCGGACGCCGGCGTCGCACCGTTCCGCTGGCCGGCCCCGGACGCGACGCTGCACATCGACACGGCCGTGAACGCCTACGAGAAGGTCTACCCCAACCTCGTCGCGCACGACTCGCGCTACCCGACGCCCGCGCACCTGCGCTCGCTCATCAAGGTCGGCAACATCAAGAACGTCGGCGACATGTCGCAGGACACCGACGGCTCGAACCTCATCAAGGCGGCCCTGCTCGACGACGAGCCCGGCCAGCTCTTCCTCGAGGCGTGGGGCGGCCCCAACACGATCGCCCGCGCCCTGAAGTCCATCGAGGACGAGTACAAGGGCACCGACCAGTGGGACGCGATCTACCAGAAGATCGTCAAGAAGACCGTCCTGACGAGCTTCGGCCAGCAGGACACCACGTTCGCGAACTACATCAAGCCGAACTGGCCGGACATCCAGAACCGTGAGGTCTCGACCTCGATCTGGGGCTACGGCGCCCGCGGTGTCGCGCTGCCCGCCGACCAGGTGTACCTCACGCCCGAGTGGACGCGGACCAACGTGTCGCAGGTCGGCCCCATGGGTGCCGAGTACCGCGTCTGGGGCGACGGCAAGTTCATGGCCGACGGCTTCGACAACGAGGACTACTTCGGCTACCAGGGCCTGACCGCCGCACAGCTCACGCAGCTCGGGTACATGGTGTGGACGCCCCCGCAGGCCGCCGGCGCCTTCATCTCCGAGGGCGACTCGTCGAACTTCGCGCTCCACATCGACAACGGCCTGCGCAACTGGGAGGACCCGTCGTGGGGCGGCTGGGGCGGACGTCAGGTCGTCTCCGCGACCGACCCGAACCGGTGGACGAACCGCGGCGCGGTCGACGCCGACCCGACGGGCGCGACGCCGCGCGACTACCCGGCGGCCCGGTTCTGGTCGGCGATCCAGAACGACTTCGCCGCACGCCTGCAGTGGACGACGACCGCCGACGTCGACGCCGTGAACCACGAGCCGTCGGTCACGATCGACGACGGCGTCGCGATCGTCGCGCGCGCCGGCCAGGACGTCGACCTGACCGCGACGCTCGGCGACCCGGACGGCGACGACGTCACGCTGTCGTGGTGGAACTACAAGGAGGCGGGCACCTACCCGTCGGCCGTGACGCTGTCCGCGACGAGCGGCACGAGCACATCCTTCACGGTCCCCGCCGACGCGCAGCCCGGGCAGACCATCCACGTGATCGCCGAGGCGAAGGACGACGGCGCGCCCGCGCTCACGTCGTACCAGCGCGTCGTCGTGACCGTCGCCTCCGCGGCCGACGACTCCGCGATCCCCGTGATCGCGAAGCTGCCGGAGATCGGCACGGCCGAGGGCAACCTCGCCATGACGATCGCCGACCACGGCGACGGCGTGCAGCTCTCCGAGGCCCGCAACCTCGGTGACCGCATCGGGCTCGACGGCACGCTCCCGAAGGTGTCCGTGACCGACACGCGCAACGACCACCAGGCCGCCGGGTCCGGCTGGTCCGTCGCGGGCCGCGCGTCGGCGTTCACGTCCGACGACGGCGAGCTCTCGGCCGGGTACCTCGGCTGGCAGCCGACCGCCGACGCGCTGCGCGACGGCGTCGTCCTCGGCGACGAGGTGCTCGGCACGCTGTCCGGCGGCACGGGTCTGGCCGTCCCCGCGACGCTCGTCTCGGCTCCCGCAGCGGCACGTCTCGGCTCGGCGACGGTGGGCGCCGACCTGCACCTCGAGGTCCCGGTCGACAGCCCCGAGGGCACGTACACGTCGCAGCTGAGCGTGTCGCTGTTCCCCGTCGACTGATCTCCCCCCGCGCGGTGGCCGGGTGCCCTTGCGGCACCCGGCCACCGCGTGCACCATCCCGGAATGAGGACCCCCATGCCCCGCACGCCGACCGTCCCGGCCCGCGCGCTCGCGCTCGCCCTCGTCGCGCTGCTCGTCGGCGCGCTCGTCGCCCTCGCGTCGCCCGCGTCCGCCGCGGACGACGACCCGTCCGACGACCCGTCCGGCGGCACGCTGACCTGGAGCCTCGTCCCGTCCGACGAGGCCGGCACCCCCGACGGGCGGCAGTCGTTCCGCGAGGAGCTCGACCCGGGCGCGTCGGTCACCGAGCACGCGGTGCTCACCAACTACTCGTCGCAGGCCGTGACGTTCACGATCACGGCGTCAGACGGGGTCATCGCGGAGGACGGCTCGTTCGACATCCTCCAGGACGCCGAGCAGCCCACCGACTCGGGCGCGTGGGTCGCCGTGCAGGACTCCGTGACGGTCGACCCCGAGTCGGCCGTGCTCATCCCCTTCACGATCACCGTGCCCGCCGACGCCGTGCCCGGTGACCACCCCGCCGGGCTCACCGCGGGCGTCGCGACGACGTCGACGGCCGAGGGCGGCCCCGGCGTCGGCTTCTCCGCGCGCGTCGGCGTGCGCCTGCACCTGCGCGTCACGGGCGAGGTCACGGCCGCGCTGGCCGTGCCCGACGTCGACGTCCGCTACGCGTACTCGTGGAACCCGTTCGCCGCGGGCCGCCTCGAGATCACGCCGACGGTCGAGAACGACGGCAACGTGCGCGTCGCGTCGACGGGGCGCGTCGAGACCGAGGGCCCGTTCGGCGTCGCGGGCACCACGACGAGCGTCGCGCCGCGCGAGGTGCTGCCGCGCTCGTCGTACGAGACGACGACGACCGTGTCCGCCTGGCCGCTCGTGCGCGTCACGACGACCGTGTCGGTGACCCCGAGCGCGGTCGGCACCGACGACCTCGGGGACGCGGCGCTCGCCGCGGCGAGCGTGACCACCACGACGTGGGTCGTCCCGTGGCCGCAGCTCGCGCTGCTCGCGCTCGTCGTGCTGCTCGTGTGGTTCGCGCTGCGCACCCGCACGCGCCGCCGCGCGCGCCTGGCCGCGCTGCTCGCCGAGGCGCGCCAGGAGGGCGCCGCGAGCGCCGCAATGACCCCGGCCCCTGACACCCCTGACCACCCCTGAGTGTCCGCGAGTTCGCGGGTCGTCGACCGGCGTCGCGTCCCAGCGCCCGCGCACCGGCCACCGGAGCCGCGAACTCACCCGTGAGCCGCGGGGTTGTGGGGGGCCGGTGGTGGTCGGTGGGTGGGCAGGGGGTGGCGCGTGCGGGGCTGGTGCGGCAGGGTCGTCGGGGCGGTCGCACGGGGTGGCCGTCGGACACGGCAGCCGGGGGGCAGCGTGCGCGAGCAGGTCAGCATCCAGACGACGGGTCCGGCCGTGCCGACCGGGAGCGCACCGCGGGCGACCGCGGCACCGCAGCGTCCGGCACCCGTGGCGCTCACGGCGACGTCGCCCCAGCCCGACCGGGACGAGGCGGCCGCGAGCGCACCACCACCTGACGCCCCGCTGCTGCGGCTGCGCAGGTTCACACCGACCCCGCCCGTCGTGCGGCGCGCGGCGTCCAAGGGGCGCAGCCGCAACCGGCAGGCCCCGTACCGCAAGCGCGTCGCCATGAAGTCGACGAAGCGCACGAAGTTCGGCCTGACTGCGGGACGCACCTTCGCGGCGGCCGACCGGACGCTCACGGCCGCGCAGCGCAGCAGCGGTGGCTTCCGGCCGCACGCGTACCAGAACCGCAACCAGGGGTTCCGGTCACCGTCGAACCCCACCAAGGCGGGAGTCAGCTCCGGCTACCACGAAGCAGCGCTCACGACCGACATGTTCGGCTTCCTGCGCGACGCGACCACTGCCGGACCGGGCCAGTCGAGGCTCCCGTCGTCCGCGGGCTCGAAGCCGCTCAAGGCCGTGCAGAACGCGGTCGTCGACACGCGCGTGCGCGACTTCCTCCTGCAGGCCGGCGACGGGTTCCGCACCGACACCGCCGCGACGATCCTGTCGGCGCCCGGTGGCCAGGCCGCCGGGCACTCCGGGTCGGGCGTCGCCCAGAGCGGCCAGTCCGCGGCGCACGACCTGCTGCGCGAGGCATGCCTGCGCATCCTGCAGGACCCGCAGTCCGCCCAGGTCTCCGAGCAGGCGATCACGGTCGCGCTCGGCGCGTACGTCGTCGGCTCGATCGCCCCCGGCGAGGTCGCGCGCCTCGCCACCACCGCGACGCTCAAGGCCGGCGCGGACGCGATCCGGACCTGGGAGCAGCGCCGCAACGACGCGAAGGAACGCGTCGAGTCCTTGTTCGCGACGCTCAGCGACGCCGAGCAGGACTACGTGCAGCGACACTCGCAGACGTTCCTGACCGCGGCGGACAGCAACGGGGGACGCGACCTCGGACAGAAGGTCACGAAGGGCGGCACGCGGCTCAAGCGCGCGACGTCGATGCCCCGGCTCGTGACCAACCACGGCAGCGAGGTGTCCGGCGGCGGCTACGACGAGCAGGCGGCCTGGCAGCCCACCCCTGCGGGGACCCGCGACTTCGCGTCGGCGTCCGACGCCGGCCTCTACGTGACCCAGCCGTTCCGCCTCGACCGCTGAGCCGCGGCCGCGGGCGGTCGGCGGGTCAGTACGGGTCGGCGGCCGTCAGCGCGTCGGTGAGCAGCGCGACGAGCGCCTCGAGCTGGACGTCCGTGGACGACGAGGTGTCGTCGTCGGCCGCTCCGTCGAGCGCGCGCGCCGCGAGACCCGACTTGCTGTCGATGAGCTCGGCGATCTTCGTGTCGATGGTCTGCGCCGCGAGGATGCGCCACGCCGTGACCGGCTCGGCCTGGCCGATGCGGTGCACGCGGTCGATCGCCTGCGTCTGCTCCGCGTCGGTCCACGGCAGCTCGGCGAGCACGAGGTTGGACGCGACCTGCAGGTTGATGCCCACGCCCGCCGCCATGAGCGAGCACACGACGATCTGCACGTGCGGGTCCTCGACGAACGCCGCGACGTTCTTCTCGCGCGCCTTGGGCGTCTGGTCGCCGCGGATCGACGCGTACGGGATGCCCCGCTCGGCGAACAGCCGCTCCGCCTGGTCCATGACGTCGATGTGCTTCGCGAAGAACACGACCTTGCCCACGTTGCGCGCGAGCTGCGCGGCGTAATCGGCGGCCAGGCCGGCCTTCGCCTGTCCGATGCGCCGGACCATCGTGAAGACGTTCTCGCCGCCCGTCTTGGAGCTCGCGTCCTTGAGCTCCGCGGCCGCGACCCGGCGCACCAGCTCGTGGTCGATCCCGAGGACCCCGTGCTCGGCGCGCGCGACGACCGCGTGCCGGTAGTGCTCGACCATCCGCTGCGTGAGGGCGGCCTCGGCCGCGCGGATCGACCGTCCCACGGCACCGTCGAGCTCGACGGGCAGGTCCGCGACCCGACGGGCCGGGATGTCCGCGACCACGTCGATCTTGCGCCGCCGCACGATGCCCTGGTCGACGACCGCGGAGCGCGCCGCGGCGTAGAAGCCCTTGTCGGCGGGGGTCAGCCCGGTCTCCTCGAGCGCCGTGACCAGCGGGCCGAGCGGCGCCTTGTCGTCGATCCAGCCGAGGTACTGCCAGATCGCGCGGAAGTCCTCGATGTCGTTGATCAGCGGCGTGCCGGTGAGCGCCATGAGCAGCGGCCGCCCCGTGCGCAGCCGGATCCGGTCCGCGAGCGCGAGGACGTGCTGCGAGCGCTGCGACGACTTGTTCTTGATGAAGTGCGCCTCGTCGACGACCATGCCGCGGAACCCGAGGTCGCCCAGCCAGCCGACGTGCCGGTCGAGCAGCTCGTAGTTGACGATGACGACGTCGGCGAACGCGTCGACCTTCTCGCCGTCCCCGTGGACCACGGTCGCGCGTCGGTGCGGCGACCACAGCCCGAGCTCGTGCGCCCAGTTGGTCTTGACGACGTTCGGCACGACGACGAGCAGCGGGTACGCGTTCGCCGCCTCGGCAGCCAGGAGCGCCTGCGCGGTCTTGCCGAGGCCCGGCTCGTCGGCCAGGAGGAACGTGCGGTGCCCGCGCGCCGTGGCCGCGACGACCTGCGCCTGGTGCGGCATGAGGCCTGTGCCGAGGTGCGGCGACAGCGCGCTCGCGTCGGGCAGCGGCATGCACGCCGGGGCCCCGGGGGCGGCCTGCTCGAACGAGCGGAACAGCGGCTCGAGCAGCTCCCACCCCGCGAGCCGACGCGGCTTGGGCGACAGCCGCTCGGCGACCGCCTCGAAGTCCGGCGCGAGGAACGGGTTCGCGAGCTGCCGCGAGATCACCGAGCGCGGCACGACGCGGTTCTCGGTGCCCGGTGCGGGCGCGGCCACGGGCTCCGGCTCGGGCTCGTCGGGCGGTTCGAGCCCGCCCGCGCGCATGACCGTCGCCTTGTAGGCGCGCGCCGCGTCGGAGACCCGCGCGTCCTCGGCCAGCAGCGTCAGCAGCGACGTGTCGCGCGCCGCGATGCGCGCGAGGAGGGTCGCGACGCCGTCGAGGCGCTTGAGCTGTTCGTTCCGCCGCGACTCCGTGAGCCCGCCGTCGGCCATGACCCGCGCGCGCTCCTCGCGCACGAGCAGCGCGGCGACCTGGAACTTGGTGCGGACCGCGGGGCGCGTCGGCGGTCGTCGGACGGCCGTGTCGACCTCCCGCGCGACGCCCGCGAGGACGGGGATGAGCCCTTCCTCCGACGGACGCGCGGCACGACGACGCTGGTTGCCCGCGTCCGTGCGCGTCCGGCCGGACCCGCCTGCTCGTGCCACGTCTCCTCCTGCTCCGTCCTGCGTCAGCCCGGCTCCGTCGGCCGGCTCCGTCCCGCCATCGCGCGCAGCCCTCGCGCGGCCCCTGCACAGCCCCGCACGGCCCCGAGCGCACGCAGACCCGCGCGCCTGCGCAGGACCTCGTCGGACCGCACGGCGCGCGGCCCGGCGCCCGCCGACGACGCGGCTCCCGGAGGGGGCCGACGGCGACGCGACACCGACGGTGCGCCGGTGGGACGAGCCGACGAGGCTGAGGGCACGAAGCCCGGCGAGCTGGAACTCGGACGACGCGACGCCGACGAGGCGTCCGCGCGCTGCGAGGCTATTCAACACCCTCGACCGGCACCCGACCTGCTGTCGGGACGTGATCTTCACCCACACAGCCCCCTCCCGCTGCCCGGGGCTCCCCCAGACCGCCTCACCCCGGCCGCGAGTTCGTCGCTGCTGGACGAGTTCGTCGCCGATCGCCGACGAACTCGTACGGGATCGACGAACTCACCGCCGGGCGGGGGTGGGGGTGGGGGTGGGCTGGGCCGCTAGTTGGGTGGGGGGGGTCTGGTCGGTGCTGAGCTTGCGGAGCGTCGCGACGAGCGCCGCACGCTCGTCGTCGCTGAGCGACGCGAACAGCTCGTCGGTGGCGCGGCGGTAGGCGGCCGTCCAGTCGCGGGCCAGCTCGGCACCGTCGGACGTGACGTGGAGCAGCACCGCGCGGCGGTCGTCGACGCTCGGTCGCCGCTCGAGCAGCCCGTCGCGGACCAGACCGTCGACGAGCGTCGATGCCGTGCCCTGCGCGATGCCGACCGCGTGCGCGAGGTCGGTGAGCCGCACGGGCTGCGACCGGGCCACCTCTGCCACCAGTCGTGAGCGCGGCGTCGAGACCCCGTGCTCACCCAGCCGCTCGTCGAGCCGACGCACGAGCACCTTGGCGGTGCGGCTGAACTCGTCCGCGACCTCGGCCGCCGTGACCGCCGCCCTGCCCCGCGCCATCCCGCACCGCCCTTCTTGACGTGGCGATCCTACGCGCGTTACATAGATCTCGATACATCGGTATCGAACCATTTGATGTCAATGTGGTGCGCTCGTCGCGCACACCCCGACGAAGGGACCACGTCATGAAGATCTTCCTCACCGGAGGCAGCGGGTTCGTCGGCGGTGCGCTCCTGCGCCGCCTCGTCGCCGACGGGCACCAGGTCCTCGCCCTGGCACGCACGCAGTCGGCGGCGCAGCAGGTCGAGGCGGCCGGAGCCGTCGCCGTCCGCGGCGACCTCACCGACCTGACCTCCCCCGACGGCGCGCCATGGGCCACGCGCCTGCAGGGTGTCGACGTCGTCGTGCACACCGCGGCGTACATGGAGTTCTGGGGCCCCGACGCGCTCTTCGAGCGCCGCAACCACGCACCCACCCTCGCGCTGCACGCCGCCGGCGTCGCCGCACACGTGCGTCGCTTCGTCCTCGTCAGCGCCGCCTCGGTGTCGACCGGCAGCCAGCGCCGCCCAGTCGTCGACGAGTCGACCCCGGGAGGTCGCCCCAACACCGCCTACAGCAGGGTCAAGCTGGCGACGGAGCGCGCGCTGCTCGCCGCGCCCGCCGGGGGCACCGAGCTCGTGATCCTGCGACCGCCGTTCGTCTGGGGCGCGGGCATGGCGACGATCCAGGGCTTCGTCGACGCGGCGCAGGCGGGCCGCTTCGCCTGGATCGACCACGGCCGTCACACCGTCGACGCGATCCATGTCGACAACCTCGTCGCTGCCGTCGTCCTCGCCCTCACGCGCGGCCGCGGCATCTACCACGTGACGGACGGCGCTCCGATGCCGATCCGCGACCTCCTCACACCCCTGCTGGCGACCCAGGGCATCGACCTGACGCGCAGCCGCAGCGTCCCGCTCGCTGTCGCCGCACCGCTCGCCGCCGTACTCGACACCGCGGCCCGCCTCCTGCGCAGGCCCACAGCACCGCCGCTCACCCGCTGGCTCGTCAGCTTCACCGGCCGCGACCGCTCCTACGACATCACCGCGGCCCGACGCGACCTCGGCTACGAACCCTCGATCTCCTTCGCGGCAGGCCTCGCACAGATGACGACGTCGTGAACCACACGCAGAGCGACCCACGCCAGCATCGCCGAGCGGCCTGGCGTCGCGCCGACAGCCGTGATCCGGCCGCCGGGTGACTCACACCGTTTAGGCAATCTGTAGGACGGTGGCTAGGCAATCTGTAGGACGCGACGTAGGCAATCTGTAGGACGGTGGCTAGGCAATCTGTAGGATGATGCCATGGGTGCCTACCTCCCCCGCATCGCCGACAGCGAGCTCGAGCGGCGACTGAAGGCCATCGGCGCGGTCGTGGTCGAGGGTCCGAAGGCGTGCGGGAAGACCAGAACTGCCTCCCGGTTCGCCGAGACGACGTTCCGACTCGATGAGGATCCCGCGCTCAGCGTGCTGGTCAGGAACGCTCCCGAGCGGCTCTTCGACCGGCCCACACCGATCCTCTTCGACGAGTGGCAGGTCGAGCCCACGCTGTGGAACCGCGTTCGCCGTCAGGTCGACGACCGCGCGGGCACGGGGCTCTACATCCTCACCGGGTCGGCGACGCCGAACGACGACGTCACGAGGCACTCCGGCGCGGGTCGATTCGGAGTGATCCGCATGCGGCCGATGAGCCTCTACGAGTCGCGACACTCGAACGGCAACGTCTCCTTGAGCGCGCTGCTCGAGGGCGAGCCCCAGCACGGCGACGGTCAGCACCTCTCGTTCCTGGACGTCGTGCAGCGCATGGTCGTCGGCGGCTGGCCTGAGCTCGTGGATGCCGACGAGGACCGTGCCCGCGACTGGCTCCGGGACTACCTCCACCAGATCGCGGAGGTCGACGTCCAGGGACTCGGCTCGCGTCGAGATCCTGGCAACGTCAGGCGGCTGCTCGCCTCGCTCGGCCGGTCGGTCGGTCAAGCGACGTCGGCTGCCGAGCTGGCGAAGGATGTCGGCGGCAGCGACGGTCCGATCGCTCGTGACACCCTCGTCAACTACCTGACCGCGCTCGAACGGCTTCACCTCATCGACGACTCGGAGGCGTGGCGACCCCACATGCGTTCCCGTACCAGGTTGCGCCAGAGCCCGGTCCGCTACTTCGTGGACCCGTCATTGGGGCTGGCTGCGCTCGGGGTCGGGAGCGCCGAGCTCCTGCACGACCTCAACGCCCTCGGGCTGCACTTCGAGGCCCTCGTCGTGCGCGATCTGCGCGTCTATGCGCAACCACTGGGCGGGATCGTCGAGTCCTGGCGAGACGCCAACGGCCACGAGGTCGACGCGGTCGTCAGCGTCCGGGACGACAAGTGGGGAGCCTTCGAGGTCAAGCTGGGGCAGGACGCCGTCGACGGTGCCGCCGAGTCGCTCCTGCGGTTCGCCGCCAAGGTCGACACGAGCCGCCACGGCGCCCCCGCGTTCCTCGGCGTCATCGTGAGCAACGGCAGCTTCGCCTACCGCCGCGACGACGGGGTGCACGTCATCCCGATCGGATGCCTCGGCCCCTGACCGGGCTCGCTCATTGTGTGCGCCTGGGCAGATTCGAACTGCCGACACCCGCTTTAGGAGAGCGGTGCTCTATCCCCTGAGCTACAGGCGCGGGGTTGCGGCGGTGGTGGCCGGAC
>Ga0206103_100776_pt1 | contig 13713 bp, 11 predicted proteins | sample 1B5Ametagenome_FD_148638 | JGI IMG/M metagenome (GOLD analysis project Ga0206103, IMG submission 148638) | Enriched microbial communities from leaf-cutter ant dump, University of Wisconsin, Madison, United States - 1B5A | ecosystem: Environmental > Terrestrial > Nest > Insects nest > Nest dump... | reverse complement strand
CCTCCTGCTCGAGCACGGTGCCGGGGGCGGCCTCCCCGACGATGTGCACGGGCACCTCGACGTGGACCTTCTCGCCCTTCTTCACGACGATCAGGTCGATGTGCTCGATGATCTGGCGCACCGGGTCCTTCTGCACGTCCTTCACGAGGGCGAGCTGGTTCTTGCCCGCCATGTCGAGGTCGAGAATCGCGTTCGCCTTGCGCAGGATGAGGCCGACCTCGTGGGCGGGCAGGGTGATGTGCTGCGGCTCGGTGCCGTGGCCGTAGATGACCGCGGGGACCTTGCCCGCTGCGCGGATCTTGCGGGCCGCACCCTTGCCGAACTGCTCGCGCACCTCGGCGACCAGCTTGTTGTCGTCGGACATAGTGACTCCTTGGGCTCTCGCCCGATCGTTGGGGGGCTTCGCGACGCCGACTCCGGCCGCCACTCAACCCACGGGATTCGTGTTTCAACTCGAACGCACAACAGCGTGAGGAAAGACCTGGGCCTGCCCACCGCGTCGATCACGGATGCTGAACCGCTGTCGCGGTGCGGCATCCCTCGCCGAAGTTCACCGTGAGTCTAGCCGGTGCCGGGCGTGCGGCGCACCGAGCCGACTCGGCCGGGTTCATCGCCTCGGCGCCATCGGGCACGGCGCTGGCGTGGGCGTCACCCTTCGCACGTGGCCGACACGGGGTAAGCGAGGTCGACCATCCTGCGATCCCGGCCGAGCCGACATCCACTCGCCCGCGGTCCGAGTCCGCGAGCGACGTCGTGGCCGACGCTACGGAACGGCGAGCGCGCGGGGGCGACGAGGTGATGACTGCAATCATCACGGAACCTTCCCGTCTTGATCTGGATCAAGTCGGGTGACGTTCTCCGTGCGGTGAGCCCACCTAGGGTTGAGCCGAAGGCGACGGGAAGGGGCGGTGCATCATGGCAGAACTCTCGAGCGCCAACGCCCTTCGCGTGATGCGGGGGATGCTTCTCGCCGTCGCGGATGAACCGCTGCCCGAGATCGACACCCTGGAGCAGCATGCCCAGCTCATCGCCCTCGGCGCCGAGGAGCAGGTGATCGGAGCAGGTGAGGCGTCGCCGTACCTCTTCTACATCGTGCAGGGACTCGTGCGGGTGGAGGCGACGCAGGGCGGCCCGCCCGTCGTGCTCGGCATCCGTGAGGAGGGCGAGATCGTCGGAGACATCGCGGCGATGGGTTTCCGGGCCGTGCAGCGCCTCGTCGACCTCGACCTGCATCCGCGTGCACGGAGCGTACCGAAGCACGGCGGGGTCCCGGCGGCGCTCGCCATCACGACGATCGAGCCGTCGGTGCTGCTGCGCGTCGACTCCCGCGTCATCGTCGAGCTCGCGGAACGCCACCTGGCGTGGAGCCGGGTGGTGCTCGCCATCATCGTGGTCAACACGATCACCCGTCGCGCGGAGTTCGCGCAGGCGCACAGCAGCAGTCCCGCCGAGAGCTACGCGGCGATGCTCGCCGAACGACCCGAGCTTGTGCGTCGCATCACCCAACGTGAACTCGCGCGACTGCTCGGGCTGAGCGAGGCCGGCATGAGTCGGATCGCGAAGCGCGTGCACGGCCGACGCACACAAACGCTGTAGCTCGTGCCCTCGCGCGGCAGACATCCCGCATGCGCGAGCCCAACCGCGACAGCGTGAGGCAGGGAACGACGGGACGGGTCAGTAGAACTCGCGCGTGTTCACGACGTTGAGCAGCGGCTCACCGTCGAGCAGACGGCGGGCGTTCTCGGCGAAGAGCTCCGCGATGAGCCGCGGCTCGTGCGGGCTCAGGGCTGCCGCGTGCGGAGCGAGGACGACGTTCGGCAGCTCCCAGAGCGGGCTCTCCTCCGGCAGCGGCTCGACGGCGGCCACATCCAGCACCGCGAGCCCGACCCGGCCGTCCCGCAGCGCCGCGACGAGGGCATCCTCGTCGACCGTCGTGCCGCGTCCCACGTTCACGACGGTGATGCCGGGCTTCACCGCGGCGAGAACCTCGGCCGAGAGCATGCCGCGGGTCTGCTCGGTGCCGGGCAGGGCGAGCACGATCGCGTCCGCCTCGGCCGCGGCATCCGCGAAGGCCTCGACCGGAACGATCGCGTCGACCTCCGCCTCCACCTCGCGGCGGTGCACACCGACCACGCGGCAGCCGAGCGCCCGCAGCCGGCTCGCGACGACTCGTCCGATGCCGCCGAGCCCCACCACGAGCACGGTGCTGTCGGCGAGCATCCCGAGCGGCTCACGCGGGCCCCACTGCCTCCTGCTCTTGAGCTCGGTGAGCCACGGAAGGCGCTTGGCCCCCGCGAGCACGCCGAACAGCGCGAACTCCGCGAGCGGGCCCGCGTGCACCCCGGCGGATGTCGTGAACAGCACGCGTGCAAGGTCCGCCTCGGCGAGGTGGGCCGCCTTCACCTGCTGACCCCCACCGGCCGGGATCGTGTGCACCCAGCGCAGCCGCGGGTTCGCCGCGACCGTGCGGCCGAGCGCCCGCCCCGAATGATCTGGCACCCCGAAGAGCGCCTCGGCGGAGTCGAGCATCTGCTCGTATCGCGCCTGCTGTTCGGGGGTGCGCTGCTTGGGCCCGACCATCCAGTCGGCGCTCGGGTCGGTGAGCAGTTCCGGCTCCCAGACCACGTCGAGGCGCTCGTCGCGGGCGATCGACTCCACGAGTTCGGGGGCGAGTGGGGTCGCGATCACGACGCGCAGTCGCTCGGTCATGGCTGCTCCAGATCTCGGACGGCTGCCGCGACGATCGCGGCGGGCGCCTCGGCGACGTCGTAGACGCCCACACGCTCGTCGGCATCCGGACGCTCGAGGGTGGCGAGCTGCGAGTCGAGCAGCGCGGTGGGCATGAAGTGGTCGGCGCGGGCGCCCATCCGCTCGGCCAGCAGCTCGCGGCTGCCGTCGAGCAGCACGAAGCGGATGCCGGGCGCGGCGGCGCGCAGCCGGTCGCGGTAGACGCGGCGCAGCGCCGAGCAGGCAATCACGATGGGCGAGACGGCGAGCCGCTCCCCCACCGCGTCGAGCCACGGCCAGCGGTCGTCGTCGGTGAGCGGGATGCCTGCCGCCATCTTGGCGACGTTGGCGGCGGGATGCAGCGCGTCGCCGTCCACGAACGGCAGCCCGAGCGCCGCGGCGAGGGCGGCGCCCACCGTCGACTTTCCGGATCCGGAGACCCCCATGACGACGACGGATGGGCGAGAGACGGTCACCCTCCTACGCTACCGGCGCGCAGCCGCGGCTCCCCGGCATGCGCGACCCGATACGCTGGAACCCTCCCCCCAGCAAGTCGGAAGGTGTCCCGCGTGTCCGGAAACGAAGCCAAGGCCAACATCGGAGTCATCGGTCTGGCGGTGATGGGCTCGAACCTGGCCCGCAACCTGGCGAGCCGCGAGGGCAACACGGTTGCGATCTTCAACCGCAGCTACGAGAAGACTCAGACGCTGCTCGATGAGCACCCAGAGGCTGGCTTCCTTCCGGCGAAGGACTACGAGGAGTTCACCGCAACTCTTTCGAAGCCTCGCACCGCGATCATCATGGTCAAGGCAGGCGCGGGCACGGATGCCGTCATCGACGAGCTCGTGCGCGTCTTCGAGCCGGGCGACATCATCGTCGACGGTGGCAACGCGCTGTTCACCGACACCATCCGCCGCGAGAAGGCGGTGCGCGAGACCGGCATCAACTTCGTCGGCGCCGGCATCTCCGGCGGCGAGGAGGGTGCGCTGAATGGCCCCTCGATCATGCCCGGCGGTTCGGCCGAGGCGTGGGAGACGCTCGGCCCGATCCTGAAGTCGATCGCCGCTGTCGCCGAGGGCGAGCCATGCGTCACGCACGTGGGCACCGACGGCGCGGGCCACTTCGTCAAGATGATCCACAACGGCATCGAGTACGCCGACATGCAGCTGATCGCTGAGGCGTACGACCTCATCCGTCGCGGCACCGGCAAGACTCCCGCCGAGATCGCCGACATCTTCGCCGAGTGGAACACGGGCGAGCTCGAGAGCTACCTCATCGAGATCACCGCTGAGGTGCTGCGGCAGACGGATGCCGACACCGGTAAGCCGCTCGTCGATGTGATCCTCGACCAGGCCGGCGCCAAGGGCACCGGCGCGTGGACCGTGCAGACCTCGCTCGATTTGGGTGTTCCGGTTTCGGGGATTGCTGAAGCGGTGTTTGCCCGTTCGCTCTCGTCGAAGCCCGCCCAGCGTGCGGCCGCATCCGCTCTCCCTGGCCCCGACGGCACCTTCGACATCGCCGACGCCGACGCGTTCATCGAAGATGTGCGCCAGGCGCTCTACGCCTCCAAGATCATCGCCTACTCGCAGGGCTTCGACGCGATCGTCGCGGGCGCCGAGCAGTACGGCTGGGACATCAAGAAGGGCGACATCGCGGCGATCTGGCGCGGCGGCTGCATCATCCGCGCGCAGTTCCTCAACCGCATCACCGAGGCCTACGCCGAGAACCCGGGCCTCGTGGCGCTCGTCACCGCCCCGTACTTCGCGGATGCCGTGACCCGCACCCAGCAGGCCTGGCGTCGCGTCGTGGTCGCCGCGGCCGAGGCGGGCATCCCCTCGCCGGCGTTCTCGTCCTCGCTCGCCTACTACGACGGGCTGCGTGCCGACCGGCTTCCGGCCGCGCTCGTGCAGGGGCAGCGTGACTTCTTCGGTGCGCACACCTACAAGCGCGTCGACCGTGAGGGCACCTTCCACACCCTGTGGTCGGGCGACCGCAGCGAGATCTCGGCCGTCGACACGCACTGAGTTTGTTCGCGCCGCGATAATCCGCGGCGCCGGCCGCGCGACCGACCGTGCGCGAACGCCCGGCCGCGCGAGCGCCGAAACGAACGAGTCACCCGGCGGATCCGCGGCGTCGGCCGAGCTCACCAGCTCGGGTTGTCGATCCCCAGCGGGCGCGGCGCACGCTCCCACCCGATCCGCACGCCCGCGACCTCGAGCGGCGGCGGCAGCACCCGCACGGGGCCCCAGCCGGTCTGCACGAGCTCGCCGTCATCCGGCTCGTTGATCGCGAGACGCGCCGCGCGCGGCAACCCCCGCGCCTCCTCGAGCAGCACGGCGGTGCGGGCGAGCGACAGCCGCGCCTGCGAGCCGACCCCGTTTCGCACGCGGTCGCGCAGCCCGGTCAGCACGGCAGCCGCCATGAGGTAGCCGGTGGCCTGATCGAGCGCCTGCACGGGCAACGGAACCGGGCGGTCGGATGCCGCGGCACGCATCCCGGCATCCGCGATCCCCGACGACATCTGCACGAGGCTGTCGAACCCGCGCCGCTCGGCCCACGGCCCGGTGAAACCGTAGGCGTCGAGCGACACGTCGACGAGGCCGGGACGGGCCGCACGCCGCGCAGCCTCACCGAGACCGAGGCGCTCGAGCGCATCCGAGCGGTAGCCGTGCACGACGACGTCCGCCTCACCGAGCAGCCGCCGCAGCTGCGCGAGCCCCGCGGGGTCGCGCGCGTCGAGCCGCGCGGTGCGCTTGCCGAGCGTGACCTCGGGGGCGAGGGCGGGCTCGTCCCAGCCGGGCGGGTCGACGCGCAGCACCCGGGCGCCGAGGCCTGCCAGCATCCGGGTCGCGACGGGGCCGGCCAGCACGCGGGTCAGGTCGAGTACCCGCAGGCCGTCAAGCGGGCGTTCGTGGGTGGGGCGCCATCCGGATGCCGCACCGTCGTCATCCGTGTGCTCGCGGGCGACGAGCGGCTCGGCCGCGACGGCCGCGCCCTGCGGATACCGCCGCCACTCCTCGGGGCGGCGCATGGCCGCCGCGCATCCGCCCTCCGCGACGACGTCGGCCTCGAGCGCATCGGCCGACCAGATCGCGACCGCACGCGCGATCACCTCTGGCTCGGCCTCCACCCCGAGCACGCGGAGCACCGCCTGACGGTGGTGAGGAGCATTCGTGTGCAGGCGGATCCAGCCGTCTGATGCCGCGTAGTCTCCCGCGATCACGTCCCACGGCGCGGGGGCGCGCCAGCCGACCGGGCGCACGCCCGAGTGGAACCACGCGTCCGCGAGCTCGCGGCGCACGGTCGCGGGCGGACCCTCGATGCCGCCCGCGGCGAGCAGGGCGGTGAGCGCGGCGCCCGCTGCGGCGATGGATGCGGCGGCGAGGTCCGAGACGGGGTACGCCGACTCGAGGCTCGCCGCGCCGGTCACCTTCACCGCGTCGACCTCCACGCCGAGCGATTCCGTCATCCGCTGCCGCAGGAGTGCATCCGCTGAACCCGCCATGAGCCGACGCTACCGGCGGGGGTGCACGACGGGAAGAGGCAGAGCGGGGGATGTCCGACGCGCGCCCGTGCGCCGTCCTCGTCGCACGCTCTCGACCGCATCCGATGCCCGATAGCCTGAAGACATGACGTGGCTCGTGACCGGCGGCGCCGGCTACATCGGCGCGCACGTGGTGCGCGCCCTGACGGAGGCGGGCCTCGGCGCCGTCGTGATCGACGACCTCTCCAGCGGCCACCGCCGCTTCGTGTCGGAGGGCGTCCCGTTCGTGAACGGCGACATTCTCGACGGCGGACTCGTGCTCGACACCCTGCGAGAGCACCGGGTCGAGGGAGTCATCCACGTCGCCGGTTTCAAGTACGCGGGCGTCTCGGTCGAACGCCCCCTGCACACCTACCGCCAGAACGTCGAGGGCACGCGGATGCTGCTCGCCGCGATGCACGACGCGGGCGTGGACAAGATGGTCTTCTCGTCGTCGGCTGCGGTCTACGGCAACACCGATCAGGACCTCGTCACCGAGGACACCCCCAAGAACCCCACCTCGCCGTACGGCGAGTCGAAGCTCATCGGGGAGTGGCTGCTGCGCGACCAGGGCGTCGCGACCGGGCTCGCTCACACCGCGCTGCGCTACTTCAACGTCGTCGGCTCCGGCTCCCCCGACGTCTACGACACGAGCCCCCACAACCTCTTTCCGCTGGTCTTCGACGCCCTTGTGGAGGGGCGCACCCCGCGCATCTTCGGCGACGACTACCCGACGCCAGATGGCACCAACGTCCGCGACTACATCCACGTCGCGGACCTCGCCCTCGCGCACGTCGCGGCCGCGCAGGCCCTCGCCGCCGGCCGCGCGCTCGAGTCGGCGTACAACCTCGGGAGCGGCGATGGCGCATCCGTCCGACAGATCATGAACGCCGTGGCGCGCGTCACGGGCATCGACTTCACCCCCGAGATCGCACCACGGCGCGCGGGCGACCCGGCGCGGATCGTCGCGTCGGGCGAGCGCGCAGCCCGCGACCTCGACTGGCGGATGCGGCACAGCCTCGACGAGATGGTCGCGAGCGCATGGGCGGCTCGCACGGCGGCCATCGGTTCCTGATCTCACCCCGCGCGTGCGGCCCGTCGCGACACGCCCGAGGCGACCTCCCCGAGCGCTCCGTGACTTGACGTCGCGGAATCACACGAGTGTAATTAGCAGGAACGTGACGGCCGGTGTCGCGAGGGGAGGGCGAGCATGACGAGGAACGAATACCGTCCCTCCGTCCCCGATGACTGGTTCGTCGACCCCGTCCGGCTCGGCATGCCGGGCCTGCGCTCGGCCACAGTCGACGACGAGAACCCTCTCGCGTGGCAGAGCGACGCACTCTGCGCGCAGACCGACCCTGAGGCGTTCTTCCCCGAGAAGGGCGGATCGACCCGAGATGCGAAACGCATCTGCACGGGCTGCTCGGTGCGGAGCGAGTGCCTCGAGTACGCGCTCGCGAACGACGAGCGGTTCGGCATCTGGGGTGGCCTCTCTGAGCGCGAGCGGCGCAGGCTGCGCCGCAGTCGCACGGCGTAGTCTCCGCATCATCCGCGGCCGGGCGTGGCGGGCAGCCGATCGGCCCCGACGCGCCTAGCGTGGGAGCGATGCCCAGAGTCACCGCGATCCTCGTCGTCCAGGATGGCGACCACTGGGTCGACGGCACCCTGGAAGCGCTCAGCGCCCAGACACGCCGCACCGACGCGCTCGTCGTCGTCGCCGAACCGCACACGACCTTCGACCCCGCTCGACTCGAGCGAGCGGGAGTCACCCAGGTGGTGACGGCCCCGGCGGGAACCTTCGGCGCCGGCCTCGCGCGCGCGCTTCATGCTGTGGGCCCCGCCGAGGGTGTCGACGAGTGGCTGTGGCTGCTGCGGGCCGACTCCGCACCTGCCCCCGACGCACTCGCGGCGCTGCTGTCCGCCGTGGAGTTGGCACCATCCGTGGCCGTCGCCGGCCCCAAGCTCGTCGATGCGGTGGACCACGGGCGACTGCGTTCCTACGGGGCGACCATGACGAGGCTCGGCGCGACAGTCGCGCTTGTCGAGGACGAACTCGACCAGGCGCAGTACGACACCTCTCCCGATGTGCTCGCCGTCGCGGTCGACGGCGCCCTCATACGCCGCACGGTCTGGCGGGACGTGGGAGGGCTCGATCCGGGGCTCCCGTCAGCGGATGCGGGACTCGATCTCGGCGTGCGGGTGCGGCTGGCCGGTCATCGGGTCGTGCGTGTGCCCGCGGCGCGCGTGATCCGAGCCCGGCGCGTCGAGGATGTGGGACGCAAACGCCCGACGAGCGCGCGACTGCGTCGCCGCATCTCGCGCACGGCACAGCTGCACCGCCGTTTCGTCTACGCGCCCGGCATCATGGTGCCACTGCACTGGCTCAGCCTGCTTCCACTCGCCATCCTCCGCTCCGTGATCCACCTGCTCGCCAAGCGCCCCGGCGCCGTTCCCGGCGAGATCTTGGCCGCCCTCCTTGCCGCGTTCGACGGGAGTATCCCGGCATCCCGCTCCCGCCTGCGCCGGGGACGATCAGCGGGGTGGGCCGCGGTCGCACCGTTCCGGATGCGTGGCGCCGAATTGCGGGAGCAGCGCGCCCACGAGCGCGAACGTGCCGACGAGCAGGCGGGCCGCGAGCCGGACCTCGTGCGCGCCTCATTCCTCGGCGGCGGCGCCTGGGTCGTCACGGCGGCGCTCGCGGTCGGATTGGTCGTGTTCTGGCGCCTGCTCGGCGCGAGCACGGTGGAGGGGGGCGGTCTCGTCCCCCTCGCGGGCTCGCCCGGCGAACTTTGGTCACGTCTCGGTTGGGGCTGGCGCGAGATCGGGCTCGGTTTCTTCGGCGCAGCAGACCCCGCGGTGGGACTGTGGGCGCTGCTCGGCTCCATGACGTGGTGGGACCCGTCGTTCTCGCTCGCGCTGCTGTGGGTCATGGCGCTCCCGCTTGCGACACTCGGCGCATGGTGGGCCGCCACTCGCCTCTCGGAGCGGGTCTGGCCCCCGGTCGCGGCCGCGATCCTGTGGGCGTCCGCGCCCGCGTTCCTTGCGGCGCTCGGCGAAGGACGTCCCGCGGCAGTGCTCGCCCACCTGCTGCTTCCGTGGCTCGTGCTCGCGCTCGTCGAGGGCGCACGTTCGTGGAGCGCCGCGGCCGCCGCGGCCCTCCTACTCGCGGCGGTGACCGCATCCGCTCCGGTTCTCGCTCCGGCGCTCGTCGTGCTCGTGCTCGCGTGGGCTCTCGCCCGGCCGCGCGGCTTCCTCCGCCTGGTGGGCGTTCTCATCCCGGCGACCGTGCTGTTCGCGCCACTCGTGATCGACGCCGCCCGCAGGGGGACCCCGCTGGCCGTGCTGGCGGACCCCGGTGTCGTTCAGCCCTACACGCCGACGAGCGGGTGGGCGCTTCTGATCGGCCGTCCGGATGCCGATGGCGCCGGATGGAAGCAACTGCTGGCCGTGGCAGGCCTGGACGGCACCGGATGGCAGACGCTCGCCCCGGCGGTCCTGCTCGCCCCGCTCGCGGCGCTTGCGCTGCTCGCCCTCTTCCTTCCGGGTGCTCGACGCAGCATCCCCGCCCTCGTGATCGCGGCAGGTGGCCTGGGGACCGCGTGGTTGGCCCAGGGCATCCACGTGACGACGATGGGCACAGACACCACGGGCCCGTGGCCCGGCACCGCGCTGAGCCTCTACTGGCTGGGACTCATCGCGGCCGCGATCGTGACGCTCGAGGCGATCCGCTGGGCGGCCGTGGGCGTCGGCGTGACGACGGTGCTCGCCGCGGTGCTCGCCGTGCTGCCACTGCTCGCGTCCCCGCTTCTCGGAACAAGCGCGGTCGCCCCGGGCGACGGGCGCATCCTCCCCGCGCTCGCCGATGCCGCGGCCGCCCACGATCCCGGCATCGGAACCCTCGTGATCACTCCGGAGGACGACGGTTCGCTCGTCGTCCAATTGCAGCGCGGCGAGGGTGCGACGCTCGACGATCAGTCCGCGCTGTTCGCGGGGCGAACGGCACTCGACGACGATGAGCAGATGCTCGCCCGGCTGGCCGGCAACCTGGCCTCCCGTGGAGGATTCGAGCCGGCCGACGAGCTGCAGGCGCTGCAGGTGGCGTTCGTGGTGGTCACCCCCCTCGCACCCGACGCCCCCCGGGACGCCTCGGCCGTGCGCGAACGCGCGGTCGCCGCCCTGGACGCGTCCGCTTCCCTGTCCGCCGAGAGCGACAGCGCCGACGGCACGCTGTGGGCCTTCACCGCCCTCGACAGGAGCACCGCCGAACCCTCCCCCCACCACGGCTACGGCACAGGCGTGCTGCTCGCGCAGGCCCTCGTGTTCTTGGTGACGTTGCTCATCGCCCTCCCGACCCGTCGGCGCCGCCGGGTCGTGCAAACGCGGTCATCGCTCGACGAGCCCGCGGCGACGACGTTCGACGAGGATCCCGATGATTGACGAATCGCTCACCCCTCAGACGCCCGACGCGGATGCGGTGCCGGATGCGGCTTCGGCCGATCATCCACGTGACCGCGGCGCAGGTCGCACGGCGGCGCTCGTCTCCCTGCGTGTCATGCGTGGCCTCGCCGGAACCGCCGCCGCCGCGGCCACCATCCTCGCGGTGGGTCTTGTGGCCCCGCCGCAGCTGGGCGTTGAGCCACGCGGTGTCACCGTCGAGCCGCAACCCGCCGAGCTGTCGGTCGCCTGCACGGGGGCCCTCCTGCGCTTGGGCGACGAGACGGGTGCGCACGCCGACGAGGCCTTCGCGGTGGGAGAGCCGACGCTCAGCACCGCAGCATCCGGCTCACCCGACCGCACCGCCGTCGACACGGGTGATGTGGCAGGTGCGTCCCCCTCCCAGGCGCCCGCATCGTTGACGCTTCGCCCCGGCGACGGTGCGGCTCTCGGCGCCGCGCAGAGCCAGGCGGTCGCCGGTGACGGTGACCTGGCCGGACTTGCTGCAACGGTGTGCGCCGAGCCGAGCAGTTCGGCATGGCTCGTCGGGGGCGCGATGAGTCTCGGCCGCACGACACTGCTCGTACTCGTCAACCCGACGGGTGTGGCCGCCGAGGTGTCGGTGCAGATGTGGGGCGAAACGGGCGAGGTCAGCGCACCCGGTATGGACGGCATCGGCGTGCCTGCCCACGGTCGCCGCGTCCTGTCGCTCGCGGGCTTCGCTCCCGGTCTCGCCTCACCCGTGGTGCACGTCGAGGCGCGGGGCGGGCAGGTCCTTGCGGCACTGCAGACCTCGGCGATGCGGGTGCTCGACCCCGGCGGGGTGGACGTCATCGCCGCCGGCGCGGCCCCGGCGCGTGACGTCGTGGTCCCGGCGGTGCGGATCTTCGACGGAGCGGGGGTCGCGGAATCGCTCGGGCTCGAGGGCTACGGCGATCTCGACGCGATCGTGCGCGTGGCCAACCCCGGCATCGAGTCCGCCCATGTCGAGGTGAGCATCGCCCCCACCGATCCTGCGGGCCTCGGAAGCGCGTTCGAACTCGAGATCCCGGGGGGTCGTGTGCTCGACACCCCGCTCGCGGCCGGTCTCCCGCTCGGCGCTGCCCCCCTCGCCGATGGCAGCTACACCGTGACCCTCCGCTCGGATCAGCCTATCGTCGGCGCGGTTCGCACCGCGACGATCCCGCTGCCGGAGGGCGCGGAGGGGACGGGCGGCGAGGCGGGCGCTGAGACGACGGAACCACGCGCGGGAGCCGCCGATCTCGCCTGGTTCCCCGCGGCACCCGCGCTGCGGGGAACCGTCGCGGTCGCCGTCGCCGAGGGGCCGGCCCCTGTGCTCGTCGCGGTGTCGATCGACGGCGCAGCCCACGATCTCACCCTCGAGGCGCTCGGGGGCGGCACCGACATCCGACTTCCCGTTCCGGCGTCCGGCGCGGTCGAGCTCACCCTCGAGGCGGGGGCGGCGTACCGCCTCGATCGGTCGAGCGGGATCGCGGCGGCGCTGAGCTTCGCCGGTGAGAGCGCCATCGCGGGGTACCCGCTCGTGGCCCCGAGACGCGGCGACAGCCCCATCGTCGTGCGCCCCTGATCGTGAGGGTCAGAAGTGCCGGTAACGCTCGGGCGCGATGTCCCACGGATCCTTGCCGAGCAGCTCGGCCACCGCGCGAAACACGCAGCTCTCGATGTAGGAGCGGCGGTGCCACGCGTCGTCGCGATGCAGTCGGGCGAGCCGCTCGATCGGCACGCGATACAGCACCACGCGGCCCGTGCGCGGTTCGGTTCGCCAACGGTCCACGCCCTCCGGGCCGGGAACACCGGGGGGCAGCGAGCCGATCTCGAACCTCACCCCCGTGAGCTCACCCGGCCAGATCGCCCGCAGGTACTCGATCGCGGATGCCGCGCACGCGTCGAAGAAGTCGAGCCGCGTGTGCAGCATGGGGAGGTGCGGCCCGGTCACGGCCGAGCGCATGCCGCGACCATGGCGATCCCGGAAGAGGCTCCGCGGGGATGCTCGTCGCGTGGATCGGGCCATGTCGCCAGTGTAGGCGCGACGCAGACGCCGACGGCGCGCGGGGCGTAGGCTCGGCTCGATGAGCGCGCGACCGTGCAGCAAGGTGGCCTGCGGCCGGGAGGCCGTGGCGACCCTGACGTACGACTACGCGGACGCCATGGCCGTGCTCGGCCCGCTCTCGTTTCGTCGCGAGCCGCACAGCTACGATCTCTGCCCCCGGCACGCCGAACGGCTCTCGGCACCGCAAGGCTGGCAGATCGTGCGGCACGTCGTGGCGGGGCTCGAGACCGACGGGGTCGAGGATGCGCTGCGCGGGTGAACTACAGTCGTAGACCGTGACCGGTGTCGATCTCTCCGCCTTCGTCAAGACCTACGACGTCCGTGGCCTCGTCGGCAGTCAGCTGACGCCCGAGGTCGTCGAGGCACTCGCGGCCGGGTTCGTGGACGAGCTGGACGCGGCGGGCCGCGTCGTGGTCGTCGGCCACGACATGCGTGACTCCAGCCCAGAGTTCGCCGCGGCCTTCGAGCGCGGCGCCTCGGCGCGGGGGGCGGATGTCGTGAACATCGGGCTGTGCTCGACCGACGAGACCTATTTCGCATCCGGCGCGCTCGATGCGCCCGCTGCGATGTTCACGGCGAGCCACAACCCGGCCCGCTACAACGGCATCAAGTTCAGCCGGGCGGGCGCCAAGGGCATCTCGCTCGAGACGGGGCTCGCCGCCATCCGCGACCGCGCACAGGCGTACCTTGACGCGGGGCGAGTGGACGCGGTGGCCCAGCCCGGCACGGTCGAGCACCGTGATCTGCTCGCCGACTACGCCTCCCATCTGCGCTCGCTCGTGGAGCTCTCCGGCATCCGACGGCTCACGGTCGTCGTGGATGCCGGCAACGGCATGGGCGGTATGACGGTGCCTGCGGTGCTCGGCACCGCCGCGGGGCTGCCCGCGCTGCCGCTCGAGATCGTGCCGCTCTACTTCGAACTCGACGGAACCTTCCCCAACCACGAGGCGAACCCGCT
>Ga0206103_100774_pt1 | contig 13720 bp, 11 predicted proteins | sample 1B5Ametagenome_FD_148638 | JGI IMG/M metagenome (GOLD analysis project Ga0206103, IMG submission 148638) | Enriched microbial communities from leaf-cutter ant dump, University of Wisconsin, Madison, United States - 1B5A | ecosystem: Environmental > Terrestrial > Nest > Insects nest > Nest dump... | reverse complement strand
CGGGGTGCTGGGGCGGTGGGGGCGGCGGGTGAGGTCGTGGGGGTGGGGCGGGAGCGCGGTGGTGGAGGGGCGGGGCACAATGGCGGGTGTGCCTGAGCTGACCGTGCGCTGGAGCCGTTACGTCGCCGTGGGCGACTCGTTCACGGAAGGGCTGTGGGACTCCCCCGACGTGGTCGCCGGCCCGAGCACCCCGGACGCCCCGCTGCGCGGCTGGGCGGACGTGCTCGCGGCCAGGCTCTCGCAGCGTCGCGTCGCGGAGGGCGGGACACCGCTCGAGTACGCCAACCTCGCGATCCGCGGCCGCCTGCTGCGCGCGATCCTCACCGAGCAGGTCCCCGCCGCGCTCGCGCTGCAGCCGGACCTCGTCTCGCTCGTCGGCGGCGGCAACGACATCCTGCGACCGACGGCCGATGTCGACCGGCTCTCCCGCGACCTCGAGGCCGCCGTGGTCAAGCTGCGCGCGGCGGGCATCGACGTGCTGCTCAGCACGGGCATGGACACGGTCGACAGCGGGGTGCTGCGCGCGACGCGCGGCCGCGTCGCGACGTACAACGCGAACATCTGGTCGATCGCGCGTCGCCACGGTGCGTACGTGCTCGACCAGTGGGGCATGCGCTCGCTGCGCGACTGGCGCCTGTGGTCCGAGGACCGCATCCACCTCACCACCGAGGGGCACGCGCGCGTCGCACAGGCCGCGCTCGTCGGGCTGGGCCTGTCCCCCGACGACGAGCGCTGGGACGACCCGCTCGCGCCGCAGCCCCCGACCCCGCGCCTCGAGCGGATGAAGAGCGACGCGCAGTGGGCGCGCACGCACGTCTACCCGTGGGCGACCCGGCGCCTGCACGGCCGCTCGTCGGGCGACCTGCGCGCCCCCAAGCGACCCGTCCCGGCACCCGTCGACGTCACGAGCAGATGAGGTTCGACTGCCCCGCGCGGTTCTCGGAGATCGGGAAGTAGATCTGATTGCCGTCCGCGGCCCAGGTCGGCGCGTACGCGGTCAGGCTCGGCAGCAGGCTGCAGGACTGGTTCGGGTAGGGCAGCAGGTTGCCCCCGCTCGCGCCGCTCGTGCTCCAGCGCCACCCGCTCGGCAGGCCCACCGCCTGCGACAGGTCGAGCGTCACGACGATCCGCTCGCCCGACGCCAGGTTCGGCGCAGACAGGTGGAAGTAGAGGTTGGCCTGCCGCGTGGGCGCGGTGCCCCACCACTGCGGCGCCGTCAGGTCGAGGATCTCGCACGGCTTGCCCGTGGGCTGGCCCGCGGCGGTCACGACCGAGCACGTCCCGGGCGACGGGGTCGCGGACGGGGTCACCGTCCATGTCGTCGCGCGGCCCCACGTGCCGAGGGTGAGCGCGGCGCCCGCGACCCCCGACGCGGCGTAGGACGGGACCGTGAGCGTCGTCGTGCCCGCCGCGGCCACCGTGCCGGTCACGTCGGCGGTCTGCAGCGGGGCACCGTTCGCTCCGTAGAGGCGCAGCCGCAGCGGCTGCCCCGCGCACGCGGCCGGCGCGGACACGACGACCTGCGTCGACGGCGCGGTCGCGGTCGCCGACGCGGGGTTCGTCACCGGGACCGGAGTCGTGCCGCACGGGGGCGCCACCCGCGTCGCGGTGAGCGAGCGCGCCGTGACGAGCAGCGTCGCGGCCGACGACGTGCCGAGCGACAGCGCCGCGAGCAGCACGACGACGACCGTCGCGGCGAGCGCCACGACGACCGCGGGCCGACGAGCGCGCCGGGTCACGGAGCGCCCGCGCCCGCGACGAGCTGCGCCGCGTCGTCCGGGACGGTCGGGGCCGTCGCGGCGACCTCGTCGTCCGGAAGGGTCGGGACCGCGGCGGGGACCTCGTCGGGCTCGTCGGACCGGTCCGCCCCGGCGGGGCCGACGGCGTCGTCGGGCGCGTCGGGCTCGTCCTCCTCGGAACGCGGCCACACGAGCAGCGCGACCGCGACGACGATCAGGCTGAGCCACAGCAGCGGGCTCGTGACGACCCCGACCGCGATGCCCACCTTCGGCAGGTGCAGGCGGGCGATGCCGACGACCTCGTCGTCCGTGGGCGTGAACGGGTCGACGAAGTCGTTGTTGTCGCCCTGGACAGTCCAGCCGTCGCCGTCACCGCCGATGAGGCGGTGGATGATCCGCGCACCGCCCGCGTCGCGCGGCTGGTAGACCACCACGTCACCGACGTGCGGCGTGCCGCACCGCGCCACGACCACGTCGCCCGAGAGGTACGTCGGCTCCATCGAGTGCCCGGACACCACCGTGAGCGTGGTGCAGCCGCCGAGGCTCGTCGGCCACAGGAAGAACGCGGCGACGAGCGGGACGACCCACCACAGCACCGCGACGACGCCACGACGCACCCGACGGGCCAGCGGCTCGTCGGGTGCGTCGGTGACGTCGTGGGTCATGCGGGGAGTCAGCCGGCGATGACGACCGCGACGCCCTTGACCTTGGCGGCGTCGACGTCGCCCGTGACCGTGAGGTCACCGGTCGACGTGCCGGTGAGCGTGATCGCGGCCGTCGAGACCGTGCCGAGGCTCGTCGAGCCCGCGGCGTCACCCGTCAGCAGGTCGATCGTGAGCGACTTGCCCGCGCACGCCGCCGCGACGTTCGAGAGCTTGACGGTCGAGACCTTGTAGCCGGGGACCGTGGCCGAGTAGGCCGTGCCGTACGAGACGTCGACGCCGTCGGTGTCGCACGACGCGACGACCTTGACGCCCGCGCCGACGGTCGACGAGTTGACGTTGAGCTGCGCGGCGGAGGCGAGGGACAGGCCCGCGACGCCGAGGACGGCGAGGCCCAGGGCGATCGCCTTGCGACGGCTGTTCTTCTTGGTGGTGCTCATGTCACAGACTCCTGGAAGGTGAGGGGCGGACCGTCCGGGGGGGCGGTGGTCCGTTCGCTGCGGACCCGTCGGGGCCGCGTCCGCTGGCGAACATAGGGAGTGTGTTTTTGGCACCACGGGTCTGTGAGGGGTGCTGCCACCCACGCGGCGGGAAATGCCGGTTTCTTTCACCCGGCTATATTCCGGCAATACCGACAATCAGCCGGAAATACCGGCCGTCCTGCGCCGGGGCGGCTCAGGACGGCAGGGGCAGACGCGCCTCGAGGCGTGCGCCGCGCGGCGTGAGCGGACGCAGCGTGACCGTGCCGCGCACGAGGTGCAGCCGGTTCGCGAGCCGCGCGGTGCCACCCTCGGAGTCGGTCCGCGACTCGTCGAGCGGCTGCCCGTCGTTCTCCACGGCGACGACGAGCTCGCCGTCCCGCGCGTCGAGCTGCACGACGATCCGCGACGCCGGCCCGTACTTGAGCGCGTTGGTCACGCCCTCCTCGACGACCCGCACCGCGAGCAGCCGCTGCGCGGTCGTCAGCACGCCGTGCTCCGGGTCGTCGAGCGCGCGCACGCTCGGGTCGACCGTGAGCCGCGTCGCGATCGACGTGGGCAGGCGGCTGACGAGCGCGCGCACCGCGGGCACGAGCCCGAGCTCGAGCCGTTCGGGGTAGAGCAGGCGGCTCATCTGGCGCACGTCGAGCTCGCGCACGACCTCGAGCTCGCGCCGCACCCAGCGCAGCGACGCGACGTCCTCGGGGTCGCCGCCCGTCTCGTCGAGCCGTCCGATCACCTCGTCGAGGTGCGCGTTGACGACGACGAGCTTGCCCTGCAGAGTCCCGTGCAGCCCCTCGGCCACCTCCCGGCGGACCCGGACCTCCTCGGCCTCGAGCGCCTCGAGCGCCTGCTCGACCTCGACCGCCTCGCGCTCGGCCCGGCGCAGCTGGACGCGCACGCGCCGCCGCGACTGCATGCCCCAGACACCGATCGCGGCGGAGACGGCGCCGAGGACGATGCCCGCCGTGAGCTCCGCCTCGAACGTGCCGCTGTCGAGGTCGCGGTACACGCCGAGCACGAGCTGCGCGAGCGTCCTGATCACGGACGCGACGACCGCGGACGCGAGGATCCCGCCGGCGAGCGCCGCGCGCGACCGCCAGCGGTACACCCCGAGGGCCCACAGCATCACGACCAGCCCGGCCACCGCGACCACGTTGGCCGCGATGCGCGCCCAGACCGACACGTCGGCCCACGTCGGGATGAACTCCGCGTAGACGTAGGCGGCCTGCATCGACGCACCCACGCCGTAGCCGAGCGCGACCACGCCCGACAGCCGCAGCAGGACCCTGCGGTCCTGTGCGGTGTCACCCGCACGGGGGGTGTCGGGCGAGACGTCGAGCATGGTCCTCCTGGCGATCTGGGCCCGACGCGCGGGCCGGTGCCCGGTCCGGGCGCCTGCGAGACGATACTGACCCCGATGAGCACTCCATACCCGGACGTCGTCCGCGTGGCGATCGTCGAGGACCAGCCGCTGTTCCGCACCATGCTCGAGCGCACGCTCGGGCAGGTCGACGGGCTGGACGTCGTCGCGTCCGTCGGCACCGCGACCGACGCGCGGCACGCGCTGCAGCCGGGGGTCGCCGACGTCGCGCTGCTCGACATCGACCTGCCCGACGGGAACGGCATCGCGCTCGGCGTGACGCTGCGCCGCCAGCAGCCGGGGATCGGGGTGCTGCTGCTGTCCGCGCACGACGCGATGGACCTGCTCCTCGACCTGCCGCCCGACGTCGGGCACGGCTGGGGCTACCTGTCGAAGAACAGCTCGACGAGCGAGGAGCTGCTCGTGCACGCGGTGCGCTCCGCGGCGGTCGGGGAGACCGTGCTCGACCCCGAGCTGCTGGCGCGCATCAGCCCGCGGGCCGGCTCCGACGTCGCGCGGCTCACGCACCGGCAGTACGAGGTCCTGCGGCTGCTCGCCGCAGGCCTGTCCAACGCGGGCATCGGCGAACGGCTCGGCATCACCGAGAAGTCGGTCCAGAACCACGTCAACGCGCTGTACGGCACGCTCGGCATCGACGCCGACCCGGCGCGCAACCCGCGCGTCAGCGCCGCGCTGCGCCTGCTGGAGGAGACCGGTCCGGGCATCTGAGCCCACGCCGCGGCACCGACGTCAGCCGGTAGGCTGACCGCCGACTCGCCTCCTTAGCTCAGCTGGCCAGAGCAACGCACTTGTAATGCGTAGGTCGTCGGTTCGAATCCGACAGGGGGCTCCGCCTCGGCCGATCACCTGCTCGCCGAGACGCGGCGGGCCCGCTCCGGTCGGTGAACCGGAGCGGGCCCGCCGCATCGTCTCGTCGGCTGCGCCGGCGGCTACTTCTTCGCGGCGACGGCGGCCTCGACCGCCTCCTTGAGCGGACCCTGCTGGTACTGGACGCTCAGGTCCTGCCCCTCGCCGGGCCACAGCTCGCCGTCGATCACGATCGTCGGGGTGCCGACCTTGCCGCGGTCGATCGCCATCTGGTTCGTCGTCGCCGCGACCCACGGCGCGAACGTGCGCCACGTGCCGGTCCGCTCGACCTTGTCCTCGCCCTCCTGGAAGGTGCCGTCGACGGTCGTCGTGAACTGGTCCGCGACGTCCTGCGGGACACCCACGCCCACCGCGATCTCGGCGATCTCCTCGTCGGTGAGGCCGGCCGAGCCCTCGTCGGGCTGGTTCTCGTACATCGCGGTGACGAACGCGGCGACGTGCTCGGGCGACTTGTCGGCGACCACCGCGGCGGCATTGGCGGCGCGCGTCGAGTACTTCGTGCCCTTCGACGCGTCGTCGAGGAACGAGACGGGGTGGTACTGGACGGTCACGCCGGCCTCGGCCGCGAGCGCCTTGAGGTCGCCCGCGTTGGCCTTGTCGAAGATGCCGCAGTACGGGCACATGAAGTCGAAGTACACCTGCACGACGACGTCGTCCTCGCCGGACGTCCCGACGCCCGCGGCGCTCACGGGGATCCCGCCGACGTCGTTCGCGGTCGACGGCGCGGTCACGTCGGCGAGCGCGGGCGCGACCACCTGCGACGAGCTGCCCCCGTACACGACGTTGCCGTAGCGCGCCTCGCGGTCGGCGTTCCCGCGGAGCGTGATCACGACGACCGCGACGACCGCGGCGACGACCGCCAGCAGCACCGCCGCGGTGATGATCTTGGTGTTCCGCGCCTTGCGCTCCTGCTCCTTGCGCATCTGCAGCGCCTTGGCGCGCGCCTCGTCGCGGCGCTGGGCCTTGGTCGGCTTCGGGTCGTTCGTCGGCACGGGGTTCTCCTCGGTGTGGGGACGACGGCCACAGAGTACGGCCCCAGCCCGTGCCGCGGGTCCGGCGGAGGGCCCAGATCCGTACCCGGACCGGTTCAGGTCGACGCGCAGGTCACGGGATCGTCGGTGTCGGCGCGGGCGCCCACACGATCCCGGCGCCGTTCGACACCAGCACGACGAGCACCACCGCGGCCACCGCGCACACGGCGACCCACGCGAGCACGCCGACCGGTCCGGGCGCGACGACCGCGAGCGCGCGCCGCGCCCCCGTGCGCGTCATCCCCGACAGCGGCCCCCACCACGCGACGACGAGCCACAGCGCCACGACCCCCGCGACGACCGCGGCCGCGACCGGCCCGTCGACCTCGTCGCCCGGGCGCAGGTCGCCGATCGTCCACGTCCCGTTGTCGACGAGCCACGCGACGACCCCGCCCGCGAGCAGCGCGGCGCACGACGCGACCACGACGGACGGGACCATCGCGACGAGCGAGCGCACGAGGTACCAGGGCGACGCCGCGACCGTGCGCGCGACGTCCGAGGGCCGTACCCCACGCTGCTCCCGACGACCGTGCATCGCCTCGACCGCGGTGCCGAACGTCCGCACCGCGAGCATGACCACGGCGGTGACGACGACCGTGATCGTCGGCGCGAGCGCGCCCGCCGCGACCGCGAGCGCGGCGACCGCGAGCACCGATCCCCACCGGCGGCGTGCAGGCGGCCGCACGTACCCGGACCCCTCGGCCACGACCTCGGACGCGTCGAGGTCGTCGGCGATCCAGTCGACGCCGTCGGGCAGGACCGAGTCCTCCTCCAGGTCGAGCTCGCCGAGGTCGAGGTCCGGGTTGTCGAGGTCGTCGTCGTACCCCGTGCCGACGAGCGTCGGGTCACCCGTCGGCACGACGCGCGTGCGGCCGTCCTGGGCGGGCAGCGCACGTGCGGTCCGCGGGGTCGCGGGGTTGGCGAGCACGGCGGTCGCCGCGACCGCGGCACCGGGCGCGCGCCGGCCGTGCTCGGTGCGCGCGTCGTCGTCACGGTCGGCGGAGCCGTCGTCGGGGTCAGCGCCGTCGTCGGGCTCGTCGAGGAGGTCGTCGTCCTCGTCGTCGCCCTCGTCGTCCACCGCGTACGCGACGGTCTCCGCGGCCTCGAGCCACGCGTCGACGGGGTCGCCGTCCGCCGCGACGACCGCGAGCGCCGCGACGAGGTCGTCGCAGTGCAGGCGGGCCTCGGGGTCGGGGTCGAGCGCACCGCGCAGCGCGTCGGACGTGAGCGGGCCGAGCCCGTCGACGTCGACGTCGCCCGCCTGTGCGCGCGCGAGCACGGCCTGCACGGGCCGCGTCCCGAACGGCGCGCGGCCCGTCGCGGCGAACGCGACGACCGCCGCGACGCCCCACAGGTCGGTCGCGGGCGACGGGTCGGCGCCCTCGAGCAGCTCGGGCGCGAGGTAGCCGGGGGTGCCGACGACGAGCCCGGTCGAGGTGACCTGCGGCCCGTCGTCGCCCGCGGCGTGCGCGATGCCGAAGTCGATGAGCACGGGTCCGTCGTCGGTCACGAGCACGTTCGTCGGCTTGAGGTCGCGGTGCACGACGCCCGCGGCGTGCACCGCCGCGAGCGCGTCCACGAGCCCGGCGGCGAGCTCGTGCAGGTCCTGCGGCTCGAGCGGACCGTGCGCGCGCACGTGCTCCTCGAGGTTCTCCCCCGGCACGAGCTCGGTGACGATGAACGCCTCGGTCGAGTCGGCCTCGGCGTCGAGCACCGACGCGACGGCCGGGTGCCGCAGCCGCTGCAGCGCGACGACCTCGCGGCGCAACCTCTCGCGCCCCTCGGCGTCCGCGCCGATCTGCGGGTGCAGCAGCTTGAGCGCGACGGCCGTCCCGCCGTCGTCGACCGCGCGGTAGACCGTGCCCATCCCCCCGGAACCGAGCGGCGCGACGACGGTGTACCCGCCGATCTGCGACCCCGGCGCGAGGCCGATCCTCTCCATGCCTGGTCACGGTAGGCGGTCGCGGGCGTGCGACGCGAGCACCCGCGGTCACCCGGCGCCGTGTCGGGGTGTCCGGTTAGGGTCGTGGGACGTCTTCACCCTGAGGAGTGATGCTGTGCCGGCCCAGCCCGTGCCGACCGAGGACCGGACCCCGCAGCCCGCGGCCCCGTCCGACCGTGCGTACGACCTCGTGGTCGTCGCGAACCGCCTGCCCGTCGACGTGAGCCTCGACGAGGACGGCCGCCCCACATGGACCCGGTCGCCCGGCGGTCTCGTGACCGCGCTCGCGCCCGTCATGGCGCAGGCCGAGGGCGCGTGGGTCGGCTGGGGCGGCGCACCCGACCTCGCGCTCGACCCGTTCGAGGTCGACGGCACGCAGCTCGTGCCGGTCGCGCTGTCCGCCGACGAGGTCGAGCGGTACTACGAGGGCTTCGCGAACGACACGCTGTGGCCGCTGTACCACGACGTCATCGCACCGCCCGCGTTCCACCGGCAGTGGTGGGACGCGTACCGCAGGGTCAACGCACGCTTCGCGGAGGCGGCCGCCGAGCAGGCCGCGCCGGGCGCGACGGTCTGGGTGCACGACTACCAGCTCCAGCTCGTGCCCGCTCTGCTGCGCGAGCTGCGCCCCGACCTGCGCATCGGCTACTTCCACCACATCCCGTTCCCGCCGCTCGAGATCTTCGCGCAGCTCCCGTGGCGCACCGCGGTCGTCGAGGGGCTGCTCGGTGCCGACCTCGTCGGCTTCCAGCGCGGCGGGGACGCCGCGAACTTCGTGCGCGTCGTGCGGCGGCTCACGGACCTCACGACGCGCGGTCAGGTCGTCACGCTGTCCGACGAGCACGGCCGCCCCGACCGGCACGTGCGGGCCGCCGCGTTCCCGATCTCGATCGACTCGGGCGCGTTCGACGCGCTCGCGCGCACGGACGCCGTGCAGGAGCGGGCCCGGGAGATCCGCCGCGAGCTGGGCGACCCGACGACGCTGCTGCTGGGCGTGGACCGGCTCGACTACACCAAGGGCATCCGGCACCGGATCAAGGCGTACGGCGAGCTGCTCGCGGAGGGCCGCCTGTCGCCGAGCGGGACCACGCTCGTGCAGGTCGCGTCGCCGAGCCGGGAGAACGTCGACGCGTACGCGCAGCTGCGCGACGAGGTCGAGCTGCTGGTCGGCCGGATCAACGGCGACCACGGGCAGGTCGGGCACGCCCCCGTGCAGTACCTGCACCAGTCGTTCCCCATGGAGGAGATGGCCGCGCTGTACCTCGCGGCCGACGTCATGCTCGTGACCGCGCTGCGCGACGGCATGAACCTCGTCGCGAAGGAGTACGTCGCGGCCCGGTCCGACGAGCGCGGCGCGCTCGTCCTGAGCGAGTTCACGGGTGCGGCCGACGAGCTCTCGGGCGCGATCCTGGTCAACCCGCACGACATCGACGGCATGAAGGACGCGATCACGTACGCCGCGCACCTCGAACCGCGCGAGGCCCGCAAGCGCATGCGGCGCCTGCGCCGCCGCGTCCTGGGGCACGACGTGAACGCCTGGTCGCGCGAGTTCCTCGCGGTGCTCACGGCCGTCCCGCAGCGGGACTCGCATGTCTGAGCGCGCGCGCACGTCCGACGACCCCCGGGTCGCGCTCGAGCGGGTCGCGCGCGACCCGGCGAGACGTCCGCTGCTCGTCGCGCTCGACTTCGACGGGACGCTCGCCCCGCTGCAGGACGACCCGACGCGCTCACGCGTGCTGCCCGAGGGCGTCGAGCCGCTGCGTCGGCTCGTGCACACGCCGGGCGTCGTGCTCGCGCTCGTGTCGGGCCGCGCGCTGCACGAGCTGCACGAGCTCGCCGAGGTCCCCGCCGGGACGTACCTCGTCGGCTCGCACGGCGCCGAGCGCGCCCGCGTCACGGCGCACGGGCTCGACCGCGACGTCGTGCGGCTGACCGACGAGCAGGCGGACCGGCTCGCGGCGCTCGGCGCGCAGGCGCAGGAGGTCGCCCGCCGCCGCGAGGGCGTGTGGGTCGAGCAGAAGCCGACCGCGGTCGTCGTGCACACGCGGCTCGCGGGTCCCGACGACGCCGCGGCGGCCGAGCAGGAGGCGCTCGCGCTCGGCGAGCAGCTTGGGTCCGGCGTGCTGCACGGCAAGGACGTCGTCGAGATCCTCGTGCTGCGGGCGAGCAAGGGCGAGGCGCTGCGCGCGTTGCGCGACGAGCTGGGTGCGCAGGTCGTGGTGTGCGCGGGCGACGACGTGACCGACGAGCACATGTTCGAGGTGCTGGGCGACGACGACGTGACGATCAAGGTCGGCGACGGCGCGACGGCGGCTCGCCACCGCGTGCCGGACCCGCGTGCGCTCGTCGCGGCGCTGACCGCCCTCGCGGGCACGCTCGCCACCGACGGACCCGACTGACGACCCGGCTGACGGCCGCCCGACGACCGACCGACACCGGCGGGTGCGATCATCGGCGCGTGGCCAGCGTCGAGGTGGAGCTGATCGAGGACGACGAGGACGACCCGTCGCCCTCGCGCACGCCCGGCCGGGCCGGGCACGGTCCGGCGCCCGCGGCCGGCCCGGACGGGCCCGGGATGCCCGACGACGACGGGCGGCGTCGCCGGCACCGGGCGCGCTGGTGGCTCGTCGGCGCGGCGGCAGTGCTCGTCGGGGGTGCGCTCGTCGGCCAGCACCTGCTCGACGCGCGACACGAGGCGCGGGTCAGCCGGTTCGACGGCGTACCGGGCGTCCTGCGCCCGCTCGCGGACCCGCCGGTCGTGGGCCGCGAGCTGCCGGTCGACGTGGGCTCGTCGCTCACGCAGGTCGGCTCGTCCCTGCTGGTGGCCGAGGTCCACGAGGACGCCGGCGACGTCCGCTTCGAGCTCGTCGACCGCGGCACGGGCGAGACCCTGCACCGCGCATCCGTCGAGCTCCCCGACACGCTCGTCGCGCAGGCCCGCCGCCTGGCCAGCGCACCGGTCGTCGCCTGCCGCCCGCTCGGGACCGTGCACGCCGCGTGCGTGGCCGGTCCGGGCGGTCAGATCATCGAGGACGACCCGGTGCCCGACCTGCTCGTCGTGCTGGACGCCACGACGGGTGAGGTCGTCGACCGGCGCGACGTGGTCGAGGAGGCGTGGACGACGTCCGGCGACACGGTCGTCGTCGCGACGGCCGAGCGCACCTCGGGTACCCCACCCGTGCCGCACACGTGGACGCTCACCGCGACGACCGCGACGGGCGAGGTCGCGTGGGCGTGGACGGCCGCGGAACCCGTCGTCACGGCGGACGGCCTCGCCATGGTCGGCGCGTCGCTCGACGCCGACTCCTCCCGTGTCCTGCTGGCCGCGACCGAGCACTGGTGGCTGCTCGACCCGTCGGGCGCGCTGCTGCGCGAGGGCGACGTGCCCGCATCGACGTGGACCGGTCTGGGGCGCGCCGGGACGCTGCTCCAGGTGACGTACTCGGACGACGGTGCGCCGGTCACCCGGCTGTACCCCGCGGGCCCGGACGTGCGCACGGGGGTCGACGTGCCCGGGAGCCCCGGCGGTCTCATGGTCGACGACGGATCCGCCGAGGGCGTCGCGCTCGTCTGGGCGGACACGACGGAGGGCACGACGGTGTCCGCGCTCGACGCCGGCACGGGTCGGACGCTGTGGTCGCGGGTCGCGGTCGGCCGGGGTGCGGTGCTGCTCGACGACACGGTCTACGTCGGCGCCGCCGAGCACGTCCTCGCGCTCGACGCGCGCACGGGTGCGACCGTCTGGGACGTCACGACGCGCGGCTACGACCCGCTGCTCGCGACCGACGGCCGCAGCATCGTCGTCCTCGAGCAGGACGGCTGGCTCGCGGCGCTGCGCACGGACGACGGCACGGCGCTCTGGGAGGCCCGCCCCGAGCGTCCCGGCGCGACCGGCTCCGACCTCGGCGCCTGGATCATGCCGTACGAGGGGGTGCTCCTGTACGCCGGCGACGGCAGCGAGCCGGCCCGGATCCTCACCGCGGACCCCGCCGCCGCGACGGCGGCCGTACCACGGAGCACGCCCGGTCCGCGAGGGACCTCCTGACCGACGAGCACTCATCCGCGTGTGGCAGGATGTCGGCAGACCGGCGCGGCTCGACCACGACGGCCTGTGTCAGTGAAGACACTGAACACCCTCCACGACGGATCGTCCGGCACGTACCTGCCGGTGAAGGGATGGGTAGCGCTATGGCTACTGTCACGTTCGACCAGGCGACCCGGGTCTACCCGGGCACGGAGCGCCCCGCGGTGGACGCGCTCAACCTCCACATCGAGGACGGCGAGTTCCTCGTCCTCGTCGGCCCGTCGGGCTGCGGCAAGTCGACCTCCCTGCGCATGCTCGCGGGTCTCGAGGACGTCAACGCCGGCCGCATCCTCATCGGCGACCGCGACGTCACGGACGTCCAGCCGAAGGACCGCGACATCGCGATGGTCTTCCAGAACTACGCGCTGTACCCCCACATGACGGTGGCGGACAACATGGGCTTCGCGCTCAAGATCGCCGGCACGCCGAAGGCGGAGATCCGCCAGCGCGTCGAGGAGGCCGCCCAGATCCTCGACCTCACCGAGTACCTCGACCGCAAGCCGAAGGCCCTCTCGGGTGGTCAGCGTCAGCGTGTCGCCATGGGCCGCGCGATCGTGCGTCAGCCCCAGGTGTTCCTCATGGACGAGCCGCTGTCGAACCTCGACGCCAAGCTCCGCGTCCAGACGCGTACGCAGATCGCGTCGCTGCAGCGCCGCCTCGGCGTCACCACGGTCTACGTCACGCACGACCAGACCGAGGCCCTCACCATGGGTGACCGCATCGCGGTCCTCAAGGACGGCATCCTCCAGCAGGTCGGCACGCCGCGCGAGATGTACGACACGCCCGCCAACGTGTTCGTCGCCGGCTTCATCGGCTCGCCCGCCATGAACATCGGCACGTTCCCGGTGCTCGACGGCTACGCCAACCTCGGCCGCGCGCGCGTCGCCGTGCCGCGCGAGGCGATCGGTGCGCTCACCGAGGACGACAAGAACCACGTCACGCTGGGCTTCCGCCCCGAGTCGGTCGACGTCGTCCCCGCGGGCACGCCGGACGCGATCCCGGTCGTCGTGAACATCGTCGAGGAGCTCGGCTCGGACGCGTTCGTCTACGGCTCGCTCACCAACGAGTTCGGTCAGGCGAGCGCCGTGCACTCGGGCGCCGGCGACGCGCAGGTCATCGTGCGCGTCGACCCCCGTCAGGTCCCCGGCAAGGGCGAGACCGTCGCGATCAAGATCCGTCCCGGCGAGCAGCACCTGTTCCACGCCGGCTCGGGCGAGCGCTTCTGATCCCACCCGGTCCCGCGGAGGGGCGGTGGCGGCCTGCGGGCCGCCCCGCCCCTTCGTCGTCCCAGGCCTCGACGCGGCTCGGCGCCCCCGAGACCCACGCTGGCAGGATGTGACCCATGAGCACCGCACCGCAGCGCCTCCAGATCACGGCGGCGTCTCCCGACCCGGCGCTGCTCGACCTGCCCTGGCACGTCCCGCTCGAGAGCTGGCCCGCCGAGACGCTCGCGGCGCTGCCGCGCGGCATCTCCCGCCACATCGTGCGCTTCGCGCGCCTGTCGGGCCGCGTCATCGCGATCAAGGAGATCG